>PPYF01639200.1_pt1 | contig 21927 bp, 22 predicted proteins | sample 1559871 | NCBI WGS metagenome assembly PPYF01 (sample SAMN08240021, study PRJNA423297) | Human gut metagenome, whole genome shotgun sequencing project.
GCACCGCCGGTAATGATAGCTCCTGCCAGCAGTTTGTCTTCATATCCCGAAAGAACAATCTGGTTCCATACATTGGCCAGTATCTCATTGACACGCGCTTCTACGATGTCTTCCAGTAAGTGTGACTCAATACTGCATTTCCCGTCCAGCGAGTAGGTAGGGTTGTCATCTCCGTCTTCCGACTTGTCGGCATAGGCATTGCCGTATTTCTTTTTCAGTTCTTCGGCATCTTCCTCTTCAATCTGCTGGCTGCAAATGTCTTTGGTGATGTTGCTTCCTCCCAGTGGGATGACTGCCAAATGGCGGAGTATGTTGTTTTTGTAGACAGATACAGTAGTCGTATCTGCGCCAAAGTCGATGAACATGCAGCCCGAACGTTTTTCACTGTTGGTCAGTACGGCATTGGCCAGAGCCAACGGTGAGATGATGTAGTCGGCTATTTCGATTCCTGCCTGTTTGAAACATTTGTCAATGTTCTGCTTCACGCTGCTGCGGGCGATGATATTAAGGAAACGCCCTTCTATATGATCGCTGGGAACTCCTACAGGATCGGCCAGCAGGTTGATGCCTACTTTATATTCCTGGGGTGCCACTTCCAGTATTTCCTGGTCTATGATGGGGACTTCGCGGTTGCTGTCCATGATGGAGTCAATCAGTTCCTGTGAAATTTTGGTTTCTTCTTCCAGATGACGTACCTCCGTATTACGGATGGTGCGTAGAGATTGTCCTCCGATACCTACATAGACCTTTCCGATAGAAGCCTTTAATGTCGATTCCAGTTTCTTGATAATCGAAGTAAGGCTTTGTGCGGTTTTGTCCAGATTGTAAATCACTCCCTTACGGATAAAATCCGAAGAGTTTTCGCTGGCGAGGGCCAGCACTTGTATGCTTCCGTCCGCATGTTTCTTTCCTGCAATACCTGTGATCTTGGAGGATCCCAGTTCTATTGCTACTATAAAATCTGTTGCTGCCATATCTTACTTCTCTTTTTTAGTACAAATAATCTGATTATTAAATTCCAGACTGATGCGGCTGTACTTGTTCCAGCCTACTTGGTTCAGTCCTTTCTCATAAAAAGTTTTTAGTTTCTCGAACTTTTCCTCATAATTCCCGGGCTTGCCTAAGAATATGATATGTTCGCCAACCCGTGGAACCAGTTCCAGTTCTTTGGCTTGTGTCACGTTGATCTGCTCTATCTGGGCATCCCATAGCGGATGGGCCTGTAGAAAGACTCCTAAGGTATATAGTTCCTTGACGGCAAAATCACGATCCACGTATCCTGTAACAACAGCTACGTGTGCCGAACTGTTGGGTATCGGCATGATTTTTCCTTTATTGTCAATATAATAGTTGTCTCCGTTGTTTGCCATCACTCTGAGGATGGGGAGGCGCTGTGTCACTTCGATACCTATCTTGCATCCCGGTGTACGGTAACATTCCACATTTTCAATCAAGGGATGTTGGCTGAGTTCTTCTTCCAGCAGGCGGGTGTTGATGTCGCCCATCTTCTTACCCACAGGGGAGAGCTTCTTACCGTTCAGTAAGCGGAGTATCCCTTTCTGGCTGATGAAACCATGGTCTATACTGTCCTTGATAATCAATTCCATACCCTTGCAAACCTGGTCGGCAGGCTTGGTGTTGAAAGCGGTAACGGCTACAATAAGGTAGGCGGTTATCAGCAACAGAAACAGGAGTATGAGAATTTTCTTTATCATTTTTTATTCAGTAATCCGCAGATTTGGGGTACATAGTTATCTATGTCGCCCGCACCCAGGGTGATTAATACTTCTATATCTTTCTTGCTCAGTACGTCTAGAATTTCTTCTTTCTTGCACATGCTCTTCTCGATGCCCGGACGCAGATGGTCGTAAATCAGTTTGCTGGTGACGCCGGGGATGGGTTGCTCGCGTGCCGGATAGATATCTACCAGGATGACTTCGTCCAACAAGGAAAGGCTGTCGGCGAAATCTTTGTAGAAATCACGGGTACGTGTGTAGAGGTGCGGCTGGAAAACAGCCGTCAGCTTCTTGTCCCGATAGAGGGCACGCATGGAGAGTATGCTTTGCTTTATCTCGGAAGGATGGTGCGCATAGTCGCTCAGGAAAACCACCTTGTCGTTCTTTATCTTGAAATCGAAACGACGGTCTACTCCGCGGAAACTTGCCATACCTCTCTTTATTTCTTCATCAGTCAATCCGCTCATCTGCGCCAAAGCCATGGCGGCTACCCCGTTCTCAATGTTGATGCTGACGGGGACACCCAACTGTATATTGGGGATATTTCCCAAGGGTGATACGTAATCAAAGAAAATCTCACCGTTCCCAATACGGATATTCTCTGCATGAAAGTCACCCTCTTCTTGGGAATAGGTGTACAGTTTCACACCATTCTGCAAAGCCGGTTGCAGCTCGATGCCTTTACGTACAATCAATGCACCTCCCGGCTGGATGAGTGAGGTATATTTGCGGAAGCTTTCCAGATAAGCCTCTTTGGTTCCGTAGATATCCAGATGGTCGGGATCGGTTGCGGTAATCACCGATATGTAGGGCGAGAGCCAATGGAAAGAACGGTCGAACTCGTCGGCTTCAATAACCATGTATTCACTGCTGTCAGACAACAGCAGGTTGGTGCCGTAATTCTTTGAGATGCCTCCCAAAAAGGCGTTGCATCCTACATGGGATTGGTGTAACAGATGGGCTGTCATGGTAGAAGTGGTGGTCTTACCGTGAGTGCCGGCTACACAAAGTCCTTTTCCTGCATGGGTAAGCATTCCCAATACCTGCGAACGTTTATGTATCTCGAAACCGTTTTCCCGGAAATAGGTAAACTCTTTATGTGTATCGGGGACAGCCGGAGTATAGACAACCAATGTAGTTGCCGGGTCGCGGAATGCATCCGTTATCAGTTCCGTGCTTTCTTCGTAATGGATGGCTGCTCCTTCTTCTATCAGCTTTTCTGTCAGTTCACTGGGCGTACGGTCATATCCGCCTACCTTCTTGCCTTTTGACAGGAAGTAGCGTACCAATGCGCTCATGCCGATACCTCCGGCACCGATGAAATAAACTGATTTTAATGTGTTAACGTCCATTTTCTTTTCTGTATTTATCAGCCAGTTTGAATACCTCCCGGGCAATAACGTTGGCTGAGTCGGTAAAGGCTAATTTAGCAATATTTGTACTTAAACTTTTCAATGTTTCCGGCTGTTTCACGGTTTCAACCGCTTTGTCCAGCAGAGCTTCTTTGGCAGCGGCGTCCTTGATATAGAGTGCTGCGTTTTTATTGACCAGCGCCAGTGCGTTATTTTCCCGGTTTGCCAGATAAACTGCGCGCCGGATGCTTTAATCTTGTCCAAACCTTCCATCACGCAGTTGTTGATGGTGCGTGCTCCCAAGCTTCCTCCTACAATCAGGATTGTTTTCTTGGATGGGTCCAGCCCGAAGGAACGGATAGCCTCTTCACGGCTGATGTGATGGTTGCGCAGTCCTTGGCGGACAGGGTTTCCGGTCAGGATAATCTTGTCTTTTTCAAAGAAACGTTCCATGCCGTCGTATGCCACGCATATTTTGCAGGCTTTCTTTGCCAATAGTTTGTTGGTTACTCCGGCATAAGAGTTCTGCTCTTGTATCAGTGTCGGAATACCCATCATCCCGGCCATTTTCAAAGTAGGACCGCTGGCATATCCGCCTACACCTACTGCTGCATGTGGCTTGAAATCCTTGATGATTTTACGTGCCAATAGCTGGCTTTTGACCAATTTGAAAAGAACCGAAACATTTTTCAATAAGTTCTTACGGTCGAATCCGGCAACAGGTAATCCTTTTATAGGGTATCCGGCAGCAGGAACGCGTTGCATCTCCATTCTGCCTTCAGCGCCTACGAACAGGATTTCCGCTTCGGGATGTTGTTCCTTGATGGCGTTGGCAATAGAGACTGCGGGGAAAATGTGTCCCCCGGTTCCTCCTCCGCTGATGATGATTCTTAAATTTTCTTCCATAATTCCTTTTTAGTCGAATTATTCGCAAAAGTATAAATAATACTTTTAAAATGAATGGTTTATATTATATTTCTTCTTCCGGCTCCCGCTTCCCGGCTGCATTCAGCATTGCCTTCAAGTCATCGGGCAGCGAGTTCTCCTCCGGCGGGAGGGAAGTGGTGGCATTGTCACCCGACGGAAGTGTGGTAATGGCTTCCTGCATGGCAGCTACCATTTCCTGATGCCGTTCGGTCTTGGCTGCCAGTTCGGCTTCTTTCTGCGCTTGTTGCTCGGCGGCTTTCTGTTCTTCTTTCTCAGCCACGTAGCGGCTGACACTTAATATCATACCGATGTAGGCGCAGTTGATGAGTGTAGAGGTTCCTCCTTTGCTGATAAGCGGCAGGGGTTGTCCGGTGACGGGGAACAGACCTACGGCCACCATCATGTTAAGCATCGCCTGAGATACCAGCAACAGGGCGATGCCCATCACCAGAAAGGCAGGAAAACTTTTTTCACTTCTTCGGGCTATTTTACCCGCCCGCATCAACAGCCAGATGTAGAGAATCACTACAAAGGCGCCTCCCAGCAACCCCAGCTCTTCTATGATTATAGCAAAGATGAAGTCCGAGAATGCTTGTGACAGGAAATCCCGCTGCACACTGTTACCCGGCATCTTTCCTATGATGTTGCTGGAGGCGATAGCAATATTGGCGTGTGCTATCTGGGCGTCCTTGTCTATATCATATTTGGCGGCGGGAACGGCTTCTTTGTCCTCAAAGAAGCCTTTTATACGGTTCTGCCAGGTTTCTACACGGTGCATCATGGGGACTTTGTTCAGTTTGTGTGTGGGCATAATCATCACTATGCCTACAAAAAAAACCACCATAACTCCGGCTATTCCCATTAACTTGGCCAATTGCTTCCAGGGTACCCGGCCGATCACCATCATTAAAAAGACTACTCCGAAAAGCAGTGCTGCGGTAGAGCCGTTTTCGGGAGCAATCAGAATGAAAACAATTCCGGTGATCCACATGATATATTTAAATGCTTTCGGATTGGCATTGTCTTCTTCCTGAAACTTGGATAGAATAAATGCGGTGACAATAATCACGGCCATTTTTGCCAGTTCGGAAGGCTGGAACTGGATACCGAAGAAAGTCATCCAACGGGCTGCACCATTGACACGGTCTCCGGTAATCAATCCCATACCCATTACAAATATCAGCAATAATGTCGATAGGGGTAGCAGGAAGACGGGAAACACACGGAAATATTTGTAGGGAATGTTATGTACCAGTACCACAATGCACACACCTACCATCAGGATGACACTGTGCTGGGTGATAGGTCCCCAATGATCCCCACTTTTGTAGGTAAGCGTGCTGGCGGCACTAAATACCTCGACGATAGAGATCAGACAAAGAAACAGGAAAATAATCCAGATTACTTTGTCGCCCTTGAACAAGTCTTTTATCAGATCCATTATCTATATACCTTAATACTATATTACAGGTTTCTTACACATTCCTTGAACTGCTCGCCACGGTCTTCGTAACTTTTGAAAAGGTCGAAGCTAGCGCAGCATGGACTTAATAATACGGTTTCGCCTTTCTTGGCCATCCGGTAAGCAGCGTCTACGGCATCCTTCATGCTTTGTACATCGGCTACAGGCAGGCCGAACTTGTCAAAGAAATCATGCAATTTCTCATTGTGCAATCCCATGTAGATCAATCCGGTACATTTTTCTTTTACCAAGTCGGCAATTTCGTTATAGTCGTTGCCTTTGTCTTTCCCGCCTAATATCAGGATGGTTTTGGTTTTCATGCTTTGCAAAGCATACCAGCAGGAATTCACATTGGTAGCCTTGGAGTCATTGATATAATCCACCCCTCTTACCCGGCAGACTTTTTCAAGGCGGTGTTCCACTCCCTTGAAATCACCCAAGGCCTCGCGGATACACTCTTTGCGGATACCCGCCAGGTTGGCAGAGATACCGGCCGCCATGGAGTTGAACAGATTATGGGTTCCGGTCAGCGCCAGTTCCTCCTGTTCCATGTTGAAAGCGATTGGTTCTGTAAAATAAACCTTGTCCTGTTCCACATATGCGGCGGTTCCTTCCTCTTTCCTTTCGGCAAAAGGGTAGTAATGGCCATGAATGCCATATTTGTGTAATTCACGCTGGATGATGGGGTCATCGTTCCAGAAGATGAAGGCATCGTCCGGGGTCTGGTTCTGGATAATGCGGAATTTGGCATCCACATAGTTTTGCATCTGGTGGTCGTAACGGTCCAGATGATCCGGCGTGATGTTCATCAATACGGCAATGTTGGCATGGAACTTGTACATGTTGTCCAATTGGAAACTGCTTAACTCGATCACATAATAATCATAGTTGCATTCTGCTACCTGATATGCCAGACTTTGGCCGATATTTCCGGCTAGTCCCACATTCATACCTGCTTTCTTGAAGATATGATAAATCAGCGAAGTAGTTGTTGTTTTTCCATTACTTCCTGTAATGCAAATCATTTTGGCATTGGTATAACGTCCCGCAAATTCTATTTCGGAGATGATAGGGGTGCCTTGTGACTTTAACTTAAGAATCATCGGGGCATCATTCGGAATACCCGGACTTTTGATTACTTCATCCGCATTCAGAATGAGAGATTCGGTATGTTTGCCTTCTTCCCATTCGATGCCTCGCTCGTTCAGCATGTTTTTGTATGTGTCCTTAATCGTGGACATGTCTGAAACGAAGGTGTCGAAACCTTGTTTCTTTGCCAGAACGGCTGCTCCCGCACCGCTTTCTCCGGCTCCTAGTATGACAATTCTTTTAGCCATAATCTTCGTTTATCTTATCTTATCTTTAATGTAATAATCGTAATTGCAGCGAGTACGATGGTGACAATCCAGAAGCGTACCGTGATTTTTGACTCATGGAATACGCTGTTGGGTTTCATGAACAGATAACTGCAATTGGGGTCTAACTGTGCTAATGTAGTGCGGAAATGGTCGTGGATAGGGGCACGTTTGAATACGCGTTGCAAATGTCCTTTCTTTTTTCCGCTTTTGAAATATCTCACCTGTAGAATGACCGAAAGGTTTTCTACCAAGAAGATTCCACAGAGAATAGGTATAAGCAACTCTTTATGAATGATGATTGCAAATACCGCTATGATACCACCAATGGTCAAGCTGCCGGTATCGCCCATAAATACTTGGGCGGGAAAAGCATTGTACCAAAGGAAACCGATCAGTGCGCCGATGAAGGAGCAGATAAAGATTACCAGTTCTTCACTGCCGGGAATGTACATGATATTAAGGTATCCTGCATATTCGATGTGGCTGGATACGTATGCCAATATGCCCAAGGTAAGACCGATGATAGCAGAATTTCCGGCTGCCATCCCGTCCATCCCGTCATTCAGGTTGGCACCGTTAGATACGGCAGTAACTACGAAGATGGTAACTAATACGAAAATAATCCAACCTACAGCCTGGGCATTGTCTCCCAGAAAACCTACGAAATCAGCATAATCCAAATTGTTGTTCTTGAAGAAAGGAATCGTAGTTTTGGTGGACTTCTGATCTTGTTCCTTGTGCACCACTTCCACAATTTCTCCTCCTCTTTGTATTTCTACGTTCTCACGGATAACCACGCTCGGACTTAAATATAAGGTGAGTCCCACAATGAGTCCCAAACCTACTTGGCCGATGATCTTGAATTTGCCGTGCAACCCTTCTTTGTCTTTACGGAAGACCTTGATATAGTCGTCCAAAAAGCCTAACGTACCCAGCCAAATGGTGGTAATCAACATTAATATCATGTAAATATTATGCAGCTTCCCCAACAAAAGGCAAGGTATGAGAATTGCGACAATAATAATTATACCTCCCATCGTCGGCACACCAACTTTTTTCACATTAAAAGGGTCTATAGATGCGTCACGTTGGGTTTCGGTTATTTGTTTACGTTTGAGCAGGTTGATGAAATATTCACCGAAGATAGCTGAGATCAACAATGATAAAATGATTGCCATCAATGAACGGAATGAAACGTAACCGAACATACCGGCTCCGGGAAAATCGAACTTTTCTAAATATTGAAATAAATAATATAACATCTTTTGGTTGGTTTATTCATTAGCAAAAATATCTCTTAATACTTCTTTATCGTCGAAATGGTGCTTTATACCTTTGATTTCCTGATAATTTTCGTGTCCTTTCCCGGCAACTAAAATGACATCTTTAGCTTGGGCCAGCATACAAGCTGTACGGATCGCTTCTTTACGGTCGGCTATGCTTATCACTTTACGCATATCCTCTTTAGTCAGCCCTGCCAGCATATCATTGATGATTTCCTGCGGCTCTTCAAAACGGGGATTGTCAGAGGTGATAATGACTTTATCGCTTTGCTTTACCGCTTCTTGTGCCATCAAGGGGCGTTTGCCTTTATCGCGGTTGCCGCCGGCGCCTACTACCGTAATTACATGACCTTTGCCATTCAGGACCTCGTGAATGGCATTCAGCACATTTTCCAAGGCATCCGGAGTATGGGCATAGTCCACAATGGCGGTGTATCCCTTGGGTGAGCGCAGTGAGTCAAAACGCCCGGCAACGGGGCGAAGAGTACTCAATGCCAGCAATACCTCTTCTGTCTTTTTCCCAAGCAGGCAGGCTGCTCCATAGACAGCCAGCAGGTTGGAAGCATTGAAACGTCCGATGAACTGTACATTGACTTCCACATTATTTATATCAAGCAGCATTCCTTCGAATCCATCTTCCAGCACTTTTCCTTTAAAATCACTCAAGCTGCGCAGCGAATAGGTATGTACCTTTGCTTTGGTATTTTGAGTCATGACCAATCCGTTTTTGTCATCCAGATTGGTTAAGGCAAAGGCTGTTTTAGGCAGACCGTCAAAGAATGCTTTTTTGGCTTTCAGATAGTTCTCTACAGTTTTATGGTAGTCCAGATGGTCACGGGTAAGGTTGGTAAATATACCGCCTGCGAATTTTAAACCACCAATCCGTTTTTGTGCTACAGAATGTGAGCTTACTTCCATAAAGGCATATTTGCATCCTTCATCTGCCATGCGCCCCAGCAGTTTATTTAGTGTAATAGGGTCAGGGGTGGTATGGTCAGTTGGAATGACTTCCTCATCTATATAATTGCATACAGTGGAAATGAGTCCTGTCTTATATCCGAATTTACGGAACATATTATATAATAAGGTGGCAATAGTCGTTTTTCCGTTGGTGCCTGTAACACCGACCAGTTCCAATTTCGAGGTGGGGTCGCCGTAAAACGTAGTTGCCAGTTTCCCGACAACGTCTTCCGTATCGTTCACTTTGATGTAGGTAACATTCTCAATCAATGTCTCAGGAAGATTCTCACATACCACTGTACGGGCTCCTTTTTCTATTGCTTTTTGGATATAAGTGTGTCCGTCAGTCTGCGTTCCTTTTACAGCAACGAAAATATGACCGGGCTCTATCAGGCGCGAGTCCATGTTTATTCCCGAAATTTCTTGGGATGCATCACCTATGATTTCATTGACTGTTATTCCTTTAATAATCTTTTCCAGTTTCATATTCTTCCTGTTACACTGTTAATTTAATCGTAATTGTATGGTTTGTCCTTTGCGCAAAGTGTTGCCGGCCGGGATACTTTGTGACTTCACTTTACCGATGCCGGTAATGCGGGCTTTCAATCCCATGCTTTCAAGCAGATAGACAGCATCCTTTGCGCCCATACCAATAACACTTGGTACAAGTTTATTGTTAATGTCTTTTTTGTTGAATAATACATTGTCCGGATTACTAGTCACATTTCCCCATACCGGTTTGCCTTCGGTTGATTGTTCCGAAACTCCGGATGAATTTACATTTATCCGGTTCAGTACATAATGTGCCGCACTTATATCCCCGTTTTTCACATCCGGAATAAGGATAGAAGTTGAGTCTTTTGCCTCTTTCAAATCTTGTGCCAGATGTTTGGCAAATACGCGTTCGGCAATTTTACTGAACACGCTGCCGGCCATCAGACCACCCGAGGCGGGGAGTCCAGGTTTCTGGATGGCTACAATGCAACTGTATTTAGGCGCTTCTGAAGGAAAATATCCACAGAAACTTACCAAATAACGGCGTGTGCCATTCGTGTACCCGGCTTTCCCTTGTGAAACCTGTGCAGTACCGGTTTTCCCGGATACATGGAATTGCTTGGATCCTGCTTTCTTTCCCAGTCCTTCGCTGACGACTTTTTCCAAAATCGTTTGTATCTCGCTGATAGCCTTGGGGGAAGCGATGGCCGGGTTGAGTATTTCAGGAGCAATATCTTCCACTACCTGCCCGTCTTTGACTATTGATTTCACAAAACGGGGCTTGACCATTACTCCGTTATTGGCTATAGCATTATAAAATGCCAGTGTATTGATGGGGGGAATTTGGGTTTCATAGCCAATAGACATCCATGCCAGTGCAGTACGTGACCAATTGCTCAAGTCTTTGTTGGGGATGCGGATGTTCGGCTTGCCGGCACCGGGAATATCATGACTCCGTCGTCCAGCGCTACCAGTATGGATGCGGTTTTGAAAGTAGAGCCTGGCTCCATCATGTCTGAGATGGCGTTATTGCGTATTTCTCTGTAAATGCCGTCATTGCATTTGGTCATGTTGACGATAGCTTTGATGTCTCCCGTCTGCACTTCCATCAGAATGGCAACGCCTACAGTAGCGTTGATTTCTTTCAATTCATCCACCAATGCTTTTTCTGCGATGTCTTGCATACCTACATCAATGGTCGTAATGATATCACAGCCATCTACAGGAGGAATATCTACAATGTTCAGGTATTTGTTCATTACCTTTTGACGGTGAGTGATACCGTTTCTGCCTTTTAATATGGAATCGTATGAAAGTTCCATTTGCATAAAGAACTGAGTCTTTGATATGTTGTAGCTTCAGCCGTTTCTTTTCCTCTTCTTCGGTTTCGCCCTTCCTTTTATTTATCATGAAGTCCATGTAAATCTTATATTCGGGAAGGCTGCTTGCCATCAGCTGGCCGTCGGATGAGATGATGTTGCCACGGGTAGGACGTACGGTGACGTTTTCTTTTACAAAACGGTCGGCTACGTCTTTCCAGTATTGACGCTCGGCAAACATGATGACGCCGGCTTTGCAGATAATGGCAATGCCTATCAACACCATGACCAGGATGATGAAGGAGAAGCGGAGCATTATGTTTTTTTGGTTGGGCATCATGGGCTTAGTCTTTCTTTATTAAATAAGGACGGTTGGTAGCCGTTTGCAAGGGGCTGTCTTCCGTCGAAATATATTCTTCAATACGTGACTGGCGGCTCTTTTCCATCAGTTCGGAAGAGCGTGTCAATGCATCGTATTTGATATCGATCAAATCTTTTTTCAACTTGTCAATTTCAATGAGTTCCTGTTGGCTGCTATAACGGTTGTCTATGTATAGTACAGTCAGGATCATGATGAGAATCAGCAAACGGGTCTGTCTTTTGAAAAAGTCGTTCGCAAGGATATCTCCTCCTAATATGCTGCGGATAGACATATGCTTGGGCGAAGCAGATTGTCCGTCTTTGGGTTGTTGTGTATTTTGTTTCAGTTCTTCTTCCATCTCGTTATCTCTTTTCTGCAATTCTCAACTTGGCGCTTCGGGAGCGCGGATTGCGTGTCACTTCTTCGTTGCCGGCAACAATAACTTTGTTGTTGACTAGTTTGAAAGGTGTCTGTACATTACCAAAGAAATCTTGTTCGGCCTTGCCTTCTATGTTTCCGGTTTTCATGATATTCTTTACCATGCGGTCTTCTAAAGAGTGATAGGTGATTACTACCAGTCTGCCTCCCGGTTTCAGTGCCTTGGTTGCTGCATAAAGCATTTCTTTCAATGCTTCCATTTCCTGATTTACCTCTATGCGTAAAGCTTGGAACACCTTTGCGAGCTCTTTCTTTTCACGTTCCCGCCCGAAAAGCGGTTTGATGACTTCGAGGAAATCACCGATGGTGACAATTTGTTTTACACCTCGTGCTTTAACGATGGCTGATGCCAGTTTGCGGCTGTTCTTCAATTCACCATATAAATAGAAAATATTAGCCAAACGTTCTTCGTCATAGGTGTTCACTACATCAGCAGCTGTCATACCTGCGCGTTTGTTCATCCGCATGTCTAATTTGCCCTCGAAGCGGAATGAGAATCCACGTTCGGAGTCGTCAAAGTGATGTGAGGAAACGCCCAGATCGGCCAAAATGGCATCCACCCCTTCCACGCCATAATAACGTAGGAAGTTGGGAAGGTAGCGGAAGTTACTACGCACAAAAGTGAAGCGGCTGTCGCTTACAATATTCTTCTCGGCATCTTCATCTTGGTCAAAACTATATAGATGCGCGGTGCTACCCAGCCGGCTTAGAATTTCCTTGGAATGTCCTCCGCCGCCGAAAGTGGCATCTACATAAATACCTCCGGGTTGGATGTTCATTCCGTCTACGCTCTCGTTTAATAATACCGGTACATGATATATCTGTTTTGCTTCACTCATTCTATTTCTACGTTGTTATTAGTTCCCATAATTTCTTCCAATTCTTTTCCAAAGTCCTCCGGTGTGATGAAGGGTTTGTCTGCTATTTCTTTAGACCAGATTTCTATAGTGTCGTCCAATCCGATAAAACGTACATCTTGCTGTATTTTAGCTAATTTCAAATATCGTTTTGGAATCAGAAAGCGCCCGTTTCCATCCAATGTGATAACTTCTACATCCGAAACGAACTGACGGAAAATCATTTGGTGTCTGGAATTCCAGCGATTGAGTTTGCAACGTAGTTCGTTCATTTGTTCGTTCCACACATTTTCAGGGTAAAGTACCAGGCAGTCTTGGTAGGTGTCTTTGCGTAAAATCAGGCACTCCTGGGAGGCAGCTTGTAGCTGCTTCCTGAATACGGCAGGCAGGAACACTCTGCCTTTTGCATCCGTCTTTGCTTCAGAATTCCCAAGAAATCGCATGTTTACACCTTATTATATTGTTCAAGGTGTAAAATTACACAATTCCCCACAATTCCCCACAATATTTTAAGAAAATATTTCGAGAAGTTTTCAACAGGCTGTTAATGTAGCTAGTAGCTTGGTAAACAGGAGGTTTAAAATTAATAATTTTATGATAAAAAATAATGGAAAGGGCAGCTTCTCGGAGGTTGAAAAACGAAACCAAACTATTGCACATTCGTTTTTGTTTTGCGCAAAAATGAAAGAATTTGTATAGTTTCATACACAAAAACTCTTAATTTCTTTAGAGATTAAGAGTTTTTTCTGTCATAAATTGCCAATATAAAAAAAGATAAGTTACTTTTGCATGGAAAAGAACGTTTGCAAAATGACTGACGACTCTATATTTTTAATCGACATAGAAAAGATATTGAAAACGAAAGCCGGGAAAAAATATAAATATATTCCCCGTTTTGTCGTTTCGTACCTGAAGCATATCGTGCATCAGGATGAACTGAATGTCTTTTTAAAAGACTCCAAAAATAAAGTCGGAGTTGACTTTCTGGAAGCTTGTATGGAGTTCCTGGATGCAAAAGTGGAGATAAAAGGTTTGGAAAACTTGCCTGAAAACGGTAAATGCACTTTTGTCAGCAATCACCCGCTGGGGGGACAGGATGGAGTTGCTTTGGGGTATATATTGGGAAAACATTACAATGGTAATGTACGCTATTTGGTCAATGATTTGTTGATGAATTTGCATGGTTTGGCTCCTTTATGTATTCCTATCAATAAAACAGGCTCGCAATCCAGGGATTTCCCGAAGATGGTAGAGGCAGGGTTTGCCTCGGATAATCATATCATTATGTTTCCTGCGGGGTTATGTTCCCGTAGACAGGGTGGGGAAATCAAGGATTTGGAATGGAAAAAGACATTTGTCACTAAAAGTATTGAAACGCATCGTGATGTGGTACCTTTGCACTTTGAGGGCCGGAACTCAGACTTTTTTTATAATTTGGCAAATATATGTAAGGCACTTGGCATTAAGTTTAATATTGCTATGCTTTACTTGGCAGATGAAATGTTGAAAAATCGTCATAAAACCTTTACCTTGACCATTGGAAAACCCATTCCTTGGCAAACTTTCGACAAGACAAAGACCCCGGCTCAGTGGGCGCAGTTTGTAAAAGATGTAGTCTACAAGCTATAATAGACAAAAGAGAGAAAAAAGATATGGAAGAAATTATTGCACCGATTAGCAAAGAGATTCTGAAGGCGGAACTTTCCGAGGATAAACGCCTGAGGTTTACGAATAAAAGTCATAATGAAATTTACGTCATAACGTATCAGGATTCGCCCAATGTGATGAAGGAGATTGGCCGGTTGAGAGAAATAGCCTTTCGTGCTGCAGGTGGCGGAACAGGAAAGGCGATGGATATCGATGAATATGACGTGATGGAAAATCCATATAAGCAATTAGTTGTATGGAATCCTGAAGCGGAGGAGATTTTGGGAGGTTATCGTTATCTTTTGGGGGATGAGGTGCAATTTGATGAACATGGGAAGCCTGTGCTGGCTACTGCTCACATGTTTAATTTCTCGGAAGTTTTTTTGAAAGAATATTTGCCTTACACGGTGGAGTTGGGACGCTCATTTGTTACATTGGAATATCAGTCAACCCGTGCCGGTTCCAAGGGATTGTTTGCTTTGGATAATTTGTGGGATGGTTTGGGCGCATTAACCGTGATTAAGCCTAATGTGAAATATTTTTTTGGTAAGATGACTATGTATCCTAGTTATCATCGTCAGGGGCGTGACATGATATTATACTTCCTGAATAAACATTTCGGTGATAAAGATAAATTGATAACTCCGATGAAACCGCTGGAAATAGAAACAGATAAGAAAATGTTGGAAAATCTTTTCTGTTATGATTCCTTTAAAGAAGATTACAAGATCTTGAATACGGAAGTGCGTAAGCTGGGGTATAATATTCCTCCTTTGGTCAATGCATATATGAGTCTGTCTCCTACAATGCGTATGTTTGGAACAGCGATTAATTATGGATTCGGAGATGTGGAGGAAACCGGAATTCTGATTGCAGTCAATGAAATTCTGGAAGACAAACGGGTACGTCATATCGAATCGTTTGTAAAGCAACATCCTGAAGCTATGAAAATAACTTCAGGCGCTCATCCCATACTGACCAAATAATCGGACTAATAGTAGTATTTGGGGAAACATTGTCAGGTGCAGATAAAATTTACAGGATTCATCTTGCTCGCATCTGACAATGTTTTTATTATACTGCCGGCAGACTGTTGCCTTTGATTTTCCGGTAGAGGTCGAGCGCATATACGTCTGTCATGCCCGATATGTAATCCAGCACGGCTTGAATTTTTCCATATAAAGTAGGTGCGTTGACATTGTACTGTCCGGATATGCGGTTGATAAGTAGTTGTGAATACGCTTTTTCCGGAGAGCGCACTGCATTAATCATCAGGTCAATCAAGGTACTGATAACCCTGAATCCTGCCAATTCTATGTCCAGCACATCGCTGGAACGATATATTCTTTGAAAGGCAATTGCAGAACAATTGTCATAGGCCTCTTTCAATGGACTGCAAATGTGCATTATCAGGGTGCCTTCAAATTCCCCGGTCAATATCTTTTCTTCATTTTCAGTAAATACTCGTGTGCATTCCTTTATCAGTGCGCCTATGACCGAAGAACGTAAATAAGCTATCTGTTCATTGACGTCTGTTACAATCCGGCAAACTTCTTCAATGCGTTTTCTTCTTTTCTCATCAAAGAACTGCATATACAGTCCTTTGGTTTCATCATGTGTCAGCAGTTTTAATTTATGTGCGTCTTCTATGTCCATCATCTGATAACAAATATCATCTGCGGCTTCTACCAGGTAGACCAACGGATGGCGTGCGTAGCGTAAAGGCTCATCCGGTTTGCTGAGCCGGATAATCCCTAATTCTCCGGCTATTTTCTGATAATCAGCCTCTTCGCTTAAGAAGAAGCCGAATTTTGATTTCTTTCCTGCCAATTGTGAGGAAAAAGGGTATTTTACGATGGATGCCAGTGTGGAGTAGGTCATCACGAACCCTCCTTTCCGTCTTCCTTCAAACTGGTGGGTGAGGATGCGGAATGCATTGGCATTTCCTTCGAAGTGGGTTAAATCATCCCATTCCATCGGTGAAAGTTCTTTTTTCAATGCCATTCCTTGTCCTTCCGAGAAGTAAGTTGAAATGGCTTTTTCTCCCGAATGACCGAAAGGAGGATTTCCCAGATCGTGTGCCAGACATGCGGCTGAAACGATGGAACCTATTTCCGAGATATGGGAGTCGGCCAAGGCTGGGTGCTTCTTCAGAAGCTGGCTGGCGACATCGTTTCCTAAAGAACGCCCCACACAAGAGACCTCAAGGCTGTGAGTCAACCGGTTGTGTACAAATACGCTACCCGGTAAAGGAAATACTTGAGTTTTGTTTTGCAAACGACGGAAAGGTGCTGAGAAGATGAGACGGTCATAATCGCGTTGGAATTCGGTACGGTCATCTTTACGGGCCTCGTGTAGTTCTTCCATGCCGAAGCGTTTATTTGATATTAATTGTTTCCAGTTCATAATTCAGGCTTTATCTGTTTGCAAAAGTAAGAAACTTCCGTTTAAAAAACTGTAAACGCTTAGATAAATCCATCTAAATGTGTAAATTCGCACCTTATTAATCATGTGGCAATGTGTTGATTCGTCAATATGCCAATGGGCTGTATCATGTCTGGACTGTGTTTGTTGTCTGCAAATTATTAGCACATTGCCATATAAGCATATTGATAAATTATTAAAATTATGAAAATACAGGTAATCAATAAATCAAAACATGCTTTACCCGAGTATGCTACCGGGCAATCGGCAGGGATGGATATCCGTGCTAATCTTGACGAACCGATTGTGCTGAAACCCTTGCAACGTTGTTTGGTTCCTACGGGACTTTATATCGCATTGCCTGAAGGTTTTGAAGCGCAAATCCGTCCACGTAGCGGGCTGGCTATTAAGAAAGGCATCGGAGTCCTGAATTCTCCGGGCACAATTGATGCCGATTATCGTGGTGAAATTTGTATTATCCTGGTCAATTTGTCATCTGAGGATTTTATGATAGAAGATGGGGAGCGCATTGCGCAAATGGTTGTAGCCCGTCACGAACATGCCGAATGGCAGGAAGTGGAGGTGCTGGACGAAACGGAACGTGGTGCAGGTGGCTTTGGACATACCGGAAAAAAGTAAAAGGAAACAATGAATAGAAGATTGAAATATGTGCCCATGCTATGTGTATGTCTGATAGGCATGCTTGTTTCATGCGGTACGGTGAAGAGAGCTTCCGGCTTGTCCGGAAATAAAGCTGTTGTGGAGGAAAAGGATCCGCTTACTCCGGAGCAGCGCCGTAAATACGACTATTTCTTTTTGGAAGCGCTTCGGATGAAGGAAAAAGGTGACTTGGATGCGGCTTTCGAAATGTATAGTCACTGTTTGGACATTTATCCGCAAGGAGCCGCTACTTTGTTCGAAATTTCCCGCTTCCATATGTTTCTCAATCAGCCGGAAAAAGGGGAGGAAGCTTTGAAGAAGGCAGTGGATGCCGATCCTAAGAGTTTTTGGTATAAGCAAACTTTGGCAGCCTATTATCAAGGTAAGGGAAATTACCCGAAAGCCATTTATGTTTATGAGGATATGGCGAGCCAGTTCCCCTCACGTCTGGAACCGTTGATGGCTTTGATTGATCTCTATACCCGTACCAAGGACTATCAGCAGGTAGTTAATACATTGAACCGCCTTGAAGCCTTGGATGGGAAGTCTGAACAAATCAGCATGGAAAAATTCCGTATGTATCTGGCCATGAACAATGACCAGCAGGCATTTACGGAGATTGAGAATTTGGCAAAAGAATATCCATATGACATGCGTTATCTTACCATTTTGGGAGATGTCTATCTGAACAACGGTAAGGAAGAAGAAGCATACGAAACTTATCAGAAAGTATTGAAGGAAGAACCGGGCTATGCGCCGGCGTTGCTTTCCATGGCTTCTTATTACGAGAAAAAAGGGCAGGATAGTTTGTATCAGGTACAGTTGGATACTATTTTGCTGAATGATAATGTGGATAGCGATACAAAGATGAACATTATGCGCCAGCTTATTCTGCGTTCCGAGCAAACGAACAAGGACAGTACGAAAATAGCAGGCCTGTTTACTTCTATATTGAAGGAAAAACAAGAGAATGCAGATATTGCTATGTTGGCGGCCCAATATCTTCTGACGAAAAAGATGGATAAAGAGGCAACCCCTGTTTTGCACCAAGTGCTTGAAATTGATCCGGAAAATACGCCGGCACGCTTGCAGCTATTGAGTTTTGCCATTCGTGAGCAGAATATGGATGAAGTAATCAAATTGTGTGCTCCTGCTTTAGAATATACTCCGGATGTATTGGAATTCTATTATTATATGGGATTGGCCTATCATCAGAAAGAGAAAACAGACGAGGCATTGGAGGTTTTTAAAAAAGGAGTGAATCAAGTAACAGATAAAAGCAATAAGGATATCGTTTCTGATTTCTATGCCATTATGGGGGATCTTTATCATATAAAGAAGATGAATGTGGAGGCATATGCCGCATACGATTCCGCTTTGGTTTATAAGGAAAACAATATAGGGGCCTTGAATAATTATGCCTATTACCTGTCTGTAGAGCGTAAAAACCTGGATAAAGCGGAAGAAATGAGTTACCGTACCGTAAAGGCCGAACCTACCAATGGTACGTATCTGGATACCTATGCCTGGATACTTTTTGAGAAAGGTAAATATGTAGAAGCAAAAATTTACATTGACCAGGCTATGCAGAATGATGGAAGTAAAAGTTCCGTTGTTGTAGAGCATTGTGGAGATATTTACTATATGAATGGAGATCGTGAAAAGGCTTTGGAATATTGGCAACAAGCGGAAAAATTATCCAAGGAGCCTCCTCAAGAAGGTAGTGAAGAACGTAGTGAGAAGGAATTGAACTTATTGAGAAAGAAAATTGTACAAAAGAAATACTTTGCAGAATGATGAAACGTGTCTGTTTTTATTTGTTTAGCGCTTTGCTGATTATATTTATTTCTTCATGTTCATCTACCCGGAGTATGAAGAAAGGGGTATCTATTGGCAATTTATCCGAGTCGGAATATATGGAAGAGCTGATTAGCCGTTCTCCGGGATGGGATGCAATTACTGCGAAAATGTCATTGGCCGTTGACTTGAACGGTAAAGGACCGACTAAAGTAAATGGTACGTTGCGCATGAAACGTGATGAAGTAATCCAGCTTTCTATCGCTCCATTTTTGGGTATTGAAGTGGCACGTGCTGAAATATCTCCGGACGGAGTTTTAGTGATGGATCGCATGAACAAACGTTATGTACAAGTTCCTTTTGATGAATTGAAGAATCTGGCAAAGGCTGATTTGGATTTTCATACTTTGCAGGCCTTGTTTATGAATGAAATTTTTCTTCCGGGAAAAAAGGTGCTGACTGTCCGTGATATTTCGTCCTTTGCTGTGCGTCCTGAAAACGAAAATGCATTAATAGAAGTTAAGAACGGCAAACATTTCGCCTACCGTTTTCGTACCAATACAAATGATGGGCTGCTGAAAGAAAGTCATATCGGCTTGTCCGGTACCCGGTACGGGATAAATTGGCGTTATGATAAGTTTCGTCCGTTGGAGCAGAAACAGTTTCCGGGAACTATGACGGTTTCTTTTGAAGGGGCTGCCAAACCGGTTACGGCTGTATTTGAACTTTCCCGCCTTTCTACCAATAAGGATTGGGAAGCCCATACCGAAGTGCCCGGAAAATACGAAAGAATAGAATTGCAAGATTTGCTAAAACAGCTTATTAAATAATGAAACGTATCTTCTTACTACTCATAGCCTGCTGCTTTTTAAGTACTATTTCAGCGCAAAGTACTCGGAAAATAAGGGAGCTTGAAGCCAAACGGAAGGAACTTCACCAGCAGATTGCCGAGTCTGAAACTTTGTTGCAATCTACCAAAAAGGATGTGAAAAGCCAGTTGGACAACCTTGCTTTGCTGACAGGTCAGATTGAGGAGAGAAGAAAATATATCAGTACCATAGAGAGTGATGTTCATACATTGACAAGTGAGATCGCTTCTTTACAGAAACAACTGAATAAACTTCAGCGTGATTTGAAAGACAAGAAGCGGAAGTATGAAACTTCGGTGCAATACATGTATCGTAACAAGTCTGTTCAAGAGAAATTAATGTTTATTTTTTCTGCCGAGAATTTGAGTCAGACTTACCGTCGTATGCGTTATGTGCAGGAATATGCAAACTTCCAGCGCCTTCAAGGAATGGAGATAGAACGTAAGCAGAAGCAAATTGCCGCTAAAAAAAGAGAAGTGGAACAAACTAAGCATGCCAAACAGAATCTTTTAAAACAGGGTGAGGTCGAAAAGGCCAAACTGGAGATTCAGGAAAAGGAGCGCCAGACTCTTTTGGCGAATTTGCAAAAGAAGCAGAAAGGTATACAAAGCGAGATAAGGAAGAAAAAACGTTCGGCTGAGCAATTGAATGCCCAGATTGACCGTTTGATTGAAATTGAAATAGAGAAAGCTAGAAAGCGTGCAGAGGAGGAAGCTCGTAGGAAAGCCGCTGCTGAGGCTGCCGCAAAGGCGGCAGCAGCTAAGAAAGCGGAGCGTGAAACTACGGGAGGGGCGTCCCGTTCTAAATCTACGGAAAAAAATGAGTCTACAAAGAAGGTCGCTCCGGTGGAGAAGTTCAGTCTGAATAATGAGGACCGCCAGCTGTCGGGCAGTTTTGAACGTAACCGGGGTATTTTGCCGGTTCCCATTACCGGTCCATACGTGATTGTCAGCCATTACGGACAGTATGCCGTAGATGGTTTGCGTAATGTGAAACTGGATAATAAAGGGATTGATATTAAGGGCAAACCGGGAGCGCAGGCACGTGCCGTTTTCAATGGAGAAGTTTCGGCTATTTTCCAGTATAATGGTTTGAACAATATACTGGTGCGTCATGGTAATTACATCTCTGTCTATTGCAACCTTTCTTCCGTATCGGTTTCTAAAGGCAGCAAAGTCAATACACGTACCGTTCTTGGTACTATCCATACAGATAGTTCGGGTAATACGGTCTTGCATTTTCAACTTCGTAAGGAAACGGCTAAACTTAATCCGGAATTATGGTTGGGAAGATGAAAAAGATAAGTTCTCTTTCTGTATTTTATTACTTTGCGGTTTCTCGCAGCGTTCTAAAACTTGTCTGTTCTTTCAAAGAGAACGAAAAAACATTTATTATTAAAAATAAATCTCCAATTAGTTTTGAGTTCAAGTCTAATTGCGTACATTTGTCCCCTGCATTAAGTATCCTCATAGAAGTACATTAATACTTTTCCAACTTATTCTTTAGTGATGATGGTAGAATCGTTTGTCTCTCTGTAAGATTCCTAATAGCAAAACGCACTTATTTTTTTATTAAAACATTTATTTTAAAATGAACATTTTTATTGCAGGGCTTAACTATAATATGAGTGAAGCCGAACTTGGAGAATTATTTGCAGAGTATGGTGAAGTTGTTTCTGTTAAGATTATAATGGACAGAGAGACCGGTCGTTCTAAGGGATATGGTTTTGTTGAAATGGCTGATGATGAAGCTGGAGATAAAGCGATTGCAGCTCTTAATGAAGTTGATATGGATGGAAAAACTCTTTCTGTGTCAGTAGCTCGTCCTAGAGAAGAACGTCCGCGTCGTAGCTATGGCAACAATGGCGGTGGTGGTTATCGTGGCGGTAACAACAGTCGTGGTGGTGGCTATGGTGGTAGTCGCGGAGATAATGGCTATGGCGGTGGCAGAAACAGATATTGATCTGTATCTCTATAAAATAT
>PPYF01370508.1_pt1 | contig 21926 bp, 20 predicted proteins | sample 1559871 | NCBI WGS metagenome assembly PPYF01 (sample SAMN08240021, study PRJNA423297) | Human gut metagenome, whole genome shotgun sequencing project.
GGGCCAGGAGGCAAACATCACAGCAGCGGCTCCATGTCTTCAATCCCCCCACACGGTAGCGAACTTTGCGGCCAGCAGCGGACAAACTGCGTCTGCATCAGATTCAGCGTATCCAGCCCGGGCATGGTCTGCGGCGTTAGCCAGGCAGCAATACGCGCCAGTTGGGTTAAGCCAAGGCTGGATTCCAGGGAAGAGCTGATCACCGCCGTCAGACCGAGCGCATGTGCGGCAGCCACCTGCTCTTTCACGCGCGCCAGGCTACCGGTGAGTGAGGGTTTAATCACCACCGCCCGAAGGCCCGGCTCGGCTTCAAAGCGAAAATCCGCTTCGCGCAGGCTTTCATCCCAGGCGATAGCAATACCCGTTTCACGAGTAAAGGCACGGGAATCGTCGCGGGTTTTGCACGGTTCTTCGAGGAAGGCAATGCGTGAACGATAGTCAGGGTTGACGTATTTAGCGAACTGCTGGGCTTTAAGCGGTGTCCAGGCGCGATTGGCATCGAGCCGTAGCGTTAGATCGGGAATCGCCTCCAACAGCAGGTTCACCACCATGCCATCGCGCACCGCCTCGTAGAGCCCGACCTTCACCTTAGCCACCTTCTCGCCGGACATTTCAGCCAGCTTCAGCACCAGTTCGTCGGGATCGCCCGTGCACAACGGTGCCGCACGATAGTCCGCCGCCTGCGGCAGTTCATCGTTGATCTCCGCGAGCGCGCAGCTGACCCCGAAAGCGACCGAAGGGAGCATGGGGCATTCAAGATCTTCGCCCTGTCGCCAGCGGTTTGCCCAGGCGAGCAGCGTCGCCTGCGCCTCGTCCAGCGTTTCCAGGCTGAATCCCGGCAGGGGGGAGATTTCTCCCCACCCATCGCGTTCGCCGTCACGCAGGTAGACGAATAACCCGTCGCGGGTTTTTAGCCGCCGCTCACGCAGAACCACACCCGCGTCCATCGGGATCTGCCAGCGGTAAACCTGCGCGCGCCGCATTACGGATTCCGTTTAAATTTGCTGAAGTCAGGCTGACGCTTCTGGTTAAAGGCATTGCGCCCTTCCTGTCCTTCTTCGGTCATGTAGAACAGCATGGTTGCGTTGCCAGCCAGCTCCTGCAGCCCCGCCTGACCATCGCAGTCGGCATTCAGCGCCGCCTTCAGGCAGCGCAGCGCCATTGGGCTGTTTTGCAGCATTTCGCGGCACCAGCGTACGGTCTCTTTTTCCAGATCCGCCAGCGGTACCACGGTGTTCACGAGGCCCATATCCAGCGCGGCTTTCGCGTCGTACTGACGGCACAGGAACCAAATCTCACGCGCTTTTTTCTGACCGACGATACGCGCCATGTAGGAGGCGCCCCAGCCGCCGTCGAAGGAGCCGACTTTCGGGCCGGTCTGGCCGAAGACCGCATTTTCTGCCGCGATAGTGAGGTCACACATCATGTGCAGCACATGACCGCCGCCGATGGAGAAGCCCGCCACCATCGCTACAACCGGTTTTGGACAGGTGCGGATCTGGCGCTGGAAGTCCAGCACGTTCAGGTGGTGCACGCCGCTATCGTCCTGGTAGCCGCCGTAATCACCGCGAACTTTCTGGTCACCGCCGGCGCAGAACGCTTTATCGCCCGCGCCGGTTAAAATGATCACGCCGATGTTGTCGTCATAGCGTGCATCAGACATGGCCTGAATCATTTCTTTTACCGTCAGTGGACGAAACGCGTTACGTACCTGCGGGCGGTTAATGGTAATTTTGGCGATGCCGTCGGCGGATTTTTCATACAGGATATCGGTAAAACCTTCAGAACAATCGTGCCATTCGGCAGGGGCATACAGCATAGCTTCATCAGGATAAATCATAACGTGTCCTATTGTCAGAAAGGCAAAATCTGCGCCAGGCACGCAACCACGCCAGCGGGGTTTTCCCGATGCGCGTTGTGCCCGGCATCACGAATAATGCGGGATGGGAGCGAGAGTTCCTCCGCGATGGCGCGAAACTTGTGGTCACGCTCGCCGCAGAGATACCAGAAAGGAGTGAGGCAACGACGCAGCGCCGGACGCAGATCGTCCTGCACCGCCAGCGACGTCGCCAGCAGCATGGCGGCCAATGCGCCGCCATCGTTAGCCTGACGCAGCGTCACCAGCGCATCGCGCTGAACTGCCGTTAGGCTGGAAAATACCGGCTGTTGATACCAGTCATGAAACACGTCTGCCAGCGGTTGAGTAGCAAAACGCTGCGCCCATCGCTGGTCGTTACCCAGCCGTTGCTGCCGCGCGTTAATATCCATCAGCCCCGGATGGGCGCCTTCAACAATCACCCCTGCCAGGCCTTCTGGCTGCGAGCGGCAGGCGTAATACATCGCAATCCGCCCGCCCAGCGAGTAACCAATCAACCAGTGGTTAAGTATGTTGTAACTAAGAAGCGTTGCTTTGAGCATTTCCGCCACGGCGGCAAAGCCGTCAACCCGCACGGAGGCTGAGCCACCGTGTCCGGGCAGATCGACATACAGACGATTGGCATCAGGAAATGCCTCACCGACCGGCTGCCACTCGCGGCGATCGCCGGAAAAACCGTGCAGGAAGACCAGCCACGGCTGAGCGGCGTCACCACGTTCGGCGGTGGCATGCAAAATCATAGATGGCTGACCTGCGCCAGAAGATGTTGCAAAGTTTGCGCACCGTCGGTGTCGTTCACCACCAGCTCAATCACCGTGGTCGCAGGGGTACACCATGCGGTGCTCAGCGCGGATTCCAGCGCATCCCAATCCTGCGGCTGCTGGTAGCGCAGACCAAACATCTTCGCCGCATGCTCAAACTGCACGTTTTGCGGCATCGCGTAAAAGCGTTCGCGCTCGGAGACCGGCGTTGGTAGCAGGGAGAAGATCTGCCCGCCGTTGTTGTTGACGATAATCAGCACCATCGGTGCCGAGACCTGACGCAGCAGCGCCAGCGCGTTGAGATCGTACAATGCAGAGAGATCGCCGATGATAGCCAGAGTTGGCCGAGCGCTCGCCCGCTGCACCCCCGCAGCCGTCGAGATCAGCCCGTCGATACCGCTGGCACCGCGATTACTGTATACCGGATATCCTGCGGGTAGCCGGCCTAAAGCATCAATCAGACGCACTACCAGGCTGTTACCAACAAAAAGCTGCCCTTGTTCCGGCAAATAACGGTGAATTCGGTGCGCCAGTTGCGCTTCGCCGAAGTGGGCGCTGTGTTCAGCCACCCTTTGCCAGGCCTGCTCAGCAAGAGCGGGGATCACTGTCGTCCACGGCGTGCGTTTCTCCGCCGGGTGTTGCTCCAGCCAGCGGTCAATATGACACACCAGACGGCGTCCGCGATGGTGCGCCGGATCCAGGCGGCCGGTGAGATTATCCACCAGCCAGTACTCGTCAGGTTCGCAGGAAAGCTGCCATTGCAGTACCCGTTTACCGGTTAAGCTACTGCCGAGCTGTACCACAATCTGCGCCTGATCCAGTTCGCTAATCGCGGCGGGATTCCCCAACCAGAGATCGGCGCACGGCAGCGGTTGCCCGGTTTGCGAGAGCACATCGCTGATGAGCGGCCAGCCCAGCGTTTTCGCCCAGGCCGCAACCTGTTTGCCCTCTTCTGCACTCATTCGCCCGGCAACCACGACGCCGCGCTTTTGGCGCCAGAAGAACCAATCACGCTGTACCGCGCTCTCCTGATGCAGCGCTTCGCGCAGCCAGGGTTTATCGCTCTGCCACCAGTCGCCAAGCGCCTGCTGCCAGCTCAGTCCGGTCTCATCCATATCGCCGTAAAGCGGTTCCGCAAACGGACAATTAATATGAACCCCACCGCCGTGAAGCGCGCCGAGGGCGTTATCCACCACCGATACCAGCCAGCGCGCCGGAATATCCTGGCTTGGGCGCGGCAGTGAAACGGTTTGCGAAGGATGTGAAGCAAACATCCCCGGCTGACGAATAGCCTGGTTCGCGCCACAGTCAATCAATTCCGGTGGGCGGTCTGCCGTCAGCAGGATAATCTTTTCACCGGTTAATCCCGCTTCAATCAGCGCAGGATAGAGATTGGCAACCGCCGTACCGGACGTGACAATCACCGCCACCGGCTGCTGGCTGACTTTGGCCAGCCCTAATGCCAGGTGTCCAAGACCGCGCTCGTCGAAGTGGGTGTGGTGAATAAAAGTGCGATTCTCCGCCGCGGCCAGGGTGAGTGGCGTCGAGCGCGATCCCGGCGCAATGCAGATGTGCCGCACGCCGTGACGGGTTAATGCTTCAAGGATCACCGCCGCCCAGCGTCGGTTAAATGCGCTTACTGACATGAAATTGTCCGGTATCAAATATTGCGGCTCAGTATAAGTTCTACGAAAGAGTAGGATCTTGATATGAGTCGATAATGTTTTATTCAGAGAACAGTAATGAACGGAGTCCCGCCGCTTTATTTTCGATTTCCTGCCATTCCTGTTCGGGATCGGAGCCTTCCACGATACCGGCGCCGGCATACAGCCGCAGCGTATTACCTTCTATCATCGCCGAACGCAGCGTGACGCAAAATTCGCTTTGGCGACGAGAGAGAATGCCAGCCGACCCGGCATACCATTGCCGGGTAAAGGGTTCTTCACGTTCAATAAAGGCCAACGCCGCCGCTCTGGGCAAGCCCGCCACCGCCGCCGTCGGCTGTAGCTGCAGCAAACAGCGCGTGTCATCCGCCGTCTCCAGCTCGGCCTGAATACGACGACGCAGGTGCTGAACCTTGCGCAGACGCACAACTTCGGCCGGTAACACGTCCAGAGTCTGCGTCATGCCCTGCAGGCGCTGGCAGATGTCTTCCACCACCAAACCGTTTTCCCGCTGGTTTTTATCGTCGTTCATCAGCCAGTCGGCCAAGCGCTGCGCGATAGCATCATCACTATGTCCAGCCACGGTGCCAGCCAGCGCTTCGGTATCAAGATGAAGGCCGCGTCGACGCCATAAGCGCTCCGGCGATGAGCCAAGGAAGGTCCGCTGGGCATCAAAAGCCATATAGAAATGATAGCAAGAGAAATTGACCCGACGGCTGGCCGCCATGAGTGCGCCGGCGTGAGGGGCTCGGCTGAACAGCAGATCCGTCGCGCGCGCCAGCACCACTTTGCTGAACTCACCACGGCGAATCGCCTGCGTGGCTTGCTGAATCATCTGGCACCAGCCCGCTTTGTCAGGGAGATGCGCTTCACCTTCCTGCTGCAAGGCCAATTCAGTGGGGGTGTGATCCGCGCAGAGCGCAGCCAGACAAGTGCGGGCACGTTCTGCATCTTGCTGTAGCGAAGTCTCACTCGACAGGTAGAGTCGCAGCGTCGCACGCCCCGCTTCCCGTCGCCATGCCAGGCGCGGCAGAAACAGCATCCCCTGCTGGGGATCAAAGGCATTCACGCCGCACAGCCGAATATCGTCGCGTTCCTGGGTTGCCAGAAAATCATTGGCCTGCGCCAACGATGAAAATAGGTGTACCGCGCCAAGGGCGGCAATCTCTTCGCGGCCGCTGCGCTGCTGCCAGTAGAACTGCGGCCACACCGGCTGTGCGGTAAGCCAGGCCAGCGGGTCGAACGCATCGTTCAAAGGGAATGTGACTTCAATGATTCGCGTGCCGGGCAACGCAGGAAAATCGTCTGCCAGATGCCCTGACAGGCTCTGCAACGCCGCTAGTATGGATCGCACGCGAACCTCCCTATCATAAAAACCACATAGTATACGGGGTACTAAGGATAAAAAGCAGTACCCACGATGAGGGAGCGAGAAGCGAATAAGGCAATATCGCACTGAAAAACAACGCTCTTTGCCTTTACTATAGACGTTAATCGTCCGCGCTGCCGGACGGCAGCGGCGTGAATCAGCCGCGGTGATGAATAGGCCAGGGCTTACTGAACCTCGCGCGCCATCCCGACATGCGCAATACCGTCTTCGTCATACACATCGGTCACGGCAATAAAGCCCAAATGACCATAGAAAGCACGCAGATGAGCCTGTGCGCCAAGGTAAATCGCTCGCTCCGGCCAACGCTGTTCACAGCTGGCAATCGCTCGTTCCATCAGCTGATAGCCCAGACGTTCGCCGCGCACCGCGGGGCTCACAATCACCCGGCCAATCGTCACCGGTTCAACCGCCTCTTCGCTGACCAGAATACGGGCGTAGGCCACCAGCGTATCGCCCTGCCAGCCGAGAATATGCCGGTTCTCACCGAGCAGGTCGTCACCATCAATATCAAGATAAATACAGGCCTGTTCGACCACAAACACTTCGCTGCGCAGTTTCAGCAGGGCGTACAGCTCCGCGACGGTGAGTTCAGAATGGTGCAAATCTTGCCAGCGAATCATGGTAGGCTCCTTAGACCTTTATTTACCGCCAGGGGCGCGGCGCTATGCAATTGACGTTTTTAGGCACATCCGCGGGCGTGCCAACCCGAACCCGCAACGTAACAGCAATGCTGCTGCATCTGCAACATCCGACACAACCGGGGCTGTGGCTTTTTGACTGCGGCGAAGGGACGCAGCATCAGCTACTGCACACCGCGTTTCACCCAGGAAAAATCGATCGCATTTTTATTAGCCATTTACACGGCGACCATTTGTTCGGCCTCCCTGGCCTTATTTGCAGCCGCTCGATGGCGGGAAACGTCCAGCCGCTGACCCTCTATGGCCCGAAAGGGCTGAAAGAGTATGTGGAAACCAGCCTGCGCCTGAGCGGTTCATGGACCGATTTCCCGCTGGAGATCGTTGAAATTAGCCCTGGCATCATTCTGGATGATGGCCTGCGCAAAGTGAGCGCATATCCGTTAAACCATCCGGTGGAGTGCTACGGTTATCGTGTCGAAGAGCACGACAAACCCGGCGCCCTCGACGGTAAACGGTTGATTGCCGCCGGCGTCCCATTTGGCCCACTCTTCCAGCGGCTAAAGGCCGGTGAGTCCGTGACGCTGGATGACGGCCGCACGATCCACGGTAAAGACTTCATCGCCCCGGCAACGCCCGGCAAAAAGATCGCCATTTTTGGTGATACCGCGCCCTGTGAGTCTGCGCTAGAGATGGCCCGGGATGTCGATGTGATGGTCCATGAAGCGACCCTTGAAGCGGCAATGGCGGAAAAAGCCAATAGCCGCGGTCACTCGTCAACCGAGCAAACCGCCCAGTTGGCGCGGGCTGCCCGCGCCAAACGTCTCATCGTGACCCACGTCAGCTCTCGCTACGACGCCGAGGGCTGCCGTCGGCTATTGGCCGAGTGCCGCAACCATTTCCCGGCGTGCGAACTGGCGGAGGATTTTGCCACCTTCACGCTGGCATAACGTTTTACCCTTTGGTGCCGATAACTCTGCTATCGAGATTACGCTTTACCACGCTGAGGGCACCATGGATAACTTCCAGAAAGAGATCGACGACAGGGCAAACCTGACGCTGTCCAACCGTTTTGAGCTGCTGCTCTTCCGGCTAGGGGCAGCGTCACAAACTGACGCTTCCGAGCTGTACGGCATTAACGTTTTTAAGCTGCGGGAAATTGTCCCGATGCCAAGCTTCACCCGCCCTGCCGGAATTAAGCCGCCGCTGATGGGGATGGTGAACATTCGCGACCAGATAATCCCGGTTATCGATCTTGCCGCCGTGGCGGGCTGTAAGCCTAAAAATGGGCTGAATATTTTGCTTATCACCGAGTACGCCCGCAGCGTACAGGCCTTTGCCGTTGAGTCCGTTGAAAACATCACCCGTCTCGACTGGACGCAAATCCATACCGCTGAAAAAGCCGTGAATGGAAAATACATCACCAGCATTGCCTGCCTCGACGAGCAGGTGGAGAGCAACAATCTGGCGATGGTTATCGATGTCGAGCAAATTCTCTACGACATCACCCCCGCCAACCACGATCTGCATGCCAAAGAGCTGAGCCCGCGCAAATTCAACATCAAACCGGGGGCAACCGCCATCGTCGCGGAAGACTCAAAAGTGGCGCGCGCCATGCTGGAAAAAGGGCTGAAGGCAATGGATATCCCGGCACAGCTGCACGTGACCGGTAAAGAAGCCTGGGAGAAAATCGAGCGGCTTGCTCAGGAAGCGGCGCAGGAAGGTATTCCGGTTAGCGATAAAATCGCGCTGGTGCTGACCGATCTCGAAATGCCGGAGATGGACGGTTTCACCCTCACCCGCAAGATCAAAACCGATCCGCGGCTGAAAAATATTCCGGTTGTGATCCACTCCTCGCTGTCAGGCAATGCCAACGAAGATCATATCCGCAAGGTCAATGCTGACGGCTACGTCGCCAAATTTGAAATTAATGAGCTGGCGTCGGTTATCGAGAACGTGCTGAATAAGGCAAGTGGCAAAGGGGAAAGCCCGCTGCACGCGGTACGGTAAATTGCGAAGTGAACACCGCCAGGGGACATACGGTGATTAACCTGGCGGTAAATAGGTGATGTCGTCATTAAACACAGATCACAATATGCCGGTTGTTCTCTTGTTAATCCATCCACTAGTTAACAAGCTCTCTTTACCATCCATAAATAAATCAGATTCAATTGCGCTATCTTATTTTTAATTGACTCTTCAACGCTGCCATTAATCAGCAACGGTGACCAGATAGTTAAGTGTGGTGAGACCGGCATTGCACGGACAACATGATGGCCATCCTTCTTTATCAATGTTACATCCTGCGTATTGCGCCTTTGATAATCATACTTTTGATCCAGACACTCCTGCGCTTCAACTAAAATCGAATGCCAATTCTCATACGTCAACTCACTGAGAGAAAATGATTTCCCTCCAATATATTTCTCTTTGATTTCAGGTCGAGAAGCGACCTGCCACGCATCTCGGGAAAACGTCATGAAAATGACGTCGGGATTCTCTAATTGTGGAATAACATTCAGTAATTCAGGATTGGTTAATTCTGTCCGAATCAGTCGGGCGATCGGCCAATCTTTGTACATCATCCCTTCAAGATTCACGCCAATAGAGATATTATCCGTTTGGGTATTGACAGATATATTCCACTGCACGCCTTCATACCCATCACTCATACCAAAAAAGGGTTTATTGAGCTGACCAAAAGCTCTGCCCTTTACCCCCAGCGCTTCACAGAATGACTGCAGCAAATCAGCAAATTCAACGGAGTGATGTCTGGAGTGAGCAGAATAACGGTTCTTCATTTTAGATTTGGCTTTACCCTCAGACACGACTGCTGAATCATAGTCGCGGACTAATGTTATATCATCTTGTGCATCCAATATGGATATGGCGGCTTTATAAGCGTCATCGGCATTGAGATTAAAAAACTCCCGCCTTTTTTGGCGTAATGGGCTTAATTTATGATGAAGCAGCTTTTCAAATTTCTTACAGTCATTAACGGCCATACTGTAAGCGACTGCCCAGATAAAATCCCCGGTAGAACTTTTATTGATTTCATGGCATCGCGCAACCGGGTCTCTGGTGGTCATGCCAATTTTACATACCGGCAGGTCGATATCCGAAACTTCCAGTATATATACATATCCGTATAATTCTTCGGTCATATTCGTCCGTCTGTCGCAGGTTGCTCTATTTTTTCATTATGCTGTGACGAAAATGCTTAAGCAATTATCATCGCATCCGCACAATGCCGCCCGCCTCAACAATGAAGCAAGCAATCAACGACCTATGATGTCGTTATGTTAATCAACCTATCACCCCGCCTCCAGCATACCAAAATTAACGATCCGCGAGCGGCCCATCTCTTTTGCGCGGTAGAGCGCCACGTCGGCAGCACGCAGCAGGTTGTCGCTTTGGACATGCTCAGGGTAGCTGGCCACGCCGATAGAAACGTCAACATGGCCGACATCCACGCCGCCAAAACGCAGCGGCATCTCGCGTACGCCGTTAAATATCACCGTTGCGCAGCGGTTAGCGGCCTCTTCATCCATATTGGCCAGCAAAACCAGAAACTCTTCGCCACCGTAGCGGAAGGCGACCCCGCCTTCACGGACCACGCGCTGAATAATGGCGGCGACGCTTTTAATCACCCCATCCCCCACCTCGTGGCCGAAGCGGTCATTAATACTTTTGAAATGATCGATATCGATCATTAAGCAGCTAATCGGCTCTTTATTGCGGATCGCCTGACTCATCTGAGTGCCCATGATATCTTCCAGATGGTGGCGGTTACGCAGGCCAGTCAGCGGGTCGTAGAGGGCTTTTTCCAACAACGCATCACGTAAACGCTGGTTAGCTAACGCCAGCCCAAGCGCCTCGGCCATCAGCTCCAGATAGCCACGGGAGAAGGTGCTAGCGGCATCCAGATTCTGGAATGAAAGCAGGCCGATAGCCTCACCCTGTGCGATAAGCGGCACGCACAGCGTGTGATCCTGGCAACTCTCCGGCAGGTGATAACAAATGATATCGGGCTCACCATGCACCGGTGGATGACTCTGTCCACGCCGCACCGCCCAGCATTCGTCCGGATGGAATGGCTCATCACTGCCCTGCGGTGACAGCCACTGGGCAACGCAGCGCATCTGCCAGGGTTCTCTATCAAGAATATAGAGCCGCCCGGCAACGCCCGGGGCGATGTTCGGCGCAAAAAGCTCTGCCACATTGATGACGTCAGCAAAGGTTTCGCATCCCTGTAACCGCTGAGTCATTCGCGCCAACAGCTCGCGAATCGCCCAGTTGGCATCACGTTCTCTCTCCAACTGCTGTCGCGCTAACCCATTCTCACGAAAAATACGGATAGCCTGCGCCATATCGCCGATTTCATCAATCTGGTTAAAATTAGGCGTTTCAACAGCGTAATCCTGCGAAGCCAGGCGATGAACCACATCGCTCAGGCGGACTACCGGGCGCAGTACGCGGCGCTTTAAAATAAAACCCATGACGAACAAAAAGAGCAGCGCGGTCAACCCGACCATCACTTCAGACAGGGTGCGTAGCGTACGAGAGGCGTTGGTTGCATCGATAATGGCGTCACGCGCACGGTTGTCCAGCATCTGGCGGAAATGGTCTATCCGTTCCTGTACGCGGTCCAGTTCCTGTTCATAGACTTTCCCATAGAGCAGCGCTACCGCCTCTTTATCTTCCCCCCGCGCAACGCTTTCAAAGGCGGTTTTCTGCTCATCCAGTAGCTCATCAACAATTTGCAGCCCTTCATGCAGCAGCGCCAACTCTTCTTCTGACGCCCCTGAGTCTTTTAGCTTCGATAGCCGATGTTCAATTTTTACCTGTGACGCTTCTTTTTGCTGATAGTCCTTCAGCACATCAGGATCTTTCGCCAAAACGTACAAGCGAGCCAGGTCCGATAGCTCCCAGGCATCCGTTTCCACTTCATCGGTAAGCTGATCGAATACCTGGCGCTGCTCTACCGCCTGGCGTTCAGCGTTATCTGCATTGGACGCCATCACCATGACGATGCCGGAGACGATGGTCAGGCATACGGTCGCGCTATAGGCCCAGTTCGTGATTGTGGCAATTCGCACCTGTTGGTTCCTTCTGCGGCAGACAATGAATAAGCATTACTGAAATTATAGGAAATGTATGATTTCGCGTGATAATAAAAAGGCGACCCGCAGGCCGCCTTGAGTTATCGTCTTATCGCTACAATTCTGGAGGGTTTTTTCCCTCTTCAATAAACTCTTCGTCCAGCCCTTCTGCGTTACCGGCATGATCTCGCCCGGAGAACAAGTTCCAGCAGGCCAGGAACAATGCGGCGATCAGCGGGCCGATAACAAAGCCGTTGATGCCATATATTTCCATACCACCAAGGGTGGTAATCAGGATCAGATAGTCCGGCATCTTGGTGTCTTTACCCACCAGCAGCGGACGCAGGATATTGTCCACCAGCCCGACGATAATCACAAAGAAGCCGACGATAAACAGTCCTTGCCACAGCTGCTGCGTCGCAAAGAGGAAAATAGCCGCAGGCACCCAAATAATCGCGGAGCCGACGGCGGGCACCAGGGAGAGAAACGCCATCAACGCGCCCCATAAAACGCTGCCATCAATGCCCACAATCGCAAACGCAATACCGCCGAGCGTCCCCTGCACCACCGCCACTACCGCCGTGCCTTTTACCGTCGCACGGGTAACGCCCACGAACTTGGCAAACAGGTGCTGTTTGGCGAAATCCGACAACGGCAGCGAATCCAGAATCTGGCGAACCAGGTATGGGCCGTCTTTTAGCAGGAAGAACAGCAGATACAGCATGATGCCGAAGCTTATCGCAAAGCCAAAGGTTCCCTTGCCGATAAGGAACGCGCTGCCCGCAAGGTACTGCCCGCCCTGCAACGCGAACTCAGACAGCTTCTTCTGGATTTGCGCAGCGCTGCTAAGGTTGTGCTCGATCAGGAACCCCTGCGCCCAGCGAGGCAGATGGGACAAAATGCTGGCCACCACCTCCGGAAATTGGGTGTTATTTTGCTGAAGTTTGGTATCGACCACGCTCAGCTCAAGCGCCAGCGAAGAGAGAATGATCATCAAAGGGATAAATACAATCAGGCAGATAATGCCGATAGTCAGCAACGACGCCAGCCCGTTTCGATCTCCCAGCGCGCTGCGCAGTTTATTTTTTACCGGATTGAAGACCACGGTGAGCACCGCAGCCCATAAAATGGCGGAAAAGTAAGGCGACAATACATCGAAAAACGCCCAGGTCACGAGGGCCAGAATAAAAATGAAAAAACCTTTGGTCAGTCCGTTAAAGCGCATTGGTGGATCCTGTAGCGGGGAAACTGTCTCGACTATAGAGGCGTTTAGCGGGTTTTACCAACCTGGACAGTGACTTTAAACTCGGACAGCCCTATTTCCGGATATTTCACCGTGGCCGTAAACGCCCGGAATATTCAGCCACACCGGTTAGGATGATTTCTCGCTTTGTCGATGCTGGCGAAAAATAACCAGCGCGGGCAGCGTATGGATAAGCAACATGCGAATCAGATGATTGGCCATAACAAACCCCGCGTCGACCTTGAGCATCAATGCGGCAAAGGACATAGTTTCGACGCTGCCCGGCACCCAGGAGAGCAGCAATAAAGAGAAGGGATAGCCCACCAACCAAGAGCCCCCCCAGGCCATCACCACGGTGATACCCAGCCCTATCGCGATAAGCTGCAGCGAGGACCAAAGGTGGCGGCCAAACTCAGTGAATGAAAAAAGGGTGAAATGATGGCCTAACAGCATCCCCATCAGCACCATGCTCAGTTGGTTGAGAATATCCGGGAAATAGAGCGTTTCTGCAGCCAGCGGATGCAGCGCGGCGGCGCAAAATAGCGAAGTCAGCATAAACGGTGCAGGAAAATGATAGTGCTCAAGCCATTTCCCCAACGTATAGCCCACCGCGACAATCGCGGTCAGCCACAGCATATTATTGACGGTGAAAAAAACGGCCGAAACCGGGACTAAACTGCCTTCTGCGCCGCCTCGTGAAACAAAACCGGCCAACAGGGTCAGCACAATCAGCCGTAATGCATGCGAAATCACAATTTTTTGCGGCGGCGTTTTGCTATGCGCTGCCAGCGCCAGCACCGCAGCCATCGCCCCCGGAACCGCGCCCAGCAGAGCTTCGTCTTTGCTCCAGCCTAATTTTCGTCGGCACCAGAAATAACAGAGCGTGAATTGCAGCGCTAAACAGAGCAGCAAGAGGCCGAAAAACAGTCCAATCTCCAGCCCTTCGCTAAAGGAAAAATGGCGCATTAACAGCCCGATCGATGTTCCCAGCGAGAGCTGGATCAAGGTGATGCTACCGGAAAGCGTCGGCACTACGCCAACGCAGCGCGTGAGCAGGAGAACCGTTATCAATGGGCCAAACATCATGCCCAGTGGAATATGGCACAAGACAAAAACCTGGCCAACCAGAATGCATAAGATAAAGCTTATTAGCCATTTCATATAAGGCCCCGATGAATTCGACCTATCACGATTTCAGCTCGCTGCACAATCAATACAGATTATCGTCGTGCTGATAGAATAAACGGGCTACGTATTTATCACCCGGTTATTCATCCGCTGGCGTTATTGGCTTATTTTACGTAATTCAGTGACGGGGACACCGCCAATTCCCCAATTATCGGTATCAACCTCATCAATCACCACAATTGTGGTGCTAGGGTTTTTATTCAGCACATCAACCAGTAATTGGGTGACGCCGGACATGAGCCGTTTTTTCTGCTCATCCGTTGCGCCTTCTTTGGTAATTTTTATATTGACATAAGGCATGTTCATTTCTCCTGTAGGGTAGAGGTGGTCGTTGTTTTTCTAAAGATTAAAATGCGCAGACGCGTCTATGATTTTGTTTTTCGGTATTGTAAATGGCTTATACCCGCCGCGATAAATAGTGCACCCGCGCCGAGTAGCGTTGGCCCGGTAAGACTCTGGCCGCGGTTCTCAAACGCGCTGACCATCAGCGGCCCGGCAATTTGCCCCACGCCATAGGTCAGGGTCACAAGGCCGAGCAGATTCACTTTTTGCGGTGCCTTGAGTTTTTTTGCCAGCGGCATCACCAGTGAACTGGTGCCCATAAACGTCGCACCAAAGCCGATACACCCTAGCGTGAGCAGAATAGAAGAATGGGTCAGCGCTGCCAGTACCACGCAGCAGGCTTGCACAATGAGATTTAGGCTCAGACACGGCAGAATATTTCCCTTTCTGGCCACCCACAGCCAGCCATAGCAACCGGGAATCACTGCCAGGCCCACAACCGACCAGATATGTTCGGCTATGAAACTCGCCCCTAATCCTTTCGCCATCACGGGCAAATACGTGGCGACAATAATATAGCCAAAGCCGGCCAGGCCATATAACAGCGCCAACTGCCACCATTGAATACTTTTATCAGCCTTGAGCGGCTGCGCCATTTCCTGAGGAATATGAGCATCGCGTGGTAATAAAAGCCACAAGACGATCAGTAATACGCCTGAAATACATGAAGCCCCTAGCCAGAGTGTTTTTGTATTCAGCAAATGCGCGACGCCGGCGATGACATATTCATTACCGATAAAAATGCCAACACCAACGCCGGAAAATAACGAAGCAATGACCCAAGGACGATGGCTGTGCTGTAGTACCAGCATGGCGCCAAATATCATCATTCCCGCACTCGCCACCCCAGCGAGGAATCGGATGAGGATGACCACCTCAGGCACCGTGACAATCGCCATGAATAAAATCAGCAGACCGGTGATCAGCGCAACGGCCAACAGCATGGCCTTGAGATGGGCCAGACGAGTAAAAACACCAAACGAAAATAGCAGGCTGCCGAACAGGTATCCCGCATAGTTGGCGCTCGCAATCAGCGACAGTTGCGAAAAGGTAAAAAGCCCTTCATGCAGCATAATGGGCAACATCGGCGTATAGAGAAAACGTCCAATCCCCATCCCCAGCGTCAATACAACCATGCCAAATACCGCAGTACGGATTTGGTGATAGCGCGCGTCTTTGTGATCAGGATCCATTTTTAGCACTCAATCCGGTAATTAACTTGATTGTTATCTTACATAAGCAAATGATTATAAAAAGTTAATAAAAAAGACCAGATCGTTCACTTTGAGTAACAATCACAATGAACAGTACCGCGCTTAACTTATTTAAAACGGTAGCAGAAACCGGCTCGATATCCGCCGCAGCCCGACAGCTTCACTGCGTATCATCCAACGTCACGACCCGTCTTAAACAGCTGGAAAGCAGCCTCGACGTCTCGCTGTTCATTCGGGAAAAAAATCGCCTGCACATCACCCCAGAGGGCGAACTCCTGCTGCGCTATGCCAACAAAATCATGGCGTTATTGGAAGAGGCCCAGCTCTCGATGCAGGGCACAAAAGCCGCGGGTCCGCTGCGTATCGGCGCCATGGAGACAACGGCGGCGATTCGCTTACCGCCATTGCTGGCCCGTTTTCATCGTGAAATGCCGGCGGTCGAGCTGAATTTAAAGACCGCGCCAACGGAACTGTTAATGCAACAGGTGAACAATAACGAACTGGATATCGCTTTCGTTGCCGACAACCCTCGGCTACATGATGAAAACTCATCATTACAATCACAGATCCTCTGCCAGGAGACGCTGGTGCTGGTGACGGCGGCCGAGCATCCGGCGGTCACTCAGGGTACCGACCTTCAGGTGACAAAACCGCTGGTGTTTGTGAAAGGCTGTAATTATCGTTCCCGCCTGGAGCAATGGCTTGAGTCTCTGGGCGTCGAGCATGCAACGCCACTTGAATTTGGTTCATTTCAGGCGATTCTTGGCTGCGTAAGCGCAGGCATGGGGATTGCGCTGCTGCCCGAAAGCGTCGTCCGGCAATATGAGGGCAATTTCAGCATACGCAGCCATGCGATTTCTCCGCAGATGGGTCGCGTCAATACGCTGATCGTGTGGCATAAGAACCGTGAAATTAGCCCGGTGATTAGTGGTTTTATTTCGTTTATGGCCGCTGAACGCGCTCGCAGGACATAACGCCCGATAACGGAGCGCTGCGTTCGGTCGGTTCACTGCTGAAAAGAGGCCGCCGGAAGAAAACATCCGGCTTATGGCGAGGTAGATCAACGCCGTTGTAGGCACGCTTCTCGGGATACAGTATTATGAAACACAGTTTCATTCAGATGTATTCCCTAACACAGACCCCTTACCACCATGAAAACGAATAATAAAAAAGGGCACGCTTTTCACTTTAGTGCTTTCCGCCACCTCTTTTTTGCGCGCCTGCTGACCGTACTCGGCAACGGTATTGCCCCTATCGCGCTGGCGTTTGCGGTACTGGATATCGGCGGGTCGGTGTCCGATTTGGGGATTGTCGTCGCCTCCCGCTCACTCTTCAACGTCGCCTTTTTGCTGATTGGCGGCGTATTAGCCGATCGCTACTCGCGCAGCCGCGTGCTGGTCTCCTCTTCGCTGGTTGCCGCTATCTCACAGGCTATCGTAGCGTGGTTAGTCCTTGACGGTTCCGCGACGGTCATGAGTCTGGCTCTGCTGGGTACACTTAACGGTGCCGCCGCGGGTATTGCCTTACCGGCCTCCTCGGCGCTGGTGCCCCAAACGGTCCCCGCGCAGAATTTGCGCCAGGCCAATGCGCTTATCCAACTGGGCATCTATAGCGGCACGGTCATCGGCGCATCGCTTGGCGGCATCCTGATAGGCTCCGTGGGCCCCGGCTGGGGGCTGGCGATTGATGCTCTCGGCTTCGCATTCGCCGCGCCGCTGTATCTGTTCATTCGCGTGGCCGCAATCAAGTCCAGTGAATCACAAAGCAATATCCTGTTGGATTTAAAAGAGGGCTGGAAAGAGTTCGCCAGCCGGGCGTGGGTATGGTCGATTGTCGTCCAGTTCACCATTATCAATGCGGCATTCAGCGGTATTGTGATGGTATTAGGACCGGTGATTGCCGACGCTTCTTTTGGCCGCGCCAACTGGGGGATGATTATTGCCGCGCAAAGCGTTGGCCTGATTGTCGGATCGTTCCTCGCCCTGCGCTGGCGCCCCCGTCGCGATCTGTTTATCGGCGCCATGCTGGTTGCACTGTGCGCCGTTCCCATCTTCCTGCTGAGCCAGCCGGCTTCAGCGCCGTGGCTGGTTGCCGCCTTTTTCACGGCGGGTGTCGCCTTTGGTCTTTTTGGTGTCTCCTGGGCTCACTCCCTGCAAACGCATATTCCGCCAGAGAAACTGGCCCGCGTGTATGCCTATGATGCGGTGGGCTCGTTTGTGGCGATCCCTTTTGGCGAACTGGTTGCCGGACCGCTGGCCGCGCGTTTTGGCACCAGCGACGTGCTGCTGGTTGCCGCGTTGGCGGTCGTTGTCGCCACCGCTGGCGTGGGTCTGGTTCCCGCGATCAGACGGCTTGATAACGCCGCGCGGAGTAAACCGCACGCCGTGTAATCCTACGTCCGTTTATCTCCCCCACTCCGGTGCCCATTCCTAGGGACCGGAGCTTTAGCGCCCCGCCAAAATCGATCATGAAGATGACTCATGTTGTTATGAAATTAAGTCGCTTTCCCTCATCCGGTGGCTCTGGCATAAATTAACTCATCTTAACTTATCAGCAACATGAACGCTGCTAAATGGCAACCCAGAGTTTTCTGGTGAGACCAGAAACAGGCACACTCTTCATGTCAGAACTCAGGATGCCAAGAGCGATGAATAAAGAATTTACCTTTACGATTTCCAGCAGTATTTTCGACGAGAATTATAACCCTTCGGAAAATACGCGTATTACCACCAACTTCGCCAACCTGGCTCGGGGAGAAAACCGTCAGGAAAACTTACGCAATACGCTGGCGATGATTGATAACCGATTTAATACGCTGGCGCATTGGGATAACCCGAAGAGCGACCGTTACTCTGTTGAACTCGAGATTATTTCTGTCGAAATGAACATTGACGATCGCGCCGAGACATTCCCGGCCATTGAAATTCTGAAAACCAATATTATCGATAATAAAACCCAGGAACGTTTTGACGGTATTGTCGGCAATAATTTCTCGTCTTACGTACGCGATTATGATTTCAGCGTATTGCTGTTGGATCATAATAAGCAACAGCCACAATTTAGCATCCCAGAAAACTTTGGTGATTTACACGGTAATATTTTCAAGCATTTCGTGAGCTCTGCGGAATACCAGAATAACTTTAACAAAGCCCCGGTTATCTGCCTGAGCGTGTCGAATAAGAACACCTATCAGCGGACCGGCAACCAGCACCCGATATTAGGGATTGAATACCAGCAAAATGGTACCTCTTTGACGGAAACCTATTTCGGCAAGATGGGGCTAAAAGTACGCTATTTCATGCCGCAGAATAGCGTCGCGCCGCTGGCATTCTTCTTCACCGGTGATTTGCTTAGTGATTACACCCCCCTTGAGCTGATTGCGACCATCAGCACGATGGAGACGTTCCAGAAGATTTATCGCCCTGAAATTTATAATGCTAACTCGGCCGCCGGGCTGTGTTACCAACCGAACCTGAATAACCAGGATCACTCTTTAACCAAGATTGTTTACGATCGCGAAGAGCGTAGCCGGTTAGCGATTGAGCAAGGGAAGTTCACAGAAGAGAACTTCATCAAACCATACAAGAACATTCTTGAGCAATGGTCTGCTAACTACGCTTTTAATTAATTTGCCAGAGAAGGTCACCTATTATGAAAACATTGCTTCCGACGTCTACTGCAGGCAGCCTGCCGAAACCTTCATGGCTGGCACAGCCGGAGACGCTATGGTCCCCGTGGAAATTACAGAACGAGGAATTAATCGAAGGCAAACAGGATGCGCTGCGCCTTTCCTTGGCTGAACAGCAACTGGCCGGCATTGATATCGTCAGCGACGGGGAGCAAACCCGCCAGCACTTCGTCACTACCTTTATTGAGCACTTAAATGGCGTCGATTTTGAAAAGCGCCAGACCGTGCGTATTCGTAACCGTTACGATGCCAGTGTCCCAACGGTCGTCGGTGCCGTCGAGCGTCAAAAGCCGGTTTTTGTTGAAGACGCTAAATTCCTGCGTCAACTCACCCAGCAGCCGATTAAGTGGGCGCTGCCGGGACCAATGACCATGATCGACACGCTGTACGACAACCACTATAAAAGCCGCGAAAAGCTGGCCTGGGAATTCGCCAAAATCCTCAATCAGGAAGCGAAAGAGCTGGAAGCGGCAGGCGTCGATATTATCCAGTTTGATGAACCGGCCTTTAACGTCTTCTTTGATGAAGTGAATGACTGGGGCATCGCCACGTTAGAGCGTGCCATTGAAGGGCTGAAGTGTGAAACCGCAGTGCACATTTGCTACGGCTACGGTATCAAAGCCAATACCGACTGGAAAAAGACGCTGGGTTCGGAGTGGCGCCAGTACGAAGAGGCCTTCCCTAAACTGCAGCAATCGAACATCGATATCATCTCGCTGGAATGCCATAACTCTCGCGTGCCGATGGATCTGCTGGAGCTTATCCGCGGTAAAAAAGTGATGGTTGGCGCGATTGACGTTGCCAGCAACACCGTTGAAACCGCAGAAGAAGTGGCTGATACGCTGCGTAAAGCGCTGCAGTTTGTCGATGCCGATAAGCTCTATCCGTCAACCAACTGCGGCATGGCTCCGCTGGCGCGTCAGGTTGCGCGCGGCAAACTGAATGCGTTAAGCGCAGGCGCTGAGATAATTCGCCGGGAAATTCTGGCGAAATAACGCCGAATCCCGGCCGGATATTCTCAGGCTCCACTTTCGATCTCAGGCGATCTCGATCATCGCCTGAGATCGGTAAACGTCGTTTTCTGTTAGTCGATGGTTACGCCAACCACTTTGCGGCTATCCACATCCTGGTTCAGAAAGGCATGGAATCCGGCCTTCTGCCACGTCACACCGTCTTTACCGACTCGCGTCCATCCCTGTTGGGTCATCACTTTAATTGCTTGAGCGAGATCCTTATCGCGAACCTGCGGCAATATTTTCGCCTGCACCGCTCGTGCGGCCTCCGGGTCCGCTATCCCGTGGCGTTGGTTCGCTTGTGGCTGTGCGGCAGCCTGATTCTGCGCTTTTGACTGATGGATATCGCAGCCATTGCCGTCAGTTAGCTGCGTACAGCCCGAACGTTCAAGCTGGGCACGATAGGCTTCGCTGATAGCGTGCGCCGGGAGTGCGGTAAACCCCGCCAACGCGGCGGTCGCAAGGATGGTCATCGCGATCGTTTTTTTCATTGTGGAATCCTGTCTTCATCTCGTTTGACGTGGGGAGAAGCATCAAGCATAACTCCCCCACGTAGCGTTTATTGCCACCGCATTATCCCTGACGGTTGACCTTGCCTAAACTGAGCGTCATTTCAGGCCCTGTAATATGGAGGATGCGGCATCGTTGATACGTTGACGTCTATCAAGAATAGATGACACATTCCGCACGATTCAAATGAGGCAACGCTAAATCTGGTTATTCCTGCCTGGCAGAAATTGCGGTAACGTAGCTCACCGCTTTCATTTTGGCTCACCCGTATGCCCACGACTGAAACATTCCTGACCTTCCTCGTCGCCTTAGCCCTGCTGGAAATCTCGCCAGGCCCCGACATGATGCTCACCATCGCGCGTGGCATTGGTCAGGGGCGACGGATCGCACTGCTGACCGTGCTAGGCAACGTCTTTATTGCAGGCACGATTCAGGTTTCGTTTCTGGTCTTCGGCCTGGTGGCCGCCGTCCATGCCTGGCCGCTGGCGCTGGATGTCCTCCGCTGGGTGGGTGCCGCCTACCTGATATGGCTCGGCATCAAAATGCTCGCGACCTCAGGGGCCAACACCCGGATCGGCAAAACCGTCAAAATATCAGGCCGAAGAGCGGTTAAGGAAGGGGCGATTAACAGCCTGACTAACCCCAAGTCACTGCTGTTCATGTTCGCCTTTCTCCCACAGTTTGTAGACCCGGCCGCCGGCCCTATCTGGCTACAGCTGCTTATTCTTGGCAGCATTCAAAAACTGGCCGGCATCCTTTCACTAGGATCAGTCGCCCTCGCCTCAGGCACCTTCGGCAACTGGCTTAGTCAGCATCCGGGCTTTTTAAAATGGCAGGAGCGATTCACCGGCGTGGTGATGATTGGGCTGGGCATTCGCATGCTGTTTAGCGGCGGTATGCCGCAAAACTCAGTGAAGTAAAGACCTGGCTGCGGCCAGGTATTCAGGTTGTGCTTTCACCCAAACATTCACGCATACAGTCGATAAAGATTTTCATCGCCGGGCTGACGGTTCTGTCGGCATGGTAGGCGCAAAGCGCGGTAATGGTCGGCGGATTGGAAGAAAAAGGCAGCGCGTTAAGTTCACCGGATTCAAGTTCCCGCATTACGCTGAAATAAGGCAGGAATGAAACCCCGAGATTACTGGCCACGCATCGCTTAATGCTCTCAATGCTCCAAAGCTCAATGGTGTTCTCTAAGGTTATTTTTCGCTCACGCAGCGAGGATTCGAATATTTGCCGGAAGATGCACTGTGGCTCATTGATAATAAAGCTGACCGGAATATGCTGCTCTGCCCTGGTA
>PPYF01267728.1_pt1 | contig 21920 bp, 22 predicted proteins | sample 1559871 | NCBI WGS metagenome assembly PPYF01 (sample SAMN08240021, study PRJNA423297) | Human gut metagenome, whole genome shotgun sequencing project.
CGATGATAGTGACTACCGACATAGCAAATATTCTTTACCGAGATTGCAAGTCTTTCGAAATCGACATTGTTCCCAGCGGTGAAACGCTGATGGATGAATTGAAGTCAGAAAGAATTGTCATCCACACCAAGAAACAACAACCGGGGAAGTATTGGAAGAAATCTTTCGCGGAAGTGAATCTTTGTGTACCTGATTTAAGCGAGAATGAAGCGAATACTATCCGTTTGAATGAACTCGAAAGAGAGACCAACAAACTGTTTAATGGTGTGGTAAGCTCCTATAATGGTACAACCTATCGTTATTCAATTGAATCTATCAGTATAGAAGCGGATACAGCTTTAAAGTGTCATTATGTGAATGTGAGAATTTTATTTGAAGTATTAAATGTAAAACTATAAAATTATGATTTCAGCAGTAGGAATTAAAAGAATCTTGTTTGCCGACATTGATAAGGTAACGGCAGATATTACCCCCGAAATCGCAAAGACTTTGATTCAATCCGCTATTAAGGCGAAAGATGAGGTTTTGAACGTGCATGGGGAAACTTGGCAGATTGAAGAAACGGAAGCATCTGTCACTGGACATAAAAATCAGTTAACAGGAAAAAATTACCGTTACGATGATGTGCCGGGAGAAGTCTCCCCTTCTTTCTCTATCGGACAGTATGACTGGAAGACAAAGAAAGCGTTCATGGGTGGCGATGTTATTCAGGCAACATCTGAAGATGTCGGATGGAAGCGTGCCTTGGACAAAGTTATCGTCAACAAAGCATTGTTTTGTCTGACTGATGATGATGTATGGTTTATTTTCCCGAAATGCCGTATCATTTCCCGTGAAGCTAATACGGACAAAGCAATTGCCATTGCAGTACGCGGAATGGTTCAGGAACCGGGAATCGAAGGAGTTTCTTCTGAATACAATTACGAAGAAGAAGCTATCAAAGCCTTGATACCAGTGGCGTAACATTTTAAGGTAAAACGATTGTAAACAGCAAGGGTGAGGTGGTGGTATTCGCTTCACCCTTGTTTCAATTTAGAATAATGAATCAAGCAGCAAAAATAGTTTCTGATGCCCTTTTAGGGCTGGATTTTAAGAATGTCGAAATAGGTGGAGTTGTTTATACAATCAAGCCGCCCACAATCAAAGTTATTTGTAGTGCTATTCATCATTTTTCCAATATTGGGATGACAGGTGACAACATCATGGAAGCTATCAAGAAACTTCCCGGAGCCACAGATGATATGCTGAAAGGTATCTCCTGTTTTATTTGTGGTAATGAGAATATGGCTAAGGCTTTGGAAAACGGAACCTTTGATGAAATCAAAGAAGTTTTGGAAATATGTTTCTCTATGATGGATATATCGGCTTTTCAGTGTGTCAGCTTGATGAAGAACGTGTCGATGCTGGCAGCAAGACCGAAACAGTAGGAAACGCAACGTTCTTCGGGCAAATAGCCCATTTGGTTGACACTCTCCATTTAAGCTATACGGAAGTGTTTGAAGTCATTCCATATAGAAACCTTTTAATGATGCAACGAGATAAACTCCATGCAATTTATGGCGGTCAAAAAGTAAAAAAAATCAGTGGTAAAGAATTAGCGAATCGTAGAAAAAAGAAATAAGTATGGCAAAGTTATATTTCAAAGTCGCAAGTGATTGGGAAGAAGTCGTAAGACTCCGTAGTGAAATAGCTAAATTAAAGCAGGAGTTGAAAAATGTGGATGGAACACAATCCCCTGCTACCTTCAAAACTCTAAATACCCAACTTGCTGTATCCAATCAAAAGTTGGATGAACTGGTGACTAATGCTGCTAAAGCCGGAGCTGAAATGGAAATGGGATTTAAAAAGAAAATTTTTGATGCCTCTCAATCTGTTAACGGATTCACAGAAAAGATTATTACTCAAAAGACAGTAGTTAAAGATATTGAAGCTGATGTAAAGCGTCTAGGAGAATCATATCGCATAGCACTAAAGCGTAACCCTCTATCTGCAACTGGTAAGCTGGAAGAATACAATGCTGCTCGCAAAGCCTTAGATGAAGAAAAGGCAGCTTTGTTCGGACTTACCCAGCAACAAGCTGAAGCTCGTCTTTCTGTGAAAAAGCTCCGTGACGAATACGCCCTTTACAACGATAATGCCAAAGAGGTTGTAGAAAAAAACAATGGCATTGCAATTTCTTGGAAGAAAGCATTGGCGGTTATTGGTGGTGCTGGAGTATTAAAGGCATTAGGTTCTGAAATAATTCGTGTTCGTGGCGAATTTCAATCCATGCAGACCGCTATTGAGACTATGGTTGGAAAGGATATGGCAGGGCAACTGATTCCGCAAATCAAGGAGCTGGCTAAGATTTCTCCACTTACTATGTCAGATATGGTTGGAGCAGAAAAGATGATGCTTGGATTTAACATACAAGCAGAAGACACTATCAAATACTTGAAAGCCATTAGTGATATTTCTATGGGGGAATCCAGTAAGTTCAATTCGCTAACTTTGGCATTTTCACAGATGTCAGCAGCGGGTAAACTTATGGGGCAGGATTTGAATCAAATGATAAACGCTGGATTCAACCCGTTACAGATTATCTCCGAAAAGACTGGAAAATCTATCGCAACTTTGAAAGATGAAATGTCCAAAGGTGCTGTTTCCGCTGAAATGGTTCAACAGGCATTCATTGATGCAACTTCCGCAGGTGGTAAGTTCTATAATATGTCTGAGAATGCTTCAAAGACTATCAATGGTCAGTTGTCTATGATGCAGGATGCTTTGGATTCCGTGTTTAACGAATTGGGAACAAAGTCGGAAAGTGTTATCATGGACGGTATTCAAATGACAACTTCGTTGATTCAGAATTATGAAACAGTAGGTAAGGTCTTGGCTGGATTAGTGGTTACTTATGGTACATACCGGACCGCAGTGATGCTTGTTACTGCTGCCGAAAGTAAACATACTCTTGTGGAGATTGGACTTACCAATGCCCGTTTATTGGCACGAAAAGCGCAGTTAGCTTTAAACGCTGCAATGCTTACCAATCCTTATGTGTTGTTGGCTACTGCTGTAGTAGGACTTGGAGTTGCAATGTTGGCTTTCCGCGATTCGGCAACAGAAGCAGAAAAGGCACAGAGAAGGTTTAATGAACAGCAAGAAGAAGCTAAAAAGCAAGAAGAAGAACACAAACAGAAGATTGATTCCCTCGTACAAAGTTCTCGTGATATAGCGTTGTCGGATTTACAAAGAGGTCGAAGTTTAGCGGAGTTAAGAAAAGAATACCCTAAGATATTCGCTCAATATGACATCGAAACCATTAAGTTGGCTGATATACTTAAACTAAAGCAACAGATAACGGAAGAAGATGCGAAACGTGCCGGAGAAAAGCAAACCAAGGAACTTTCTAACATTGAATCTGAAATCAAATATTACGAGAATCTGCTGAAAACTCTTTCCGGTCAGCAAGGCGTTGATGGATATGTGAAGAAACTAAAAGAATTGCGTGCTATGCGTGATGTCATGCTGCAAGAAAAAGGCAAAGGCATCTCCGAACAGTTCATTTCCAATCTTAAAGATGTTAATACTAATGAGTTTGACCGCTACATCTCTGAGTTGGAGAAGCGTATCAGAGGAAAGGGGGAAAATGGAACTGTGAAACTTCGTTTGCCTATTGATATTAAGGGTACTTTGTCTGATGAAGCAATCTATAATGTGAAAGACATAAAAACACTTATAGATACAGCAAAATCAGTCAAGCAAACCCGAATTGATTCAGAGAAGAATAAAACCACTTACAAACAAGATTATGAGAAAGCGAAGAAAGACTGGGAGGATGCCAAAAAGAAACTATCTGAAATAGAAAAGGACAAATCTAAATTTACTTCAAAGCAATACGAAGAAGCTAAAAAGCAAAAAGAAACTACCGAAAAAGCATACAAAGATTTAGGAGGTATCACTGGCAATGCTTTATCTAAACAAGAAAAAGCTATTGAAAAGCAAAAAAAAGACCAACAAAAATCAGCCGAAGAGCTTCTGTCTCTCCGTCGCCAAAATCAACAGGCGGAAATAGATCTTATGAAGGAAGGCACAGAGAAAAAGCTAAAACAGATTGACCTTGACTATCAAAAAGAACTTGACGCCATCAAGAAACAAGAAAAAGATTTGAGTGAAAGACAGGGTGGAAAGTTGACTTCGGAGCAGTCTATTGAAATTTCCGCTCGTTATACCAATGCTGAAAATAAAAGAGAGAAAGATATAGCCGATGTAAGTAAGGAATTAAATTCCATACTAGATAAATATCGTGATTATTCAGCTCAACGCATAGCTATAGAGAAGCAGTATCAAGACGATGAAAAGAAACTTAGGGACGGATTAGCAAAAGCTAAAAGCGATTCTGAAAAGAAACAATATGAAGATGCCCTAAAAGAACTAGAAAAACAGCGTAAGAAAACTATAGATTCTATTTCAAAAAGCGAAATCGAAGATTCTGGCGTTTGGAAAATGTTAATGGGAGATGTTGATGCATTACCTACAGATATGCTTGAACAATTATTATCTGATGCTGAACAACTTGTCAAGACTACAAACTTGTCGGCTACAGATATGAAAGCTATGATGGATACCATAAATAATGCTCGCCAAAACCTTATAGCTCGCAACCCTTTCAAGACATTGAAAGAAGAATATGAAAAGTATCAGAAAGCAATAAAGAAAGGGGATAAACAGGGAGCCTTTACTTCATGGAGTAATGTGGAACAAGCTAGCGAATCTATAAAGAGTAATATTTCAACATTAGGGTCCTCTCTATCTTCTCTTGGAACTACTTTTTCCGATGAACTGGGAGAAGGCATCCAAAAAGCGGTAGATATTATAAATGACGGCATCACAGCATTTGAAGTATTCGGCAAAACTGGTGAAAAGTCTGCCGGTGACACAGTGAAAGGCATTAGCGGAATTGTTGGGATCATAACTACATTAGTGGGTACTGTAATGAATGCCTTTGATTCTACAAAAGCAGAACAAGAAAGAAATATTGAATATCAACGTAGACAGGAAGGATATTGGGATTCTATAAATTATCAAGTAGAACGTTATCTGGAGTTGCTCAAAGAAGCCGCAGGAAATGATTATTTTGCAACAGCTACCCAATCATTAACAACACTTGAAAAAGCCAGAGAGAAGGCATACAGGGACATAGTTAAATCTATGCCTGTTGGTGATGTTGATGCTGTAACATTTGGGCTTGCTCAACTTTTTAAAAGTGGTAAGTTTGCTGGCAAAATGACTGAATATGCCTTCGGAGGTCCGCAAGCTAAAGAAATATTTGATTTCATACAAGCTAATGGAGGATATGATCTACAAAACAAACTCATATCAGAGGAAGCGATTTGGGCGATGAAAAGCAATGCCGACATCTGGTCTAAGTTACCGGAATGGATGCAACAAGCTATTGACAAATTTGTAGAGCTCAACGACCAGACTAAGGAGCTAGAAGAGACTTTAAATGAGGATTTATTTCAAACGACTTCACAAGGTCTCGAAGAAGCAATACTGGAAGGATTAAAAGGAGGAAAAAGAGGAATCGCAGATTTTGGAGAAGATTTTGAAGAGATAATGCGCAACGCCTTATTACAATCGTTCGTTATAGACCAACTAAGAGGTAAAGCACAAGAGTTTTATAAAAAATATACCCTTTTGGCTGATAGTGACGAAAACGGAAAACTTGATTTAACAGCAGAAGAGATAAGCGATCTTAGAAAAGATTGGAATGATATTATAAAAGCTGCTACAGAAGAAGCAAAGAATATTGATGCCATTGTTGGTGGTTCTTCCTCTTCATCCCAAGAAGCTTCAAAGAAAGGCTTTGCCACTGCGTCACAGGATTCAATCGACGAGCTTAACGGGCGTTTCACCGCCTTGCAAATAGCCGGAGAAGAAATTAAGAATCAAAGTATAACTCAATCCCAATCATTAAATATTCTAACGATGAAAGCGGATACACTTATTTCCATAAATACGGAAACGAGAAATATAGCCGATGACACACGTGATTTGATAGCAAGTTCATATCTCGAACTTGTTCAAATCTCCGAAAATACCGGAGCAATAATAAAACCCATCCAGCAAATGCAGAAGGATATGGCGGAAGTTAAAAACAATACCAAAGGATTATCAACAAAATAAATGGTTATGGCAGATTTATTAATAAATGGTAGAGATGCTTACAAGACTTGGGGTGTAAGAATGGGAGATAAATTCCTTGATGTGCTTGGTGCATCATTACCTATGAAAGAATTTATTGAAAATAAATCCCGATTAGAACATGGAAAACGTGTAATAATTAATAATCCCAAAATTGATGAACGGGAAATAACGCTCTCTTTTACCATAGAAGGCAATTCTAAATCTGATTATCAAGCAAAAAAAAGGGCTTTTTTTGAAGAATTATACAAAGGTGTGATTGATATTCAGATTCCAGCTAACAGCAGTGACATTTATCACTTGATTTATTTAGGTAAAAGTATCACCTATGCGCAGAGTTTAGACAGAACTTTTGGTAAATGCTCAATGAAGTTTTGTGAACCAAACCCGAGTTTAAGGACCTAATTTACGACATTGATTTCATTGTCGTATATGCGAGTGCCCAAAATTGGGTACTCTTTCTTTTATCTCCGAACTTTGGTGTGTTATGGAATCAGTAGACATCAAAGACATATCCGGCAACATTCGCTTTTCGACTCCTATTAAAGAGGGGGCGAAGAGACGCTTCCTTTTGATGCAGGAAGATTATATCACTTTGCTATTTAGCCTTTCCAATCCGGTTTATTTCAAACTAGGCGACTACGTAGACAATGAGTTGGGAATATTCGAGCTTGTAGACCTGTATAAGCCTACCTACAATACAACGACAGGTGAATACGACTACGAACTCCGCCTTGATGCTTATTACTGGAAATGGAAGAACAAGAAGTTTTTCTATACACCGGAAACCACCGGACGCGAAGCCGCATGGAATCTTACCGCTACCCTTGACACGCATTTGAAAGTCTTTCTTGATAACCTGAAAGCACTCGGATACAAGTTCAGAGAGGAAGAGTTTACATACGAGATTGACAGCACAGTGGAAAACACTTCCAAGCTCGTTTCCTACGATAACGTGAATCTGATCGACGCTCTCACACAGATGGCGGAGACATGGGAGTGTGAATGGTGGATAACAGAGCACGTTATTCATTTCGGACGTTGTGAATATAGTTCCCCTGTTGATTTCAAAGCCGGTGACTTGACAGACACAGAAAATGTGAATGTCAACAGCATGACACGCAGCGACAGCCAGACCACGTATGCGACCCGTATCTACGCTTTCGGTTCCACCCGTAACATTCCTTCCAGCTACCGGAAAGAATTGATATTTGACGTTAAAGAGGTTAATGGACGTAATATATCCGACACGTCAAGGCCGCTCAAAATAAACTACTTTCCGTCACGAGTTACATATAAGGAAAACTACGCTGCTAGTAGCAACGAAGGCAGCGGACCTTTTACTCCTTCTTATACAGAATGGACACTTGATAAAGCTTTAACTTCATCAGCCAAAGGTGGTTCTTATAAAATTGTTTCAGAAGGAATTTCAATCAATATATCAACAGCCGTCCCACAAATAGGGAACCGTGCTTTTCTCCCGGCAGGAGATTATATATTGAAGGCGTCATATATCTATAATATTTCCGGGGAATCAAAAGAGGTAATTATTGGCAATCAGACGGTTTCATTAGCCCAAAATCAACAATATGAGATTGCGGCTAAAATACAGGTTCCCGACACGCTGGTTATCGATAAAAACAGTTCCGATTTAAAAGTAAGGGTATACGTTCATGTACCAGCTCCAGCTTCTTCCGAGCTGTTATCTACTTTCCAGGCGTATGTAACATACGATATTAACGTGTATGGCGGTTCTTCTGCAACGACTTCCGTAACATTCCTTTCCGGTGCAAATGCCGGACAGACTTTTGCTGCTGTTTACAATCCCGACCTTTTAACCGGTGACGCAGCAAACATTATCCAGTTACCGGAAGGTGTAACCGCCTCTTTAGGTAATCGGTACACCATTAACAACATCATAAGCGGTAAAGTCCCCGATAACTACTTCAGTAAGGATGACAAGGAAATGACCCTTAACGGAGTTGTTCAGAAACGTCTTATGCTCCCGGAGGGTATTTCTTATGTAGATGCTTATAAATACAGCCCGACCGGTGAACGTATCAATATCGGAGATGAACGCTATAATGATCCGGATAACGTGGAAATGCCAGAAGAGGAAGCAATCGAAGAGATCGTTATATTTGAGGATGAATATCCCCAATACAAGGGCACAATATCCAGTGTCAGCCACGATGACAAGGTAGACGATAACGATAAGGAATATCGGATCTATAATTTCAAAGATACGGGACTGAAGAACTTTACAGAAGATTTTAGGCTGGATGGTGAGGAACTTCACATGATATTCCAAACTGGCAAGCTTGCCGGGATGGACTTTGCTATCAATATTGTAGAAAGCGATAACACCGGAACAACCTTCGAAATTGTCCGCAATGAGGATTACGGTCGCTTTCTTCCGGATGATGTTCTTTATCCGCAAACCGCACACATGGAGGACGGTGAAGAAGTCCCCGCAGACACATATATCCTTTACGGCTTTGATACCGCATACATCTCCGAGCAGATGTTGTCGGACGCAGAGCAGGATTTACTCAAAAAGGCAAAGGAGTACGTAAAGAAATCCATGATTGACCCGTCCACCTACGATTGTGAGATGGATGCTGATTTCATCTACAATAAGGGTAATATTCGTACATACGAAGTCGGGGCTAAAGTCAACCTGATAAATAAGGCATTTTTCCCGGAAGGCAGACAATCAAGAATAATCGGTTTCGAGTGGCCGCTGGATATTCCTTACGATCACCCGATTTATACAGTCGGTGAGACGGCTTCATATTCCCGTATCGGTGAGATAGAGAGCAAGCTTGATTCCCTCACTTACAAGGGACAAACCTATTCCGGCTCTGCTGTTGGAGGTGGTGGAATCAGTGTGTATGTTATTGGGGTTAATGACAAGACAATCCCGTCTGACAGAAACGTATTCTCTGCAAAAAGAGTGCTTCAGGAGATTATAGCTTATGCTATAAGTAAGACGAAAGATGACACAGCCCTAGGGCTTATTTCATTCCTGAACGGTATTAACGTTACCAAAGGTGTTGTAACGGACACGATAACTGCAACAGAATTGAGCAGCAATATCGTAAAGGTACTTGATAAGCTTACAGCCAATAATGCCGCTTTCTCCGGCAATATATCTTCTGTTGATTATGCTGAAAAGTTACTTGGCTGGCTGATAACCCCATCCGGTGATATAGATGCGAAATCGTTGCGCCTACGTGATTTCCTTGAAGTGCCGGAATTGCGATATAACCGGGTATCAGTTATCACGGGTGAGGAATGGAACGCACCCGGAGGCGGTATAATCGAATCAGTGGACGAAGAGAACAGCATCGTTTACCTGAAGCTTGAACCGGGCGAGGTTACAGCAGTTGAAGTGGATGATATTTGCAAGGCTAACTTTAACAATGACACAGGCTTTCAGACAACCTATTTCCGGATCACCGAAAAGCTGGATAATGGTTCTTTTAAATACGTTCTCCGCAGCGGATATACTTACCATCCTCAAAAGGCTATGCACTTTGTTTGCTACGGTAACTTCACCAATGCGGAACGCCAGAAGTCCAGCTATTCCACGCAGAATTATATCCGTTTCCTTAAGGATGTAAACAACTGGGAGATCACAAAGGATATGATTGCCATGCAGTTGGGAGACCTGTCTAACCTGAAACTGTTTGGAATGGATATGACCGGACATAGTGCATATCTTAACAGAATCTACATGACCGGTACGATCAAGCAGATTTCAAATGACGGTGTGACGGAAGTACCGGTTCCGGTTTTTAAGGGTGAATGGAAATCCGGAACGTATTGGTATTATGACGAAGTAACCCACAACGGAAGCACATGGATTTGCATTGAATCTACGACTACGCAGGAGCCATCAGATTCTTCTACTGATTGGTTGAAGGTTATTTCTAAAGGGGAAGATGGGCAAGATGGACAGGATGGAAAAGACGGTAAAGGCGTACAGAGCGTTGATGTCCTTTATTACCTATCCAGTTCTTCAACCTCCCTTTCCGGTGGTTCATGGTCTACAAACTCACCAACTTGGGTAGATGGGAAATATATTTGGACTAGATCAGTAATAACATATACAGACAGCACATCAACAACCACTAACCCTATCTGCTCTACCGGTTCCACGGGTGAAACTGGGATCGGAGTCAAGAGTGTTGCCGAACAATATTACCTGTCTACATCATACAGCACGCCTACCGGTGGATCGTGGCAGACTTCTGTTCCGGCATGGCAGGATGGCAAATACATCTGGACACGTGTAGTTATCACCTACACTAACAATACATATACAGAGACAGATCCGGTATGTGTAACAGGTGGAAAGGGACCAAGCGGAAACGATGGCGTAGGGATAAGTGCCGTTGATGTTTTGTTTTACCTGTCAACCTCTTCTTCATCATTGGAAGGCGGAGCGTGGTCTACAACGTCTCCCAAATGGGAGGATGGTAAGTACCTATGGACTAAAACAAAGGTAACTTATACGAATGGTTCGACATGGGAAAGCGATCCGGCTTGCATCACTGGAAGCCAAGGAAAAACAGGGTTACCCGGTGCAATGCTCCGTCCCCGTGGAGTATGGAAAGCCAATACCGAGTATTATAACAATGAGACATTCATAGATACAGTAATCTATGACGGTCAGAACAAGTTATGTAAGATCACGCATACGTCTACAACTTCTTTTGACTCAACAAAGTGGGAAGAGTTCAGCGAGTTCGAGAACATAGCAACAAACGTCCTTCTTGCGCAGAATGCGACGATTGATGTTCTCGGTTCTTCCGGAATATTTGTTGGAAACTTAGATAAAACGAAGGGCTGGATAATGACTGAAGGCTCTATTAAGCATAATGTTACAGGTGTCGAGCTAACATCTGACGGTAAAATATCTCTTCCAGAAACCGGTGGAATAAACGTAGGCGGAAAGACTTTCATAGAAGCCGGCAAGATAAAGACGGAGTTTATTGATGTTGATAATTTGACCGTAAAGAAACTAGCAGCCGTAGAGGGAACAATTGCCGGGTTTAAAATATCTGATACACATATCGGTGTTGATGATCCCAATCATAACAATGCTTATGAAGGATTATCCCTATACAAAGATTTCATTAAATTTTCAGATGAAAAATCATGGGCTGGGATTGGAACTAATGTGTTTCCACTTTCTTCGGGAATGTCATGCTTAGGAAGATTTGATTTTACAAGCTCGGAAGTAGATTCTGGTACTGCCGTTTATGCAAAATTCCGTCCGGCTGTAGACGATTTAGGCTGGTCACAGCAAACAGCAATCCAATACGATGGTAACATATACGGCATAGGACAACGTGCAATATTCGAAGATGGATATATAGGGCAAGCCTATACAGATGTGCTTACCACTTTTATAAAAAGGACTCATAATTTTGTGTTTAATGGTCAGTCTGTTGTTAACTTAGGAATGGTTTTACCAGGAAGAAGTAATTTAGGAATAAATAATGATGTCTCTTTTCTCTTAAGTATTGTCATTACATGGAACCCAACCACAGCTCATCGGATTACCTTAAAAGGTTCATCTGATGGTAGACTGTTAAACAATGCAGGAGAAGTCCTTAGCCCAGAGTTGGATTCAAATGGAGCAATTTCTTTGGGAAGAGGAAATACCCTTTTGCTTAGATATTGCTCCTCACATTATTATATAGTTAGCTATAGATATCAATAATAATTATGAAAATAGACTTTCGAAAAATAGAATTAACCGATCTCGAAGGGAACAAGAGTACCGTCGATGTATCTAAAGCATTCGGAAATGCGATTTATCAAAATACAGGTGATCTTGGAGAATTTAATCTTGCTCAAGATATATACCGGAAAGGAGAAGTTGATATATCCCCTGAACAAGCTAAATCTCTAAAAAAGTATGCGCAGTTATTTACTCGTGTCATTGATCGAATAGCTGTCAGCAATGCTCTATCACAAGAAGAATAAATAAGTTGAAAACAATGGTAGCAAAAGGAACGATCATAAAATTAGCAGTATCTATTGAACTACCTTCGGGCTTGACAATGGATGACATAGATTTCGAATGCAAGTTCTCTGTAACTCTCAATTCCCAGACGATCAAGAAATCGGAAATGGTACGTAATGATAAGAACAGCTATACTTGTTTCCTTGATACCAACATCATAGGGAGGGGAGAAATTTGGATAGAAACCACGGCTTATCTTCCTGACACTGATTATGAAGGAGGAATAAGACCGGAGGTAGACAAGTCGGCAACCGGAATAAGAATTGTATAATATGGGATGCATACGGGTTAACATAGAAGCCTCGAAAGGAATAAAGGTGGGCACATCTCCTTTGTCTGGGATAAATGTCTCTGTAAATCCCAGCCGTTCAATTAAAGTGTCGGTAGGGATTGTCTGTGACGTTGGCAAAGATGCTTATTTGAGAGTAGAGCCTGATTACATCTGGTTGATGCCCTCCAATAACTTTGAAGATAACGTAGATGTATTGTCAAATGTGGTATGGACCACAGCAACAAAAGAATAAAATTTTATTGTTTAATTACTTAATGATTTGAATTATGGCAAAGCCTAGTTGGTTAAATTTAAACCCTTCAACTGGAAGCGGAAATGGGACAATTGCAAACAGTGCAAGTGCTCATACAGGTCGTACAGCTAGAACCGGTACGGTGACAATAACGGGTGTCGGAGTATCTACTCCTGCAACTTATAAAGTAACTCAAACTCCTAAATCCGAGTTTGCATCTTTTGATAACGGAGCGGAAATGTCAGCGCCCAAAGCTGCCGGGACTGTCACAGTTGAAGGTAAGACTAATTCTCAAAAGCTGACCTTTGCATGGGCGGGTAGCGTATCAGATGTTTCCATTCCAGCGAAATATAGTGCGAATGGGACACAGACAGATAATGCGGCTAGCATCACAGGTGACCCAGGTGCTACAGCAGAGTTCCCATTCTCCATAGAACTTGAATTCCCAGCAAATGAAACTATTGAAGAAGTTGTAAGAACATTAAAAGTAACCGCAAACGGTGGTCAGGCTGTACAGATTGCAATCAAACAGGCAGCAGGAGACGCAAAACTATCCGTTTCCCCAACAGAAATTACAATTCCTCAAGACGGTTCAGCTGTTTCCGTTGCTGTTGCGTCTAACACTTCTTGGACTGCCGCATAATGGATATACTTGTACCTTGGAAGGAAGGAGAAGGAAACATTGTCATTACGCCCGGACCTAATGGAGCCGCAAGCGTAATGAGCGATGTTGCCAATGAAGGATTGGACAGGCAACAAACTGTCGTGTTCTCGACTACTAAGGGCAATAATCCAGTTTCCGTTTCTACTACGGTATCTCAAGAAGGGAAAAGACAGGCATTTGCAGTGACCGAAGGACGGTTTATACTGTCTGACGGCAGTACGTTTAACGTTATAAAGAGTAAGTTCTATGAGTGATTATAACAGTCAATATTCGGGAGCTAGGATTGAAGAACTATTGGCAATGATACCCAACTTGGCTAAAGCAGACCTCTCCAACGCTATGACGGTTTCTTTGGGAGCAAACGGTTATGCCAAGTTCAATAATGGGCTTTTGATACAGTGGGGGACAAGAGTCGGAGCAACCGGGGGGGCAATTAATCTGTATTTTCCTACCAGTTTCTATGATACTAATTACAACGTTTATCTTACTGGAGCAGTAAATAATACAGGTGAATCTTTTATATATGCTCCGGGGTATGACCTTAATGGTAAATATACATCATATTGTAGAGTTCTCACCCGTGGAATAAATTCAACTCCGGCTATTGTTTGGACTAGCTGGAATTTTACATGGTTTGCAATTGGTAGATGGAAATAAGGAGGTAATATTATGGGAAAAATATATTGGAAAAATGGTTTCTATGATAAACCACAAGAAGGAGCAGTAGAAATATCGGTGGAGTACTGGCAGGAATTGCTTGACGGTCAATCATCCGGAAAAGAAATCAAGGAGAACGAAAGCGGTTACCCGGTATTGGTTGAGCATGAGTACACCATTGATGAATTGAAAGAGATAAAGATCGCAGAGATCAACGCTTACGACAAGTCGGATGCTGTAAACTCCTTGACGCTGGACGGAAAACAAATATGGCTGGATAAAGACACCCGTGTAGGATTAGTCAACTCAATAAACATAGAAAAAGAAGCGGGTCGGGTATATACTACTTTGTGGTACAATGCGGAGAAGTATGTAATTCCCGTAAATGACGCCTTAAATATGCTTGACCAATTAGAATTATACGCTCTTGATTGCTACAATACTACACAGGCTCATATTGCAGCCGTGAAAAATTTGCTTAGCAAAGAAGAGGTTAATTACTATAATTATAAAACCGGTTATCCGGAGAAACTCAATTTTGTATTATAAACTATAAACAGATAAAGCTATGATTCTACTAGTATTAATGTCGTTCATCCTCATTGCCGGCTACGTCTTTGCAATGATTAAAAAGATGGAGGAAATTCCTTACTCTATCAGTGACACCTACTATGCCCTGACGCATAAGTTTTGGTTCGGTTTGTGCATGATCGGCTCCGGTGCATTGCTTCTTCCGGCAGCATTTGAAGCAAGTACGGAAAACAGCCAGTTTCTTGTATTCCTTTCGGTTGTCGGGATGATTGTATTGGGTGTATCTCCCAATTTCAAAGGAAGCCAGAAAACCGCCCATTGTATCGGTGCTGCTATGTCTTTAATCTTCTCCCAGATATGGGTAGGTTGCAATTCTTGGTATTGGTTATTGTTATGGGCTGGATTCATTGCGTACATGGCTATCTCCATGAGTGAGCACTGGACCGGTAACTTCATCTCCGACTTCATAAAGAGAAAGCCGATGTTCTGGATTGAGGTAATTTCATTGTTGACCGTTTATCTAACCTGTTTAGTATGAAAAAGAATACAAAAGAAGATATACAAGTATGGACCGCAGTGGGAATGTTGTTTGCTGGAGTCGGATTATCCGTTGCAGGTTTTGTTGTAGAGCCGTTAGGTCAGATTCATGACAGTGTATTGTGGTTTTTTGCTCAATGTCTGATATATGCTGGCAGTATATTTGGGATTGGGATTTATGTTAATGGGAAGTTTAATAGTTTGGTTGATAGGCTTAACAACAATAAAGAAGTAAAGGGTGATGAATCACATAAATAAAATCAGCGCATTAGCCAGCAAGCTTCTATCCAAGATCGGAATAGACGGCATGGCACATATTATAGTATGCCAGAACTTAGTTATGTGGCTATCAAAATATACGCCACTGTGGTCAGCAATCATTATAACCGTCGTGATCTTCGTCCTGAAGGAAGTGTACGACAAGTATTTCAAGAAAACAGAGTTCTCAATTAAAGACATCATCTGTGATTGCGTGGGTCTGGCGTTGGGAATATTAACATTGATATTATAGGAGGAAATAAACATGAGTTTACCAAGAGGTTTGAGAAACAATAATCCGGGTAACATCCGGATCACAAAAGATAAATGGCAGGGATTGAGAGAAAAGCAGGAGGACAAATCGTTCTTCCAGTTTACGGAAATGAAATGGGGTTACCGTGCCCTTATCCGAACCTTGCAAAACTACCGTAAAAGACACGGCTGTCAGACGGTGGCAGATTTTGTCCACCGGTGGGCACCGGAGAACGAAAACAATACAGCCGGATATATCAGCCGTGTATGTAGCGAAATGCAAGTCCCGAACACATACGTTCCGGACATCAACGATAAGGCGACTATGTGCGCTTTTGCTGCCGCCATCTCACGTGTTGAGAATGGAATTCCGGCTGTTATGGCTGACATAGAAGCCGGATGGGATTTATTATAAACTTTAATCAATAGGAGGAACAATCATGGCAACAATAAATTTGGAGTTCAAAAAGAACAGTAGCGTATGGTATGCGGAATTTCAGGTAAATTCTGATTTCAATATTCATTTGGAACGCAACAACTACGGTCGGGTGAATATTCTTCAACGGACGACAAGTGAGGGGAATTTTGAACCCGTAGTTTTGCCCGGAAGTCTTGCGTACAATGCAGGGGTAACCATAGACTGTGATTTTTCCGCATTGGTCTACCCCAAGACAATCCGCATCGAAAGTTATAGCGAAGTATTAAGTGGAACAGTAACCGAATCCGGCAATGAAGCTTAACAGGTTGTCTTTAAATGTAGTGGGGCTTAACCGGATCGGATTAAACCGAATCGGTTCGCCCTCCCGTGGCTCTTCTTCCGGTTCCGACCGTTCTTACATCGACCCAGAAGTCTTAGCCTCCCTGAAAGCCGTCTGCATCTGCTACGGTAAAAGCAACGACGATCCGGACAGGGCTATTATCAAGAACTTGGTGGACCCTGACAATCCGTTTGTGATTAGCAATGCAGCATTCAAATTGAATAGTGGGTTTGGTGAGTATAAAGAGGATTTTACTACTTGGTCTAAAGTTGCTGGAACTTCTATTATTACTGATAGTAAGTATGTTCTTACTGATGAGAAGGCTATAACAAATGCTGGTTATTTCTTATGGAATAGATTAGCTAAAGATAGCTTTAAAGTAAAGATAAGTAACATACCTAATGGTGGGTGGATGTCTTATAGATATAGGATAACAGAAGAAGATACTCAATTTTCATCCTTGTTTATAAGAGAAGATGGTATTTATACTCTGCCTGCAACAGTTGCAGGTAGTGATGTAGATTTCTTTATAAGTACTGCCTCTGCTCCTGCCAAAGATTGGGTTGGACTAACTATCACTCAAATCCCCTCTTTCGAAGGTGCATTCTTCACCGACGGAATCGACGACCTGATTACTTCCACCAAGACCGTACAGGAGATGCTAAGAGGAAGTAGCGAATATACTGTCTTATCTATGATACATCATATAGATGTCCCAGAAGGTAATATACATTCAAATACTGTTAGAATTAAATTAGGTTCTTGGGGGACAAGTAATGGAATTACAAGTTTTTCTAATAATAAAACCGGAATATATGGTTATACTGTAAAAAAACAAAATATTACAGTTATAAATAATATTCTTGGAGATAAAAATGATTATGGAATTAGAGGCGGAGATTATACTTCTAATTTAGAAGCTAAGTTTTCAGTTGTAGGCTGGATTGGAGAAGACGACATTTTAAGAGAGACAGCTTCTATTGCTTGGTATTGGACAATCATCGCCAACAAGGTGCTGACCACCGACCAAATCAACCAAGTAATCGCCTACTTCAACTTGGATAGAACTCTTAACCCTGATATACTGTGTAATACCATCAAGCAGGGGATCACCAACGAGAACCACGCAGAGTTTGGCGATAAACTGATTGACTTTTCAGGCAACGGTAGGGATATTCAGCTGAACAATATTGCTTGGAAGGGGGATTCAGGTATTGGGAAGTATGAGGTTGATTTTCTCGATTCTAGTATATGGAACAGTAGTAATTCAACTATAACGAGTAGTAAGATAGATTGTAAAAATGCTATAAGTCGTATTATGCTACTGTATTATAGCGTAGGGAGTAAAGAATATCCAGACATTCCTTCGTTTAAGGTTATTAAAACAGGAGCTGATATTGATTATAGCTATATTGATGAAACTGGGGCGCCTAAATCAGTTAAAATTGTAGATGGGGTGAATATATTACCAGCTTCACATAACACTTTGTATAGTGGCTCTGGTCGATTTTGTGGTTTTGGTAATCCGGGTATGGGTAATAGTGTTACCATCACCCAAATTCCTTCCCACGCAGGTGGTCTCTGCCTTGACGGAGTAAATGACTTCGGTAAGGTGACAGGAATGCCTGTTTACAAGGATTATACTTTCATTATAGATAGACAAATAATATCTATTGGTGATACAGCCGGAGTAGTCGCTTCTAAATCCGAGGATTCAGCAGACGCAACTAAGCATGGAGCTTTTATATTTGAATATTTAGCTGCTCCTGATAAGATAAGTACTTGGAGTTTTTATAAAGATAATGGACAAGTTGCTAATACTGATTTTACTAGAGGTATAAGTTATCAATCAACATATAGTTATAATGGGAAAGATTTAACTATCGGAACATCTAAGGATAGTGATAAATTATGGCTAGGAGCAATTCGGGATAATGATAGCCGTTTCTTCAACGGAGCTATCTACTCTCTCATGTCCTTCCCTTATAGTATGTCCGAGTTCTTAATAGAACGTCAGCTAAAGAAATATAAGTTAGGTAGTCTATATCCTAATATGGTTGAATTTAGACCGATAGTGAAGAGTAATCTACCTTATTCTTCCATTTCCTATTCTGTTAATCCCGGAGAATATATCTCTGTAGATAGCATGGTTACCATCACTGTAACGTTGCCAAATACCTCTGATAAGCTAATGGAGGTATCGTGCAATGCTATCAGTGATATATCCATATCCGGTGACAATGGCGTTTACGAGATTACGGGAAAGATAGTCAAATCCCCTCAAAAGATAAACCTTGTTATCTCCAGCTACTTGACAATGCTGAATAACGAGACTTTAATTTCAAATGAAACATTAATTAAAAACGAATGATATGGAAAAGATATTTGATATAGCAAAAGACAGTGAACAATCGCGGGGCACTTTAGCTACTGCGATTGATGGGAACTTTGATGATACAGCAAAGTTCCTATTAGCAGAGAAGATTCCATGCGGAGATAATCTGATTACACAGCCAGCAGAATTATCCGAAGGATGGAGCTATGAAAATGGTATATATACCCATGCAAGCGGATACGATAATGCCCTTGCTTTTACACTTACTACTAGCAAAGGGAAAAAATATCTTGCCAAATTAACAAAAGGTATAGAAGGTTCTGAAAATTCCATTATGGTAGGTATCGGAGATAAGACACCGATAGATACGTATAATGGTGAACTGATAGCCTATATTGGAATGATTAGCGATGGTGGTTCTTTGAAGGTGTTCCCATCGGCTAAATATACGTCAACTTTAGAAGTTGAGTTATATGAAGTGGTTGATAAGTCATCCGCCAGCCAACTCATATCTTACGGTCGGCAAAATATATATATTAATATAGGGGATAATGATATATCAAGTTGGTGGGATGTTGCATTAGGCTATAAAACGCTTGGGAAATCTGAAAACTCAACGAGATGTATTGGCATAGGAACAATGTCACTTTCTGAACTTATTTCCGGCTCTCGTAATATTGCTATTGGTACCTATTCTACTGCATATATACCGAGTGGTAAGGATAATGTTGCGATAGGGGCTGATACTCTCTATCCATGTAGAAAAGAATGTAATAGTAATGTTGCAATTGGAAGATCAGCTCTTGGAGGGACAGAGCATCATGAAACTGTCGGTATCGGAACTGGGGCATTAGGTTTTTATACGGGTGCAGGTTCTTCTCAATGTGTTGTCATTGGACATAATGCGAGTCAAAATTTAGTAGATAGTGAAGTGAAAACAGAAGGGTGTACGGTTGTTGGTTATGAGGCAGGAATTTATGGTAATCAAAAAAATACTTATATAGGTTATAAGGCAGGTCGGTACTGTAAGGGAAGTAACAATATTATGGTTGGTGCTGATAATGGAGGTAGTGTTAATCAATTAAATGATGTAATCCTTCTTGGCAATAATACTAAGGCGTCAAAAGACGGTCAGATGATTCTTGGTTCGACGGCACAGACAGAGGTTATATTACTTGGAAACAAGAAACTTATTTTCAATGAGGATGGGAGTGTTACTTGGGAGCAAATATAATAGTCTGATAAGTAATTAAACAGTAAGCAATTATGAAATACATTACATTCCCCACAGCGAATTTGAACGAGATACCGCAGGAGGTACTCGATGAACTGCACTTGGTTCCGAGAAAGAGCGTTGACGGTACCCAGGTGATTATGAAATTGGATCACTATAAAAAGTTGTTCCCAAGTATCATGACTTTGCCGTTACTGGACGAAGAGGAGACTCCGCAAGAGCCGGTTTACCCTTATCCGGTATACGAAGGCGAAGAATTGAATACTTTATTGTCGGGTCCGGAGTGGTCTTCAAGTGATAGTGTTTTATGAAAACCCTTCCTTGGATGCTAGTCTGCCTGTTGATTGGCGTGATCGTGTGGATGCAGTGTAATCCGCACGAGCCTCTCCCGGCAGAAATCAAGACCGAGACGAAGATAAAGACGGTTATCAAGATTTGCTCCTTAACCATATCTCCGCCCATGGCTCCCTTGCTCTTCATTCAACTAAAAGATACCATGCACATAGGTGATACGGTAGTCGGGCGTGAACAGGCTTACTATGAGGATAGTCTTTACCGTGCATGGGTGTCCGGCTACCGTCCGAGACTGGATAGTTTGCAGATATTCCCAAGAACCGTTTATCAGAATGTGACGAATGATATTTATCATACTGTTACTTCGAAAAAGAAACGCTGGGGATTAGGTTTACAGGCAGGATATAGTTATCCGGGTGGTTGGTACGTAGGGGCTGGAGTTAGTTGTAACTTATTTATGTGGTAAGATGTAGAAGCCACTTACTTATCAGATAAGTGATTGCCACCGATGCCGGGTGAAGTGTCGGGGATTTTTGTGATAACTATTACACAAAAAAATAAAGAAAATTATGTGCAAAAAAGATTATATATGCTATATTTGTACCTAATTTAATAACTTATAATTATGAGAAACAAAATACATTGTTTTCTGGATCTGAATTGTTTTTTCAAATACATAAGAAAATGAGTTGGTGGAATAACTATTTTAGGGGAAAGCGTCAAAAGATGCCCAATAGGAGTTTAGAGGATATAAAGAATGGTTGTAGAGTATTATTTATCGATGATCAAAAATTTAAGTTGGTAGATAGACTAAGAGATAAAGATGGTTGGAAGAATACCGTGTGGATTAAAGATGTAGATAGCTTATCTCAAATGGAAGTGCTGGATGCACACATTATTTTTGTAGATATACAAGGCGTCGGTACAAAAATGGGCTATTCAGATGCTGGTTTAGGTCTAATTGTTAGTATTAAAAAACAATACCCCAATAAGAAAGTAGTAATGTACAGTGCTGAAAGTCAGGGAAAAATCGACTCGTTTCATAATGCAGCAAATCTTGTTGATTATAGAATAAGGAAAACTGCAGATCAATATGAATTTAGTAGTATTATTGAACATTTAGCAAAGGAGGCTTTTTGTTTGGAAAATTGTATAGTTCGAATAAAAAGGATTCTTTATAATGAATATAATATATCAATGAGTGAAAATGAGATAGAGCGGAAACTTAATAAAATCTATCCAAAAGATTTTACAGAAGATCGATTGGCTTCTGCTTTTAATATTCAAAACGCAGCTTCTATAGCAAGTATATTGCAATTATTTACCAGTATGTAAAACCGCTATGATTACATATTTTCATTTTATCTCTCAAAATAATATTATTTTATCTAATATACCTCGAACACTATATTCAGAAATAGATAAATGCAAAGTTGAGAATATATTTTGTACATGTCCAATTTTAAAAAAAACTAAGAGACATGGAAAAAAAAATACCGATAGTGGCTTTCTATATTTATGTATATATGATGAAAACGTTACAACTCAACAATATAAGCGTATTTTAGATATATTAATATTAGTCTATAATCAGCTTTGCAAAATAAGTGATTGTGATACGGAAGAAGCTCGCTCTAAAGTACTTAGGCA
>PPYF01130384.1_pt1 | contig 21908 bp, 21 predicted proteins | sample 1559871 | NCBI WGS metagenome assembly PPYF01 (sample SAMN08240021, study PRJNA423297) | Human gut metagenome, whole genome shotgun sequencing project.
GGATCAAAGGGGGCGAGGCCCCCTTCGCCGGGGGTCCAGGGACCAGGAGGTCCCTGGTGAGTCTTTGGTGACTTTCTTCTCATAAGAAAGTCACCCGGGGCGCGGGGCGGAGCGCCCGCATCGGTGGGCGCAGGGACTGTGTCCTTGCATAACCCCCCCGGGCGCGCAGCCCCTCGCAAAAGATTATTCAAAATCAGCAACCGTGCTGCGGACGATCTCCAGCAGCTCCCCGGAGCGGACCAGCTTCTCAACGGCCTTGATATCCGGCCACAGCTCGCGGTCGACCTCGTAGAAGTCCGCCACCTTGCGCACGCAGTCGTAAACCTTCTGGTGCACCGGCGAGATGCCCTGGCCGTGGGTGTTGAGCCGGCGGCGGATGTCGATGCCCTGGCAGGCGGTCAGCAGCTCGTCGGCCAAAACCGACAGGGTGTTCTGAACAATCCAGCCGGCCTTGCGGGCGGCGGTGGTGCCCATCGAGACCATGTCCTCCTGGTTGGCGGAGGAAGGAATCGAGTCGACCGAGGCCGGGTGCGCCAGCACCTTGTTCTCCGAAACCATCGAGGCCGCCGAATACTGCACGATCATGTAGCCGGAGTTGACGCCGCCTTCGGTGGTCAGGAAGGGGGTCAGGCCGTTGGAGAGCGCGGCGTTGACCATGCGCTCGGTGCGGCGCTCCGAGATATCGGCGATCTCCGAGCAGGCGATGCCCAAAAAGTCGAAGGCCAGCGCCATCGGTTCGCCGTGGAAGTTGCCGCCGGAGATGACGTTCTCATCATCCAAAAAGACCAGCGGGTTGTCGGTGACGGCGTTGAGCTCGATGGAAACCTTCTCCATGACATAGTCGATGGCGTCGCGGATGGCGCCGTGTACCTGCGGGATGCAGCGCAGCGAGTAGGCGTCCTGGACGCGGTCCTGCTGGCAGTTTGAGAGAATCTCGGAACCTTCGGTCAGCAGGCGGAAGTTTTTGGCGACGGTCAGCTGGCCCTTGTGGCCGCGCACCGCGTGTACCCGCTCGTCAAAGGCGTTGAGCAGGCCGGTCAGCGCCTCCATGCTCATCGAGGCGATCAGGTCGGCCAGCTGGGAGGCGCAGATGGTGTCGTACAGCGCCAGCGTGCCCACCGAGGTCATCGCGCAGGTGCCGTTGGTCAGTCCCAGACCCTCCTTGCAGACCAGGGTGTCCAGCGTCTGGATGCCGGCTTTGGCCATCGCTTCGCCGCCGTCCATCTCGACGCCCTGATAGTAGGCGCGGCCCTTGCCCAGCAGCGGCAGCGACATGTGCGCCAGCGGGGCAAGGTCGCCCGAAGCGCCCAGCGACCCCTTCTGCGGGACGACCGGCACGACGCCCTTATTGAGCATCTCGGCCATCATGGTCACCAGCACCGGACGCACGCCGGAGACGCCGACGCACAGGGCGTTGGCGCGCAGCAGCAGCATGCCGCGGACAACCTCCTCGGAGTAGGGCTCGCCGGTGGCGGTGCAGTGGCTGAGGATCAGGTTGGTGGAGAGGGTGTTGGACATCTCCTCCGGCACCGCAACCTTGGCAAAGTCGCCGAATCCGGTGGTGATGCCGTAGGCTACCCGCTTTTCGGCGGCGATCTTTTCGGCAAGGTCGCGGGATTTCTGCATGTTGGCAATCGCCTCGGGCGAGACGCTGACCTTGGCGCCAAAGCGGGCGACAGCCACAAAGGACTCGATGGTCAGGCTGTGTCCGTCGATGACGACCTCATGGATGGTGGATGGGTTCATAATCATCGCTTTCATTCCTCTCTGTATGGTAAAAAAATCGTACGGGCAGGAAACGCACAGGACGTTTCCTCTTTAATATCAAGATAACAGACAAAGCAGGAGGTGTCAAATGAAAAGAGGGAAAAGATGAGTAATTTCTACAGTATTTCAAAATATCGCTCTGTTTATCTGTACAAAATGACAGTTATTTTCACCAAATTTGTGGAGGAATATTTAGTAATATGGTAGCATATTAGCAGACTAAAGCAAAATGGAGAAGGCGGGGCAAAACAATTCCCCAGGCCTTCGGGCTTGCCTGGGGAAGAAAGCTACTGGATATAGGGGAGCAGGTCGATCTGACGCTCGGCGCTGTCGCTGTCAGTCTCATAGAGGACATCCATCTGAAGCTCGGTGCAGTTTTGTGCGGGGGAGAAGGAGTAGCTTTCGCCCGGCTGCCAGTCCACCTCCTCCAGATAGTGCAGGCTCATCCCCATCCCGTCCGATTCGGAGCGGCCGTAGATCAGGATGTTCCAGCCGTCCCCGCTGTGTGCGGGCAGCTGGAAGCAGAGGGCCCCGTCCTGCTGCTGGATGCTTTCTTCCAGCTGGTCGAGGACCTGTTCGGCGGAAGGGGAAGCGCCGCAGGAGGAGAGGGCAAGCAGCAAACACAGCGGCAGCAGGCAAGATATTTTTCGCAACATCAGGAAAACCTCCTTTTTGTTCTGGCGGGTTCGATTGTTTGTTTGGCTTTAGTATAGCACAGAATGTTTGTGGCGGCAAGTATGGTGCGCCAAGTATGGTGCGCCAAGTATGGTGCGCCAAGTATGGCGCACTAGGATTGCAAAGCCCCGATAAACGTGATAGGATAAGACCAAACGCAAACAGAAAAGGACGGGATGCGACGGATGGAACAGCAGATTCTTTTGATTGAGGACGACAGCGCGCTGGGCCGCGGGGTGGCGGTGGCGCTGACCGAGCCGGGGCGAATCGTCGCGCTGGCGCGGGATTTGCAGCAGGCAAGACAACGGTGGGAGCAGCAGAGCTTTGACCTGGTGGTGCTGGACCTAAACCTCCCGGACGGCAACGGGCTGGACTTTCTGCGCTGGCTGCGGCAGCGCAGCGAGGTACCGGTGCTGATCCTCACCGCCAACGACCTGGAAAGCGACGAGGTGGCGGGGCTCACCCTGGGGGCGGACGATTATGTCACCAAGCCCTTTTCGCTGGCGGTGCTGCGCGCAAGGGTGAGCAACCTGCTGCGCCGCAGCGCCCGGCCGCAGGCCGCCTTCACCGACCCGCCGTTTGTCTTTGACTTTGCGCGGATGCAGTTTTTCCGCGATGGGGTGCCGGTCGAGCTTTCCCGCACCGAGCAGCGCCTGCTGCGGCTGCTGACCGAAAACCGCGGCCACACCCTGACCCGCGAACAGCTGCTGGAAAAGGTGTGGGACGGCGGCGAATTTGTGGACGAAAACGCCCTCTCGGTGGCGGTAAAAAGGCTGCGGGACAAGCTGACCGACGCGCCGATCAAGACGGTGTACGGCTTGGGGTACACCTGGGAGGTGCGCTGAGATGGGGACTTTTCTGGGTGTGCTGGGGATTATGGCGCTGGCAGCTTTGCTGCTGGGGCTGTGGTTCTGGCTGGACGCCCGACGGACGGTGCGGCGGCTGGACCGGATGCTCTCCACCGCCATCGACGGCGGCTTTGGGGAGGAGAGCTTTGACGAGTCGGCACCCTCCGCTCTGGAAAGCCGGATGGCCCGCTTTTTAAACGGCAGCGCCCGCTCGCTGCGCGGGCTGCAGCGGCAGCGGGAGAGCATCCAGCGCCTGCTCTCGGACATCTCCCATCAGACCAAGACCCCGCTTGCAAACCTCAGGCTCTACTCCTCGCTGCTGATGGAGGAGGAGCTGACGCCCCGGCAGCGCGAGCAGGCACAGGTCATCTTCCAGCAGAGCGAGAAGCTCAGCTTTTTGATTGAAACCCTGGTCAAGCTCTCCCGGCTGGAGACCGATGTGCTGGCCGTCACGCCAAAATCCCAGCCGCTCTCCCCGCTGCTGGAGCGGGCGGCCTCGCAGGCAAAGGCGGCGGCAGAGCAGAAGGGGATTGCGCTTCAGCTGCACTTGCAGCAGGAGGAGGAAATGGAGGCGCTCTACGACCTGCGCTGGACGGCGGAGGCGCTGGGAAACCTGTTGGACAACGCGGTCAAATACACCCCTCCGGGCGGGTGCATCCAGGTGAGTGCCACGCAGTACGAGCTGTTCTGCCGCATCGATGTTCGCGACAACGGCATCGGGGTTGCCGAGGAGGAGCAGGCGCAGATTTTCGGCCGCTTCTACCGCGGGCGGCAGGTGCGGGAGCAGGAGGGGCTTGGCATCGGGCTCTACCTTGCCCGGGAGATTGCGCAGAAGCAGGGCGGCTACCTCAAGCTCAGCTCCCGCCCGGGGCAGGGCAGCACCTTCTCGCTCTATCTGCCGCGCGGATAAAGCCGTCGCACACAAATCTTTCAACACTGAAAGATTCTGGAAAGATTCTCGACAGATTGTGCTGGTAAAATAAAGGCATCCTCAGGGAGGAAAACTGTTACCGATGGAGGAAATGCTGCATGATTATTTTACAGACAAAGGATCTCAAAAAATATTACGGCTCAGGCGACACCCAGGTGCGCGCGCTGGACGGGGTGGACCTGCAGGTGGAGAACGGGGAGTTTGTGGCCATCGTCGGCACCTCCGGCTCGGGAAAGTCGACCCTGCTGCACATGCTGGGTGGGCTGGACCGGCCCACCTCGGGCAGCGTTGTGGTGGACGGGCGCGACCTTTCCACCCTCAAGGACGAGGAGCTGACCGTCTTTCGCCGGCGCAAGATCGGCTTTGTCTTTCAGGCCTACAACCTGGTGCCGGTGCTGTCGGTGTACGAGAACATCGTGCTGCCCATCCAGCTGGACGGCGGCAAGCTGGACGCCGCCTACATCGATGAGGTGATCGGCGCGCTGGGGCTCAAGGAGAAGTTAAACAGTTTGCCCAGCCAGCTTTCGGGCGGGCAGCAGCAGCGGGTGGCCATCGCGCGGGCCCTTGCCACCAAGCCCGCCATCCTGCTTGCCGACGAGCCGACCGGGAACCTTGACTCCCGCACCAGCAACGACGTGCTGAGCCTGATGAAGGTGACCGGGCAGAAATTCTCCCAGACAATGGTGATGATCACCCACAACGAGGAGATTGCCCAGCTGGCCGACCGCATCGTCCGCATCGAGGACGGCAGAATCGTTTTAAGATAAGGGGGCGGCGGCATGAAAGTTTCCAATCGAGCCTGTATCCGCAACCTTTCGCTCAAAGGGCTGCGCGCCGCGCGCACCCGCAACCTGATTGCGGTGCTGGCCATCGCTTTGACGACGGTGATGTTCACCTCGCTGTTCACCATCGCCGCCTCGATCAACCACTCCTTCCAGCAGGAAAATTTCCGCATGGCCGGCGGGGACATGCACGCCAGCATCAAAAACATCACCTGGGAGCAGGTGGAGCAGCTGCGCGCCGACCCGCTGGTGAAGGAAGGCGGCGCGCGCCTCTTTTTAGGGATGCCGGAGGAGGAGCCGTTTAACAAGTCGCACGTCGAGGTCAGCTACATGGAGCCGCAGCTGGCTTCCCACTACTTCTGCGTGCCGGTCGAGGGCAGCCTGCCCCGGGAGGGCACCGACGAGGCCGCCACCGACACCCGGGTGCTGGGGCTGCTGGGCGTCGAGCCGAAGGTGGGCGAGCAGTTCACCGTCACCTACAATCTCGGCGTCGGCACCGGCAATCCGAAGCAAGTTACCCAGACCTTCACCCTCTCCGGCTGGTGGGAGTACGACGAGGCGGTCACCGCCAGCAACATCCTGCTGCCGCAAAGCCGCGCCGAGGAGGCGCTGGAGGGCTACCAGAACCAGGGCAGATACGACATGACCGGCCGGTGGACGCTGGACGTGATGTTTGCAAGCTCGCTGCACATCGAGAGCGACCTGACAGAGCTGCTGGAAAACCACGGCTATCAGGACACCGACCCGCAGGCGGACAACTACATCGACGGCGGCGTCAACTGGGGCTACACCGCTGCGCAGATGGGGGCTCAAGCTGACCCTCTGACCGTCGTCGCCATCGCCGCCCTGCTGCTGCTCATCATCTTCACCGGGTATCTGATTATCTACAACGTCTTTCAGATTTCGGTCACCAACGACATCCAGTTCTATGGCCTGCTCAAGACCATCGGCACCACCGGCCGCCAGATTAAGAGCATCATCCGCCGCCAGGCGCTGCTGCTCGCGCTCATCGGCATCCCTGTCGGGCTGGTGCTGGGCTTTTTGGTCGGCAACAAGCTGACCCCCGTCATCATGGAGCAGCTGACCTACAAAAATGCCTTTGTCAGCTTCAGCCCCCTCATCTTTATCGGGGCGGCGCTGTTTGCGCTGTTCACCGTCCTGCTCTCCTGCCGCAAGCCGGGCAGGGTGGCGGCCAGGGTCTCCCCGGTGGAGGCGGTGCGCTACACCGACGTGAGCGCCAGACCCCGCAGGGCCAAAACGGGGAAGGGGAAGGGTTCGTCGCTTCTCTCGATGGCCTGGGCAAACCTTGGCCGCAGCCGCGTCAAGACGCTGCTGGTGGTGCTCTCCCTCTCGCTGGCGGTGGTGCTGACCAATGTGACGGTGCTGTTCACAGGCGGCTTTGACATGGACAAATATCTGCAGAACAAGGTGGTGTCCGACTTCATCTTCGGCTGCGCCGGATACTTCCAGTCGGACGGCATCGAGGAGCCGGTCACCGAGGACCTGATCGCCGACATCGACGCGCAGGGCGGTATCGCCCAGTCGGGGCGCATCTATGGGCAGACCAGCTGGCTGCAGCAGTTTGTCACCGAGCAGCACTTCCGGGACAGCGAGGGCAAATGGTACCCGCCGGAGGTGCTGGAGGACATGATCGAGACGGCGGACAAAAACGATGAGGGCCTGATCGCCAACTGGGCGCAGGTCTACGGCATGGAGGAATTTCCGCTGAGCCTGGTCAACGTGGTGGCGGGGGATCTTTCCAAATTGAGCGACCCTGACCGCAACTACATCGCCGCGGTCTACACCATGGACGACTACAACAACGTCGAGCCGGACAGCAACTGGATGAATGTGGGCGACCAGGTGACGCTGCGCTACGGCGACGAGCTGGAATATTATGACCCCACGACCGGTCAGGTGATCCCAGCCGAGCAGGCGGACAGCTATCAGGGCAGCCTCCAGGTCCGCGCGACAACCTATCACGATGTCACCTATGAGGTGGCCGCCTGCGTCACCGTGCCGAGCAACGAGGGCTACCGCTTTTACGGCGCTGACCAGTTTATTCTGGACGCCGACCACTTCCAGAGGGAGACCGGCACCAGCGACGTGATGACCTACCTGTTCAACATGGAGAGCGACGAGGCCGATGCGCAGATGCGGGACTTTCTGGAGGAGTACACCACCACCGTCCAGACCGCCTACGACTACGAGTGCAGGCAGGACTATGTCTCCGAGTTTGAAGGGATGCGCTCGATGTTCCTGACGCTGGGCGGGGCGCTGAGCTTCATCGTGGGTTTAGTGGGCGTGCTCAACTTTGTCAACGCGGTGCTCACCGGCATCATCACCCGCAAGCGGGAGTTTGCGGTGCTGCAGGCCATCGGCATGACCGGCCGCCAGCTCAAGACGATGCTGATGCTGGAAGGGCTGCTGTACACCCTGCTGTCGATCATTTTCTCACTGCTGCTCAGCATCATCCTCTCGCCGGTGCTGGGCGGCGCCGTCGAGCAGATGTTTTGGTTCTTCAGCTACCGCTTTACCGTCTGGCCGGTTCTGCTGATCGCGCCGGTCTTTGTACTGCTGGGGCTGCTGATCCCGCTGCTGACCTACCGGGTCATCGCCCGCCACACGATTGTGGAAAGACTTAAGGATGGGGAATAGTTTACAGAGCCACCATCCCTGCAAAAACGAAAACCAGGACAGAACGATTCATCCATCCATTTTTTGTCTATCTTCTGTCAGAAGAAAAGCGGGGCAGCGGGCAACAGGCCGGCTGCTCCGCTTCTTGCGCCTGCCGGATAAGTTTGCTATAATAATGTCAAAGCAAATGGCCCGCTGTGGAGGCGGGCGGATAAAGAAGGTGTTTCCCATCGATAAGCTGACGATGTTAAAACAATATTTTGGCCACGCCCAGTTTCGTCCGGGACAGGAGGAGCTGATCGACGCCATCCTTTCCGGCCGGGATGTGCTGGGGGTGATGCCCACCGGCGCGGGCAAGTCGGTCTGCTACCAGCTGCCGGCCATGATGCTGCCGGGATTGACGCTGGTGATTTCGCCGCTGATCTCGCTGATGAAGGACCAGGTGGCGGCGCTGGAACAGTCCCAGATTCCCGCGGCCTGCATCAATTCCTCGCTGAGCCTTGCCGAGTACGACGAGGTCTACCGCCGGGCTGAGCAGGGGGCGTACAAGCTGTTGTATGTCGCGCCGGAGCGGCTTAGCACCGAGGACTTTCTGGCCTTTGTCCGCGGGGTGCAGGTCTCCTTTGTAGCGGTGGACGAGGCGCACTGCGTCTCCCAGTGGGGACAGGACTTCCGCCCCAGCTACCTTGGAATCGCGGACTTTGTCTCCCAGCTGCCCGAAAGGCCGGTGTTGGGGGCCTTCACCGCCACCGCCACCGAGCAGGTCAAGGACGACATCCACAAGATGCTGGGGCTGATCGACCCGCTGCGGCTGACCACCGGCTTTGACCGCCCCAACCTCTACTTTGAGGTGATGCACCCCAAAAAGAAGGAGGCGGCGCTGCTCTCCTTTCTCTCCGAGCACCGGGAGCAGACCGGCATCGTCTACTGCGCCACCCGCAAGGCGGTCGAGTCGGTCTGCGACAAACTGCGGGAGCAGGGATTTGCCGCCACCCGCTATCACGCGGGGCTGGACGATGAGGAGCGCAGGCGCAACCAGGAGGACTTTGAGTTCGACCGCGCCCGGGTGATGGTCGCCACCAACGCCTTCGGGATGGGAATCGACAAGTCCAACGTCAGCTTTGTGGTGCACTACCACATGCCCAAGAATATCGAAAGCTACTACCAGGAGGCGGGCCGCGCGGGCAGGGACGGTTCGCCGGCAAACTGCCTGCTGTTGTTCTCGATTGGGGATGTGCAGACGGCAAAATATTTTATCGAAAACGCCTCGGAGAATGAGGCGCTCGATGAGGAGGAGCGCCAGTTTGTCCACGAGCAGGACCTGCGCCGGCTGGAGGAGATGGTGGGCTACTGCAAGACCAGCGGCTGTCTGCGCGCCTACCTGCTGCGCTACTTCGGCGAGGAGGCGCCGGAGCGTTGCAGCAACTGCGGCAACTGTGTCGGCGAGTGGATTCGCCAGGACATCACGGTGGAGGCGCAGAAGATCCTCTCCGGCGTGGTGCGGGTGGAGAAGAAGTACCCGACCGGGCTGGGGCTGACCCAGATCATCGCGATGCTGCGCGGCAGCAAAAACCAGCGGGTGCTGCAGCTGGGGCTGGACAAGCTCTCCACCTACGGCATCATGCACGGGGTGGACCAGAAGCAGCTGCGGGAGTATGTGGAGTTTTTGATCGACAGCGGCTACCTCTACCTGACGCAGGGGGAGTACCCGGTGCTGCGCGCCACCCCGCAGGCCAGGGAGGTCCTGTTCCACGGGGAGACGGTGGAATATTCCCGCCGGGTGCCGAGCGTGCAGGAGAAAAAGCTGCCCACCTCCCGCCGCAAAAAGGCGGCAGCGGAATCGGTGGAGCAGGTTGCGCTCGACCCGCAGGGACAGCAGGAGGCGGCGAACCTCTTCGAGGCGCTGCGCGATTTGCGCAACGAGCTTTCACAGAAGCAGAACATCCCGGCGTATCTGATCTTCACCAACGCCTCGCTGACCGATATGGCTGCCCGCCAGCCGGACACGATGGAGGAATTTCTGCAGGTCTCCGGCGTGGGAGAGTATAAGGCCAAGCGATACGGCAAGGTCTTTCTCGACCGGATTGCCGCCTGGAAGAAGCAGCATCCTTCAGATTGATAAAAGGTTGATAGAGAAAAAGACAGGGGGGGAGAGGGCCCGCGGGCCCTCTCCCCCCCTGTCGATAGGAAAGGCAGTGTCCTTAGAGATTTTTGACAAACAGAGCGCGGATGGCGTTGAGCACGGCGATCACCATGACGCCGACATCCGCGAAGATGGCAAGCCACATGTTGGCCAGCCCCAAAGCGCCGAGCAGCAGGCAGAGCAGCTTGATGCCTATGGCGAAGACGATGTTCTGGTAGACGATGCGCAGGCACTTGCGGGAAATCCGGATTGCCTTGGAAATCTTCATCGGGTCGTCGTCCATCAGCACCACGTCCGCAGCCTCGATGGCAGCGTCCGAGCCCATGGCGCCCATCGCGGCCGGCCGGGAGCAGCTCGCTGTAGACCTCGTCGATGCCAAGTTCCGAAGCGACCTTGTCGGCTACCGCTTTGGTGTCGCCGGTCAGCATCACCGTCTTGTGGATGCCGGCCTTTTTCAGGGCCGCGATGGCCTCCTTGGCGTGCGGCTTGACGATGTCGGAGATGACGATGTGTCCGGCATACCGGCCGTCAATGGCCATGTGGATGATGGTGCCGACGCTGTGGCAGTTGATGTACGGGATGCCCAGGCGGTCCATCAGCTTGCCGTTGCCCGCGGCGACCGCGACGCCGTCAATCTTTGCGGTGACGCCGTTGCCGCTGATTTCCTGGATATCGCTGACGCGGCTGCGGTCGATCTGTTTGCCGTAGGCGCGCTGCAGGCTCTTGCTGATCGGGTGGGAGGAGGAGCTCTCCACCAGCGCGGCGTATTCCAGAATCTTTTCGTCCACCAGTTTGTTGTGGTGGATGCCGCTGACCTCAAAGACGCCCTGGGTCAGGGTGCCGGTTTTATCAAAGACGACAATCTTGGTCTGAGAGAGAGTCTCCAGATAGTTGGAGCCCTTGACCAGCACGCCGGCGTTGCTCGCCCCGCCGATGCCGGCAAAGAAGGAGAGCGGGATGCTGATGACCAGCGCACAGGGGCAGCTGATGACCAGGAAGGTTAGGGCGCGATAAATCCAGTCGCCCCAGGCAGGGTCAAGCCCCATGAACAGCATGCGGACCAGCGGCGGCAGGATGGCCAGTGCCAGCGCGGCGTAGCAGACAGCGGGGGTGTAGACGCGGGCAAATTTGGAGATAAAGTCCTCCGACTTGGATTTGCGGGAGCTGGCGTTCTCCACCAGGTCCAGAATTTTGGAGACGGTGGACTCGCCGAACTCCTTGGTGGTGCGGATCTTTAGGAGCCCGGTCATGTTGATGCAGCCGGAGATGATCTCGTCGCCGGCCTTGGCGTCGCGCGGCAGGCTCTCGCCGGTCAGGGCGCTGGTGTTTAAGGAGGAAGCACCCTCGATAATCACGCCGTCGATCGGCACCTTCTCGCCCGGCTGCACCACGATGATGCTGCCGATTTCCAGCTCGTCCGGGTCGACCTGTTCCAGCTTGCCATCCCGCTCGATGTTGGCGTAATCCGGGCGGATGTCCATCAGCTCGCTGATGTTGCGGCGGCTCTTGCCCACCGCGTAGCTCTGGAACCATTCGCCAATCTGATAGAACAGCATGACGGCGATGGCCTCGGTGTAGTCGCCGCTGCGCTCATACAGCGCCAGCGCGATGGCGCCGATGGTAGCAATGGCCATCAGAAAGCACTCGTCGAACATCTGGCGGTTCTTGATTCCCTTGGCAGCCTTGATGAGAATGTCGTAGCCGACGGTCAGATAGGGGATCAGGTAGAGCACAAAGCGCACAAGCCCGGTGACCGGCGCGAAGGAAAGGGCGACCAGCATCACCGCCGCCAGAATGATGCGCACCAGCATCTTCTTTTGTTTTTTGTTCATAGGACATCTCCCTCTCTCTTTTGAAAAACATATGAGCAACTATTCATATGTTGCTCCAAGGAAAAGCGCCGGTTGGCGCCCTTCGTTTTTTACAGATAGATTTCGCAGTCGCTTTCAACCTTTTTGCAGTTTTTCAGCACCTGCTGCATGACGGCCTTTGGCTCCTGGCCGTCCTCAAACTCAACATTCATCTTGAGCATCATAAAGTTGACGGTGGCATCCTTGACGCCGGGGGTGTGTTTGGCGGCGTCCTCCATCTTGTTTGCACAGTTGGCGCAGTCGACCTCAATCTTGTAGGATTTTTTCATCAGTAAAAGCTCCTTTCGTGAGAAATGATATTTCAATTTTGCTTTACAATTTAATGCCTGTTTAATTGTTCATCTATATCATATACGCAATCGCCTGCGGGGTCAAGAGGGGGAAGACAGGTATTTCTGTTTGGGCTAAAAAACGTTCCGTTTGGGCAAAGAGGCCCCAAAAGCCTGCGGGCGGGGGGTTGGATTTGCGCGGCAAAATGTGGTACAATACCAGAAAAAGGAGGGACTGTTATGCAGGAGCGTTTACCGCACGGGCACGGACAGCCGCTGGAAAAGCAGGCGGAGACCATGCCGAAGGAGGAGGACTTTCAGATCGTCTCCGACCTGTTTAAGCTGCTGTGCGACCGCAGCCGCGTGCGCATCTTCTGGCTGCTGTGCCACTGTGAGCAGTGCGTCATCAACCTCTCCTCCATCGTGGGGATGAGCAGCCCGGCCGTTTCCCACCACCTGCGCCAGCTCAAAAACAGCGGGCTGATCGTCAGCCGCCGGGAGGGCAAGGAGGTCTACTACCGCGCGGCGGACACCGAGCAGGCGCAGCTGCTGCACCACATGATCGAAAAGATGGTGGAGATCGCCTGTCCGGATGCATAAAAACAGCGAGGAAAGGGGAGGAAAATATGCAGGAAAAATGTGCAGCGGCCATTGCGCAGGCGCTGCAGAAGGTGCCGGAGGGAACCTTTGCCTTTCTGCGGCACGACAACCAGACCGCCCAGGGCTGCCACATGGTCGACCAGCTGACGACCCGGACCGCGGGCAGGGGGCGGATTGAGAGCTACCTGCTCTATCCGGGAATCGAGCTTTCCTACCACCAGTATCTGGCGGAGCAGGTGCATTTTTGCCACCGCGCCTCCGACTCGGTGCTGGAGATCAACCACTGCCGCAAGGGCAGAATCGGCTGGAAGATGAGCGAAGGCATCTCGGTCTATCTGGGCGCAGGGGACCTGTGCCTGCACACCCGGGAGTGCTGCGCGGATTCGGAGATCCTGCTGCCGCTGGGATATTATGAGGGCATCGACCTCACCGTCGATCTGGAGCGGCTGCGGGGCAGCGAGCCGGAGATTTTGAGGGAGGCTGGGATGGACGCGGCCTTTTTTGCGCGCAAATTCTGCTCGGCCAAGGTCCCGATGACGCTGCCGGCCTGCGCAGAGGCAGAGCAGATCTTTTCGCCGCTCTACCAGATTCCGCAGCAGCTGCGCGCACCCTATTATAAGCTGAAGGCGCAGGAGGTGCTCCTCTATCTGGGATGGGCAAAGCCGGAATGGCAGCAGGAAAGCAACCAGTATGTCTCCCAGCAGACCGAGCTGATCCGGCAGATCCACGACTTTCTGGTGCAGCATCTGGACCAGCGGTTCACTATCGAGGAGCTGGCCAAGCGATATCTGATCAATACCTCCTCGCTCAAATCGGTGTTCAAAGCGGTGTACGGGGTGCCGCTGGCCTCCTATGTCAAGGAGTACCGCATCCAGCAGGCGATGAAGCTGCTGCGCGAGACCGACGACAGCATCGCCCAGATCGCAAAGCAGGTCGGCTATGAGACGCAGGGGAAGTTCACCAAGGCCTTTAAGGAGAGCGCGCAGCTGCTGCCCACCGAGTACCGCCGGCAGTACAAGGCCAACGGATAAGGGGGCTGTGGAATGAAAGCTTTTTTAAAGGTGCGGGCTTTGCTCCCCATCCTGCTGGGATGGGCGCTCGGGGGCCTTCTATTTGTGCTGGGAGCTGCGGACGACGCGCCGGGCCTGAGCTTCATCGGGCTGTCGGTTGCCTTTTTGCTCACGATGCGCGGGGTTCTCCACGCGGGTGTTCTGCCGCAGGGGTATTGCCTCCCCATCATCCTGCTGGCCTTTGGCGCGGTGGGGGTCGTGATGCCTTTCATTCTGCTGCTGGATGGGGAGCTGGACGGCATGCTGTATCTGTTTGTGATCGGGGAGCTGATGGGGGTTCTGCTGCTGACAGCGGGCACAAAGCGGCTCAAAAAGACGCAGAGAACAGGTAAGAACACAAGTCAAAAAAACGGTGACAAAATATAATGTGAAAACATCTATTTTGTTGAAGGAAAATTTGTGCAATCTTCTGAAAAGATTCAAATTCTGCTTTTCTGGTAGAAAAATCAGGAAGAATATGGTATCCTATAGATAGACCTCTTGGAAATTTGCAGGGGAGGGAAGGAAATGGCCGGTTCATACTGCGGAAAAGACTGCGAAAGCTGTGCCCTCAGGGAGTAGCTGAGCTGTTCCGGGTGCCGGTCAGGACCTGGCCGAACCTGGGATACAGAGTGCGAATTGGCAAGGTGCTGCCAGCAAAAAGGGCATGAGAGCTGTCAAACATGCAGCTTTGCCGCAGGGTGCCGCCTCTTTTCCGGCCGCAACGAGCAGCCGCAGTACCGCTTTCAGGAGCGGGAACGCAGCGCGCAGCGGCAGCAGGAAGCGGCCAAAAAGGCAGAGGTGCTGGGCAAATGGCTTTGGATTTTGTTCTGGCTGATGATTGTTGTCCAACCGGTGGTGGGGCTGATGAGCGACGAAACGGTCGTGGGTTGGTTCCCACAGCTGTACTGGCCGGGGCAGATTGCGAGCTTGCTGTTTTTGCTTGCCGACGGCGCGATCTTTCTGAAAATTTCCGAGGTGGAATTAAGCTACCGCACAGCCGGTATCTGCCAGATTGTGGCAGGAGCTGTCAGTTTTGTGGTGCAGCTTTTTACCGACGCGGGCATGGAAAGCGGCTGGCTGCTGCTGGTCCTGTTGCCAGTGATAGTGGTGTCCCTGGTGGGGCAGTACCACTGTTACATGGGGCACGCGGCGGTTTTGTACAAGGTCGACGACACGCTTGCGGACAAATGGGTTGTTTTGTGGAAATGGAACATCGGCATGTTTGCACTGTTCTTTGTCAGCATCCTGCTGATATTTGTCCTGACATTTATCGCGGTGCTGACGCTGCAGGCCGCCACCATTGGAATGGCGGTTGTCACAATTGTGGAACTGGTGTACCTGTACCGGACGGCCCAGCAGTTTCGCTGCATTGCAGATGATGGCGTAGCGGGTGTGCAGTAAAGGCGCAGAAAACAACGCAGTATTGCGGAAAATGCAAAGGGGGAATGCGATCGGGATAGTCGACAGAGGAAAATAAAATCCAACTGATTTTGCAAATTGGAAAGCTGCAAAGTTACCAAAATGGAAATTTTTGTGCTCAGATCACAGGGGTTACTGATTTGGTAACCATGATTTTGGAGTATTTGGTTAAACTGAAGTCAATGAAGGAGTGTTTTCATTGGCAAAGTTTAACAATGTGTATAATGTTTGTGGCAAAAATCTTTGTAAAATCAGGACGATCCAAAATCTTTCGCAGGCGGATTTGGCAAGAAAGGCGCAGCTGGAAGGTTTGAACGTGGATAAAAAGACCATCTCTCTGATTGAAAATGGGAAGCGTGGCTTTCAAGATTATGAAATTCTTTGCTTTGCAAGGGCCTTGGGTGTCCCGGCATCCTACATTTTGGAAGGAATTCCAGAAGCGTAAGGGCAGATTGTGTACGAATCAAAAATGATCTGGGGAGGATGTCCATTGCTGTTTTTCATGACCTTCACTGCCGAGGAGTCAAAAAAGTTCACGACTATTTTTAAGCAGCATTATAAAAAATTAGTCTGCAAGGCTAGAACAATCCTGTTTTCCTATGATTTAGCGGAGGATGCGGTGGAAGAAGCTTTTATCCGTGCGCTCAACAATCTGGACAAAATTATGGAACTCAACGAGCCTAGAAGAGTTGCCTTTCTGCTCTGTACCCTGGAGCGGATCGCGTACGATACCAAGCACAAAAACAGCAGGATCCTGCAGGTGGCGCTTGACAGCAACGAGCTGCTGACGGCAGGGGATGACCCGATATGGGAGCAGGTTTCTGCAAAGGAATCGGTTCGCATAATCAAGGAAATTCTCTCGAAACTGCCGCAGGACGATCAGAATATGCTGATCTACAAAGTGGTTTACGAGTGGAGCAATCAGGAGATTGCGGATGTGATGGGCATCAGCTCCAACTATGTGTCGGTTCGTCTGAGCAGGGTTCGCAAGAAGGTTATGAACAAATATCACGAGTCAGAGGATGGTGTCAGGTGAGTAATTCGAAGCTGAACGATGAAATCTTTGACGCACTCCTGAAAGAAGCGCTTTCACAGCTGGAAGAGGAAAAGGTGAAGGAAAAAAATCGCGAGTTGGAGCAGATTGACACCAGCGATTATGTTCCTTCCAAAAAGTTCCTGCGGAATCTGCGCAGGGAATATTTCCGCTATTCGGTGAAGAACACCCTCAAGAGCAAGGCGCTGCGCAAGGTCGCTTCCTTTGTTCTGATGGCAGGGGTTGTATCCGGCGGGCTGTGCTTTTGGGCAGAGGCCAACGGCATCCCGGTATACGAGACCATCTTTTTGAGGAAAGAGCGCTACACCTCGATCGAAGTTTATAACCAAATTGTGTCGGAAGAGGACGAGTCCTCTTTGGACTATTTTTATTTTCCGAAGTATTTGCCGTTGGGGTTTACGGTGACGGAAGAAGTATCGAGTAACGAAGTTTATTATATTAAATTTGAAAATCAAGATCAATATTTTTATATATCTCAAAGCTTTGGTTCGTTAAGCAAATGGGAACGTGTTGATACAGAAGAAGCAAAAATGGAAAATCTAAAAATAGATGGGCATCAAGGTTTTTATGTGGAAATAGAGGGTAAGAGAACTATTTATCTTGATATGGGAAATATTGCAGTTAGCATATATGGTAATATAGAAAAAAGAGATTTAATTAGAATGGCGCGAAATCTAGAACTTCTAGAAAAATAAAGAAAGAGTTGATTGAATGGTGAAAAGCAGAAAACAGATTTCTGTGTTTTTGATGATAGTGATGTTAATATCAAGTTTAACATTACTAACAAGTGCACAAGGATATGCCGTCTTGGGAGAAAATCTAAGAAACCAAGGAAATAATGAAGGAATTCAGCCGTTATATGATATCATACATAGTGTAAAAATGTATGCAACGGAAGAAAAATTGGCAGGTATGGTAGAAGCGGACAACGATTGTTCTTTAAGAATTACGCTAACTTTGTATGAAGAGAATGGCAGTGGATGGTCGTTTTTAGCCAAGAAAACTTTTTCTGGTTATTCGAGTGCATTATTGGGTGAACTTTACTACGATTTTGAACCCGGAGTAACCTATAGAGGAGTTGCTAACTTCTATGCTGGCGGAGAAACAGACACAATGGATGAAACTTTTTCGTTCTAACAATTAGAAAAAACCCCCTCTCGCATCCCGCGAGAGGGGGTTTTGCTGTTTCCGGGGAATTTTCAGAAGGCCAAAAAAATCAGTTTCTTTTTTACTCTACCCCTCCCGCCGGATTAAAATTATTTTGTATGTGCGATTAGAACAAAACTGAACAATTTTCTACACCATTATGTAGAAAATTTTGAAAACCACTTGACCATAAATGGTGGTCGATGTAAAATTGTAGAAAAATATGTCCTGCGGGAGAGGAGGTGCATTATGCACCGAAAGATATTCATTGAGCAACTAAAGCGAAGCAAAAAGACAGTTGTTTATTTCTGGCTTCTGCTGATTGCAGCGACCTTTTTTGTCACAAGCATGAACCTGTATTACAACAGCACCAGCAATTTGCAGCTTTCCGAGAACACTTTCTCCACCCTGGCTGTCACCGAGCTGTATGGCGAGGTGGACCGATACGGAGAGCTGGTGGAACGCAACAGCGACGCCCACATCGGCTATCAGGCCGTGGGGGTAAAGGGGTACGACATCGCCCCCATCCTCCAAAGCGACGCGGTGGAAAGCTATGACCTGCGCAGCCAGTACGGCGCCTACATCGAGGCGTGTCCAGTCATGGGGTACGCTCCTCAAGTGTCTAGCGATGGCACAGAAACCCCGGCATGGTATATGCAAAGCAACAATGTCATCCGTTTTCGGATTCGGGGAAAGGAGCCGTTCGAGCTGGAGTATCATCCATACGACATCTATCATCCGCAGACATTGCTGTTCGGTCTGGAGGTCCTCGACGACGCTGCCGGCTGCTTTGCCTATCCCAATACCCTGTACTATTCCGACCTGGGATTTGAGCCAGAGGAGTGGGAAGCGCACGCGCAGGACATCAAAGCCTTCAACCAAACCGACGACACCGACCGCCTGATCCTCTACCCCGATGTGGAGTATATCGCGATTCTCCAAGCCCATGGCCCCTGGCTGTGGACCGAGGACGGCACCCTGGTGTATTCTACCAACCGAATTGACGACAATTTTGCTTTCGCGACACCAGCACAGGACTACCAGAATCTCCGGCTGACCTATGACGGAAGCAGAGAGGGAATGGAGTACGAAACCGGCGACACCCCGTTCCCAATTCAGCGCTGGGAGGATGTGCAGAACGACCCGAAGCTGAAAGCCTACTTCGAGGATCTCTGGCAGGACATCCACGTCCAGCAGTACACCCACAGCGTCGTCGCCACCAACGACCTCAGCTCCGTCCCGGCCTTTCACCTTGGCAGCGCCGCGATCAGCGAGGGCAGGCCCATCACCCCAGAGGAATATGCGTCCGGCGCGAAGGTCTGCGTCATCAGCGAGCAGGTGGCCGAAAATCAGCAGTGGAAGGTCGGCGACAAGCTGAACATGCAGCTGTTTGAAAGCGATTACATCCCAAACGCTCCCTTTGTCCCGAAGCAGCCGATCTATGATGCACAAGAAACCCCGTTTGTCAGCGAGGGCGAATATGAGATCGTGGGCATCTACCCCCTCTACCCCTACACCGGTTACGCCGAGCTTGCCCCGGACACGCTGGATTTTTCGCCCCATACCATCTTTGTTCCAACCAATTCCATCGCCAAGCCGCGGGAGCAGAAGGATGTTCTGATCCATGGCTCCACCTTCAGCGTGAAAATCAAAAACGGCTCGGTGGAAGCCTTCCTCGACAACATGGAGGCCAAAGGCCTCACCACCCCGCAGCCAAACCAGTACACGCCGCACTTTACCTTCTACGACCAGGGCTACAGCGCCGTCAAGTCCAGCCTGCTGTCGATGAACAGCACCGCCAAGCTACTACTCCTGCTCTCGTCCATCCTCCTTTTGATGGTTTGCATCCTGGCGGCCTACTTCTTCTGGCAGAACCAGCGGCAGACGGTGGGCATCTTCCGCCTGCTGGGCGGGACAAAGAAGCAGGCGATCTCCGCCGTCCTGCTCTGTTCGATGGTGCTGACCGTCCTGGGCGCGGCGGCCGGCGCGGTGACCGGCTACGGGATGGCGTACATTGTGGGTAACGGCATCGTGAAGGAGAACATCGAGGAGATCGAGATGGATATGAGCCAGGACAACGACATTTCCGCCCTGACAGAGCAGCAGTCCAACATCCGGATCAAGGCGGACCTGCCGGTAACGCTGCAAGCCTGCGGCGCGGTGCTGCTCTTCCCGGCCTTCCTGCTGGGCTTTGCCGCACCGGACCTAAAGAAGGAACCGCGGGAGCTGCTTCCCAAGAATAAGTAAGAGGGGGAATTTGAGTGAAGGCTTTTTCTTATCTCTGGCACATGGCCTGGCGCCGCAAGGCCGCCTGCTTGCTGGTGGTCGTTTCCACCATGGCGGCGACGGTGTTCATGCTCTTTTACCCCAGCCTGATCGACAACACCCGCAAGCGGCTGGAAGAAACCTACAGCAGCATCACCGTGACCGGCAGCATCCTCTCCGAGGACAAAATCGTCCCGGCAGTTTCCGGCAGCATGTGGGAGAAGATGCAGCAGAGCGGCTATTTCAGCTCGCTGTACGGCAGCGCGTCCTTCGTCATCCGCACCTTTCCCAAGGACATCCTGGAAGAAAGCGCCGGGGAAGGAGCATCGGAGCAGCAGAAACTCATCGCATTCCAGAATCTGCTCGCCAGCTTTGAAGAGGAGGACAGCGGCGGCGTTTCCGGCTCGATGAAGGCGTGCAGTTCCTTTTCTGCCGAGGACGAACTGGTGCGCATCCAGGAGGACATCCGCTGGCTGGAGGGCTATGACGAAAGCTGCCTGGAGAGCGACGAGCGGGTCTGCATCATCTCCGACAGGTGGGGCTATGCCCCGGGGGACACCATTCCCCTGCTGGCGCGGGTGCCTGTCAGCAAAACCCAGTTGGAGGGCATCTTTCACCTGAAGGTCGCCGGCATCTACCCGGGCAAAATAACCAAGTTCGCCGCCGTCATGCCCCTGAAGACGATGGAGGACCTGACCATCGCTGCCACCGCTGTTCACAAACAGGCGGGCAACCCTTATGCATGGAACTTTGGCCTCAACGCGGTTTACTTCACCGTTCGGGACAACCAGCAGCTTGACCAGATCAAGGCAGCGATCACTGAGTCGGGGCTTCGCAGCAACAAACTGGTGCGCGTCCGCATCGATGACCGCATCCTGAAGGAGACGGTCGGTCCCATCGAGAGCAATCTCGCCCAGCTGGAAGGATCCTATCTGTTTTTCTTTGTGATGATTGCCGCCATCGGCTTCCTGTTGAGCTTCCTGCTGGCGCGGGGACGCAAACCGGAATACGCCGTCATGCGGATGCTGGGTGAAAGCCGTCTGCAGATCACTTTAAAGGCTCTGCTCGAGCAGTTTGTTCTCTGCCTTGGCGGCGTGCTGCTGGGCGCTGCGGCAGTGGGAATCATCGGTCAGGAGCGTTTTCGGCCCGGCATCTGCGCTGCCATTCTGCTGTGCTATACCGTCGGCGCGGCCGTGGCGGTGCTGCTGACCGTTCGTGTCAATGTAATGGATATTCTGCGGGATAAGGAGTGAGTTTATGGGCATTTTACAGGCACAAAATGTGCACTACATTTACCAGAGCAAATACCAGAAGGTGCATGCTGTGAAGGGCATCAACTTTGATTTTGAGGATGGCAAATTCTATGCCATCGTGGGCAAAAGCGGCTGCGGCAAGACCACCTTTTTGTCGCTGCTGGCCGGCCTTGACCTGCCGACCGAAGGGCAGATTCTCTACGACGGCAAGAGCACGGCGGAGCGCAACCGGGACGACTACCGCCTCAAGGCAATCTCGCTGATCTGCCAGAGCTACAACCTCTTCCCCCGGTTGACAGTGGAGGAAAATGTGACCTACCCGATGCTGCTGCGGGGCGTATCCGCGGACGAGGCGGAGAAAACCGCCCACGAAAAGCTGAAGGATGTGGGCTTAAACAGCTCCTACTACAAGCGCCTGCCCGCCATGCTCTCGGGCGGCGAGCAACAGCGCGTGGCGATTGCCCGAGCGCTGGTTTCCAGCGCCCGCATCATCCTTGCGGATGAGCCGACCGGCAACCTGGACACCGAGAACAGTGAGATTGTCTTTTCGCTGCTTCAGCGACTGGCGCACGAGGAAGGCTACTGCATCATCGTCGTCACCCACGACCTTGCCATCGCGGATAAGGCGGACGAGGTCCTGCACCTAAAGGACGGCGCACTGGAGGAGGGCAGGTAGGATGAAACGGACGCTGGCTCTATGCCTGAGCTTGCTGCTTTTGTCCGGATGTGCAGCGGCCCAGACACCGAAGCAGCAGTCGCCGCCCGATACGGCACAGCAACAAACGGCACCTGCAAAAGGAGAATCCTCCGAGCAAACACAGCCCGATGAACCGGCGGCAGAGGAGCCTTCCCTTACCTGGGTAACCGACCTGCCGAAGGTATCCTTTGTGCCGGACTGGACAGTGGAAACTTCCAGCGAGACCTTTTTGCTGGAAATGAGCGACCCAAAGTATCAGGGCCGAGTGGTGGGCAGTGAGGGCAACCGCGCCGCCGCAGACTATATCGAGGAGCAGCTTGTCCAGCTTGGGCTGCAGCCGCTGCCAAATCTACAGGGCTACCGCCATCCTTTTTACTCCCCTGTCTTTGAGGTCAAGGAGGGAGAGGCAGCGATTGTTTCTGCCGACGGCACACAGACTGTGCTGGTGCTGGGGCAGGATTGGGTCTTTCGCGCCTCTTATGAGGCGGTCGATCTGACG
>PPYF01242636.1_pt1 | contig 21908 bp, 16 predicted proteins | sample 1559871 | NCBI WGS metagenome assembly PPYF01 (sample SAMN08240021, study PRJNA423297) | Human gut metagenome, whole genome shotgun sequencing project.
TCTTCTCCGATCACTTTTCCTTTTGTGAAATCCATCGGTGTACCTTCCACCGGCCAAATCTCTCCTGTCGGAATCGAACCGGTCTCTTTTACCGGTGTAAACGAAGATGCCTGCAGTCTTATCCAGTGACGTCTTACGCTGCCGCAGTTATGTCCATTCAGGTTAAAGTAAGTGTGGTTCGTCATATTCACGATCGTTGTCTGATCAGATTCTCCTTCATAGTGGATCTTCAACTCATTTTGATCTGTCAGGGTATAGGTCACGGTAATCGAGAAGTTCCCCGGATATCCCTGGTCTCCATCCGGGCTGTCCAGATGAAAAGAAACACTGTCTTCCTCCTCTTTCACACAATCCCAGAGGCGGAACGCATAACTGTCCGGTCCACTGTGCAGGTTATTCTCTCCCTCATTTTTCGGAAGGTGATACTCTCGCAAAATCTTTCATCTCCACGGATACGATTGCCGCTCCGAGACTGCTGATCTTCACACGCATTCCCCGAATGTTGCGCAGCGTATAGGCAGTTACTTCTCTTCCATCTTTTGTGGTTCCAAATATTGTTTTTTCGATACTCATAAGCTCTCCTGTCCGGCATTTTTTATCTTCCCCAAATGCCTGTCCTGTTTACTTCATATTGTAGCTCTGTTTTGTCTGCTCCGCAAACATTTTTTCAGGAAAGTGGGATCAGAATCCGTAGTTCAAACCAGTTCTTTTTCAGATCTGTTGTCACAGAACCACCGTATTTTGCCGCCGTACTTTTGATACTCTTCATGCCAAACCCGTGAAAGCGCCGGTCTTTCTTTGTTGTGACAGGCATTCCGTTTTCAAACTTTAACTGCTCTTCACAATAATTCTCACACCGGATTCTGAGAAACTGTTTCTGCTTTGCAACGGACAGATGGATCAGCCGTTTTTCCTGTTCATTTAGCTTTTGCACACTTTCAATAGCATTATCCAGAATATTCCCAAACAATGCACTGATGTCCATATCTTCCATAAAATTCAACGCACTTCCGTCTGCCACACACGTCAGTCCGATCCCATTATTCTGACAATACAGACTTTTACTTGTCAGAACAGCATCCAACACTTTGTTCCCCGTCTTATTCTGGGCTTCATAAATCTTGATTTCTTTTTCCATCTTCTCCAGATACTCTACCTGCAGTTCCCGCACCTGAATATGGTACGCATATAGAACTGCCATTCCGCTTAGATCCACAAGCGTTCGGATGATAAACATCTCTGCCGCAAACTGACTGCTGAACGGAGTATCCTTATCAATATAACTCAGATTACTGACCGCAAATACTGCCGCCGTAATAATCAGAACCGTGAAAAACTCCCTTCGGTTGATATGCATCTCTTTGCCGCCCTTTTGCAAATACTTTTCCAGCAGATATAAAATTCCAAATATCACTGCATACACGATCACAAGGAGCACCCACTGGACACTTTTCACATGATTGATCTGAAATGTCTTCACTGCATAATAATAAATCTGCCAGCCGAAAGATGCGGCAAATTCTCCACTGATAAACGCTCGCGCGCAATAATAGCCAGCCTCGGCAAGTGAAAACTGACAGCACCGGTAAATATAAATCAAAAACAGGGAAACTGAAACCAGCATACACGGAAGGAACAAACCGCTGCCAGCCAGTATGCCAGCGAATAATAATATCCCGGAGTATTGATCATTTCCTGCACACTCATCTATTTTCCCACCTCATTCATAAAATCATTGAGCGCATTTAAAAATGCCTTCTTTCTTGCGCGGCTTACCTGAATACAGTCTCCATTCACGGTGATGTCACTCCCCTGAAAATTTTCCACAAAATCCAGATTCACCAGATAACACCGGTTACACCGGAAAAACCGCTCCTCTTTCATACCATCCGCCAGACTTTCCTCTGCATCCCGCATCGTGCCTTTTGTTCTGTAATCCTGCCCGACTGTGTGATAGATCAGATCATGATCCTGCACTTCCACATAGCAAATCTCCGAAAGATCCAACTTCATCATACCGCCCTTCACTGCAATCGTCAGATATTTCTTCTCCCGCTTTTTCAGTCTCGTCAGTGCACGGTCGATCCGCTGCGTAAACGCAAAATAAGAAACTGGTTTTAATACATAGTCCAGGGCATCCACCCGGTATCCCTGTATCGCATACTGCGGCATATTTGTAATAAAAATAATCACAACTTCGGTATCCATCTTCCGGATTTCTTCTGCAGCCGACATGCCGTCCATAAATTTCATTTCCACATCCATAAGGATAATATCGTAGTCTGCCCGATACTCTGTTACAATATCTTCCCCATCCGAAAATGTCTGTACGCTGATCCTCTCTTTACTCTCCTTCTCGTATTCTTTCAAGTAAGAAAGCAGCTGCTCTGCATACGCCGGATCATCTTCTACCAGTGCAATTCGAATCATTGTTTCGTCTCCTCTCAACTGTTTTTTCTTAGTATACCAAGCCTGTTTTCAAACGTCAAAATAAGGGTGCCTGTAATAAGACACCCTTCACTCTTCTCTATTTTTCCTCTCTTACTGTTCTGAAAAATGAAGAGATAATCGTCATGATAACTGCTGCCAGAGTACATCCCATTCCGATGATCGCACTGGACAAATCCGCCATAGTCTGCGCATTTCTTTCAAATGATAAAATAGTCGCAATGCTGTTCACTCTCAGGCGGACAAAAAATACAAATCCTGCCATCAAAAGCACTCCCGCCAGAATCGGAAGAATATCCAGTACCGGCATTTCCGGCGACTTTTCCTGTCCGGCCACAAAAAGAATTTCCAGAACCACTCCTGCCACAAGACATCCTACAACTCCCCAGCTGATTCCAAGATTGGAAAAATATGCCGTGTTGCAGTTGATCACATAAAATACGATTCCTGCTGTTCCGAGAATTAGTGCAAGCAGCATCAGATAAAAGCCTGCAGCCTGTTTTTTGATAAAATTCATAACATACCCTCCCTTAACTGTTTTTACGTCTCTTGGCATCTCTTATATACATCGCAGCTGCTGCCAGTGTAAGCAGAGCCAACACTGCCGATGTTGCTGTCAATGCATTATCATACCATGTACGCACATCCTTAATCTGTGAAGTCTCATTCAATCCATCCATTGCGTTGGAATTTGCAAGCGCATAATTCTGCCACATCATAACATTTTTCAGATCCTGCATCATGACTGCATCTTTGCTGACTGACTCTGTTGTCCAGTAATTCCATTTTGCTGTTACAGCTTCCATATTACTGTCACCAGTATTGCAAGTCATCGTTACACCACAGTGTACCGCTTCTTTTAACACACTGTAGTTTGCATCCTGGATAAAGTCTTCTGACATCAGCCCCTGGAATCCCCATTCTTTGCGGAGAATATTCATCAGCAGACCATAATGTGCATTCCCTGCAGTACATCCGATTCTGTTAAATGTTGTCATCATACCAAGTGTCTGTGCATCTTCCACACTTGCCTGTGTTCCACGCAGTTCATTCTCACGTGCTTTCTGCTCTGTCATAAATGTTGCAATACCGGAACGGTTGATCTCCGTATCATTGAATGCAAAATGTTTCGGTGCCATAATACATCCGTATTCTTTTCCTGCCGCAATGTAGGATGCTGCCTGATACGCTGTCAGAATCGCATCTTCAGAATAATACTCATGGTTTCTTGCATTGTAAGGTGTACGGTGAAGGTTCGTTCCTGCACCCCAGAGGATTGGAAGATTTGACCAGATGGAATAATTTCCGGTCACAGCTCCGTACTCTGCAGCCATCTCTTTACTAAATGTCTGCGCAATCACTGTTTCATTACTCATTGTTCCGAATTTGTAATTCAGATTCTTGTCATCCGGATCGATGACATACGGATCTGCGGAATCTGTATCTGTATTTGCGTACTGTCCCAATGTATAAGAATTAAATCCGTTCGGTCCGTCATTCTGTACTGCCTCCGGAGACACGATCGATACAATTGATTTTGTACTGGTTCCACCAAATCCAGTACGGATCATCGCTTCTTCCAGTGTGATCTGATCAATCAAATCTGTCCATTTTTCATTTGTCAAGTCCGTCTCACCTTTCAGGCTTGCAAGTGTCAGCCCATTGTCCTCGCCAAATGTAACTTCATCCGGATTTCCCTGTTCCTTGATCTCTACCAGATCATTTTTCATCACTTCGATCATTTCATCTGTCGCTGTCAGATCTTTATATGTTTTTGGCCATGTTGCCTTCCAGTCACTTCTTGATAAGTATGTTACTGTATCCGGCATATAGTAGTTCAAATCCATGTCCTGAAGCTGATTTTCTACCGCTGTTCCGTTTTTCGAATACGCAAATGTCTCAGAGTCGAATGTATCCAGTGTCCATTTCTTCACATTTGCTGCATTTCCTGCATCCGTCATTCCGTTCGCCTTTGTCATACCCTGTGCTGCCAGCACATTGTTGACCGCCTCATGAGAACCATTTCCGACTGTAAAATAATAGTCTCCTGCATCCAGGATCCAGTTTCCTTTTGTTCCTGCCGCATTGTCACATGTGCTGTCCCAGCTTGCCATATCCTGCGCATCTGCTGTAATCTCGACAGTAACAGATTCTCCCGGCTGCAGCACACCTGTTTTTTCATAATCCAGAAGCTGTACCGCTGCTTTTTCTACCGCATGTTCTTTATCATATTCCGTATACGGAAGAGACGTATACAACTGTACCACATCTTTTCCTGCCACATCTCCAATATTTTTTACAGTTACTTTGGCTGTCACTGTCTTATCTTCCAGATTCACATCCAGACTGTCCAGAGTCTGAGAAAATGTTGTATAAGACAGTCCGTATCCAAATGGATACGAAACTTCATCTTCATAGTTCCATGCTTTTCCATTGGAACTTCCGGTCTTGTCAGAAGCATTTCCCTGTCCCAATACTGTATCCGCATATCTTGTCTCGTAATATTTATATCCTGTATAGATCCCTTCTGCTTCTACAATCTCGGAATTGATGGAATATGCAGAATCCGCATTTGTCCACTCATAGTTCCCATAATTCTGCGCTGCAGGAGAGCTTGAGTTATCCACTGCATAAGTATCCGCAAGATGTCCGGACGGATTCACCTCTCCACTGAGTACATCTGCTACACCATAGAAGCCATAACCTCCCGGAAGTCCGACTTCCAAAATCGCATCTACGCCTGTATTGTTTTTGATCTCTTCAATTTCCATGGCACTCGCATTATTCAGCATCACGATCAATTTTCCATTGTTTTCCTTTTTTGCATTGACTGCTTCATCGATGATTGCACGCTCTGTGTCAGAGAGTCCCAGCGGATCCGCCTGATTCAGATCCTGTTCTGGATTCACCCCATCTTCTCCCGGTGTATAGTTGGCATTTTCTCCTGCTGCACGGGCAAGTGTCACAATCATGACATTGTAATCCGTCATACTCTTTTTCCAATTTGGTTCTGCCTCATCCAGCGTTGCTGTCTCAGGTTCCAAACTGGTAAATACTCCAGTTGTAGCCGGTGCTGTTGCACGATAATAGGTTGTCACACCCCATGGAAGAACTGCCTCTGATTTAAATTCTTCCTTTAACCCCTGATACATCTTTTTTAATGTCGGATTCATCTCAAATCCCTTGGATTCAAACGCTTCCAGCATATCTACCGTATCTGCATCCGTTCCCTTATTTTCACTGAGAGTACTTCCAAAATCGCCCCCTTGTACCGGATAATAACTGCTGAATCCAAGTAAAGAGATTTTCTGCGTTTCCTCCTTGGAAAGCGGCAACGCTGCATTCTCATTTTTCAACAAAACAGAGCCCTCTTCATTCATGCGTTCTCCCAGATCTTCAATGGAATCCAGAAGCTCTGTTGTTGAGCTGTAATCCGACTGAAATGTGTAATCCTCTGCACTTACATCTTCAGTCACCATTTTTGTACTCTGAGTGCCCAGAAACTTGTCAATGTCCGTACGAAACCCGTCTATCACCAGAGTCGCTGACATAGACAGCGTCAGTAAAGATGCTGTTGCCGTAGTTACACCGCGCCAGATGCGGCGTTTTGATTTTGTTTGTTTTTCCCGTTTCTCGCTCATAACGTTCCTCCTCTTTGACTCTTTATGAGAACTGGCTTTTTTGTTTTTTTCGAGCCTTCGCTTCTGCTTTTGCTCTCTTCTCTGCCAGTTTCTTCTGATAGCTTGCTTCCTGCATTTCAAAATCCAGGCCTTTTTTCTTACAATATGCTTTGAGTTCTTCGATTCTCGCCTCTTCTGCCATGCGCTCCGCCTCTTCCTGTTCCATGCGAAGTCTTTCTGCTGGTTCGATCCACACTCCTCCGGCTTCTAACACCGCTTTTTTCTGATGCTGCAGAATCGTCTTCTGATCTTCCTCAATATGCTTTTCTACTTTTAAGAAACACATCAGGATTACGATCACCGCATAACAGATGATCTCTGCCCCCAGATAACACAACGCCAGCATGGACTGCACGCCTCCGTTCTGAACTGACGCAGAGGCATCATATCCGGTGGCTGTAAGCAATGCATTGATCAGACCATTCCCCAGTCCTGTCATTCCCACCATGATCGCTCCGTACACAGACATCGTAAATCCATCACTTCGAAATCCATTTTTTGCCTCCAGATGGTCCAGTACATCAGACAAAAGAGCCAGTGTCACATACATTGCAGGAATCGAACCGATTCCTTTTAAGATCACACCAATACATACAATGGTAAAATTGTGAATATCCAGAAAGCTGACCAGACCTCCCACAACCGAAATTGCCAGACCAATAGTCACTGCTTTTTGTTTTCCCAGTTTATTTGCGATCGGCCACGCCAGAACCATTCCGATTGCTGTCGGAAGTCCTCCGATCAGCCCCAATGTTCCCATTGCCGTTCCCGCAGCCGCTTCACTTGTGATTCCGTCAAACATCCAGCGGGAGTAATAACTCATGGAACCGTTCTTTACCAGACCTCCAAACTGGAACAGCAGAAAATATAAGATAATGATCCACCAGTAACCGTTTGACACACAGGCTTTGAGCTGTTTCATCATCGGAAGCTTTTCTTCTTTGATCGCCAGCTTCATATTTTCTTCTGTCACTCGCTCCCGTGTGAAATAATATTCCAGCAAGATCGCCAGAAATGTCACAACACATAATACGATCATCACGAGCCGCCAGTTCTGATAACTCTGTGCGGTATCAATAGCGCCGTCTTTTTCCACAAAGAGAAAACTCTGCAGCAGCATCGGCACTAAAATACTTGCCCCGATTCCTACAGCAGCCACACCGGATGCATTGGAAAATGTTGCCAACATTCCCCGGTGATCGGAGTTTCTCGTAGACAGGGCCACCATAGAGCTGTGCGCTGTGTAGAAAAACGGATACGCTACTGCATAGTAAAAGTTATAGGACAGCGCGATCCAGATCATCTGAGTCGATGGACTCCCATTTTGAGGTGTTAAAAACAACAGCGCGATCGCAATTGTCACAAGGGGCGCCGACAGCAGCATATACGGTCTCGCCTTCCCCTGAGATGTTCTGGTATTATCAATCAGACGCCCTACCAGAAGATTTCCAAGAATCACAAAAATGACAGAAACCATCGGAAGAACCGCTGAAAAAATCCCAAATTTTGCCGTATCCGTCCATCCAAGCACATCCGAATAGTAGCGGTTTAAATACGCCCCGAAGATTGCATTTGAAATAAATGCGCAAAACGGACCGAGAAAATACCCCAGTATCATTTCTTTCGGCTTTACATTTGCCGAAGTGATTTTTGTCCACATCAGCGGGTTGTCAAAAAACTGATTCTTTTCCATTTCGGTCATTCCTTTCCCTGATTGCTTCTTTTAACGTATAAGTACCACTTCCCAATACCTTCTGTGTATTTCCCGGCATCACCAGTGTACATGTTGTTCCGACCGGAACCTGCACCTGGATCGTAAACATTCCATCTTCAATCTTCCACTCACTGGAAACTGTTCCATAGGCTGTGTTGACACTTCCCTTTGCCCATTTCAGATTTCCTCCCGTCAGCGGCTGGATCCGGAAAGAGCGGTATCCGCCCTCTGTGGCCTCGATTCCGGCAATCCTGCGGTACAAAAAGTCTCCCACTGCACCACTTGCATAGTGATTGAAGGAAACCATACCTCCGGTCCCGTCATCTTTTCCCGTGTTGCAGGTGCCGTCCTCCCGAAGTGCATCCCATCGTTCCCAGATGGTCGTTCCTCCGACTTTCATCTCATAGAGCCAGGATGGACAGGTATCCGTAAGGAGCATTTTAAATGCCTCTTCCTCATACCCATTGTCTGCCAGCGCAAACAGAACGTACGGCGTTCCCGGAAATCCGGTCGTAATGTGATACCCGTCCTTTTTCACCAGACGCGCCAGATTTGCCGCAGTCTTCTTTTTATCCTCTCCGGAGAGCATCTGATAATACAGAGGCAGCACATATGCTGTCTGAAACTCTTTCTTTACCGTGCAGTCTGCTTTCATCAAAATTTCCCGGTATGCCTCCCCGGTCTCCTGACTGAGTTTCCGGTAATACTTTGCATCCTCTTCCTGCCCCAGAATATCCGCGATCTTTGCCAGAATCCGGCTGGAATTTGCCATACATGCGGTGGCGGTCCATTTTCCTCTTCCCATCCACTCCCACATGCCGACACCCGGTGCACACCAGTCTCCATAATGATGCAGAAGCTTCCAGATCCTGCGGTGTTTTCCCGCAGAAAACAGCTCTGCCCAGAATTTGCATGCCTTCAGATATTTTTTCATCACCGGATACATCCGCTCTAAAAGCCCTCTGTCTCCGCGAACCAGATATTCCGCCCACGGCGCCAGGATACAGACATCGCCCCAGTGATCCACCGCCATCGGGATCATGATCTCCCACTGCAGCGGTACCCGGACAAGCGGCACCGTAACCGGAATCCCGCCGCCTTTATTCTGCTCTGCCTTCACGTCCAACAGCCATTTCTCCAGAAAACGGCTGATATTAAAATTGTAAGCTGCCGTAGGCGCAAACAGTGCAATATCTCCCGTCCATCCCATTCTCTCATCTCTCTGCGGACAGTCTGTCGGGATATCCACAAAATTGGACTTTGCTCCCCAGCGAATACTGTTCTGCAGCTGGTTGATCAGTTCATTGGAGCAGGAAAAGTTTCCGTTGTCTTCCACATCCGAATAGAGTGCCAACGCGGTCAGTTCCAGTTGATCCTCTTCAATTCCACGCACACCCACATAGCGGAAGCCCATATATGTCATTTTCGGAGAATAGGTCTGCTCTCCATCTTTACAAATATAAACCGCTTCTTGCTTTGCAGTTCTTAATGGTTCTGTATACAACTCTCCGTCCATCAGAATCTCCGCGTGACGAAACTCCACTTTTTGTCCCTGTCTGCCACGAATTGCCGCGTGTATCACCCCTGCAAAATTCTGTCCGAAATCATAAATCAGCATACCGCTCTTTGCTCTTGTAATCTGTACCGGACGAAACTCTTCGTGTGCACGTACCGGCGCTCCATACTGTGCCATGATCTTTGGATGAATCTTTACCTGTTCGAAGCTTGCTTTTTTCCAGGAAATTTTCTCCAGATCCACGGTGGCATCATACACTTCCCCGTTGTAAAACTCTGTCTCTTTATAATTTCCTTCTTCCGTTACTTCCCACTCTTCATTTGTCCCGATTGTCTCTCCCGTTCCATCGGTATACAAAATCCGCAGCTCTCCAAGCAGCGCCTGTCGCTTTGCATACACTCTGTTCCGTCTTTTATAGGTGAAAGAGCCAACTGCCCAGCCACCGCCGACCACAGCAAGCAGCTCGTTTCGATCATTCAGCATATCTGTCACATCATAAGTCTGATACTGCAGCTGATTCCGGTAGGACGTAAATCCCGGTGCAAAATAATCCTGTCCGACTTTCTCTCCATTTAACAACAGCTCATAAATTCCCAGCGCCGTTACGTACAGTCTCGCACTGGCAATTTCTTTTTCACAGGAAAACCTGGTTCGAAATGTCATCGTCTTCGGAGAAATCTTCGCCTCCTTAAACCGATACTCTCCGTCAGTGATCCACCGTCCGGACCAGATTGTATCCATACGTCCCGTCTCAAATTCCGTGCTGGCCCAGGCACGCTCTCCCGCGTCATCCTCTGCTTCCACCCGCACCGTATATTTTGTAAACGGCTGTAATCTGCTGCCCTCATACGGGACTGCAATCTGGCAGTCTGTTTCTTTCTTCCAGTCTCCTATCGAAATCACCGCTTTTTTCAATGTTACATTTTGTCTGTCACTTTCCAGACAATAGGAAACTCTCGGCTGCGAATTATCGGTCACACATCCTGTTTCCATATTTTCTACTGTCAGTCTGCTTATTTTCAGCATTCTTCCACCTCTTCTTTATTTCTTACCGGAATCTGTACCGCACACGCATATTTCCCGTCCGATACCTGTACATTAACCGTCCCGGACTCTCCTGCCCGGATCACTGCCAGCGCCTCTCCGTAATACGTATCCGTTTTCGCAGTCCGATATCCCCGCTCATTGTACGGACATCCGTTTCCAAGACCTAAAAGTTCTCCGTTTTCTACGGTTACTTCCAATGTTCCCCGCTTCAATGGTTTGACTGTCCCGGTTTTATCTGTATACTGCAGTCTCACAAAACACAGCTTTCCGGCTTCCGTCTCTTTTTCTTCCGGGATTCCGGTTAAAATCGTTTCCTTCCCCGCTGTATAGAGCACATTTCTCGCAATCTCCCGGTTCTGTGCATCATAAGAAATCGCTTCAATGATTCCTTCCTCATAGATCACATCAAAGGAAGTTCTGCAGTCATTTTTCATCTTCTTACTTCCAACCGACTTTCCATTGATAAACAGCTCGACCCTGTCTGCTCTTGCATACACTTCCACCTGTGCCTTTTTCCCGGAACATCCATCCCAGGACCAGGACTCAATGGCATTGCTCATCTTCCATGCTGATGGCGAGTGCTTCTCCCCGGTGTGATTAACCGGGCAAACCGCGATCACCGGCTTTTCCATCAGTTCAAATGCCGTCTTCGTATAGGCAGCCTCGGCCAGTGGTTTTCCGGTCAGATCGATCCTTCCACTTCCTGCAGTGATCCATCCTGCTCCATGTGAGAAATCCGGCGCATAATCACTGTATTCCCACGCACCGACACCGACTTCTCCCATATAGTCCATTCCTGCCCACACAAAATCTCCGATGATCCTCGGATGTATTTTCGCCATCTCCCAGAAAGCATACGCGTCAGAACAAAATGTCTCGCTTCCCAGGATCAAACGCTTCGGATATTTTTTCAGATCTTTTCCATAGCGGTAGATACCATAGTTGTATCCTGCAATATCCATATTGGCAAAAGCATCTCTTGTTTTTACATCACAGCCGTGAAGCGTTGCTCCGATCTTCATCGTCTTACTTCCAAGAATCCCTGCCAGATTATTGAAAAATTCACTTCCTACTGCCTTTTTCTTCCCGCCCGATCGGCTTGCTTCTTTCTTCGCCTTCTTGTCACTGTAAACGCCGAAGCCAATGGAACTTAAGAAGTTAAAAAAGATATTGATCCCGCAGGTTACCGGTCTTGTTGCATCCAGACTGTGCAGATATTCTGTCATCTGTCCCGTGAGACGGATTCCTCTCTCCTGCGCCGTCTCAGAAACCTCATTTCCTGTAGAATATAAGATCACCGAAGGATGATTGTAATCCTTTTCGACCATATCTTTTAAATCCTGCTTCCACCATTTTGCAAAGTGATTTACATAATCATACTCCGTCTTGTGTATATACCACACATCCACGAATTCATCCATGACCAGCATCCCCCGCCTGTCACAGGCATCCAGAAGTGCTTTGGAACAAGGATTGTGGGCAGAGCGGATGGCATTGTATCCATTTTCCTTTAAAATTCGAATCTTCCGTTCCTCTGCCTCCGGATAACAGCAGGCTCCCAGCACACCGTTGTCATGGTGGATACACGCACCCCTCAGGATCACCCGTTCACCGTTCATCAAAAATCCGTTCTCTGCGCTCCACTCAATCGTACGGATTCCGAATATTTCCTCTGCTTCATCTTCTTCAAACCGCACCCTGCATGTGTATAAAAACGGAAACTCAGTACTCCACAATTTCGCATCCGGAATTTCCAGCTGCATCTGAAAATTTCCATCCGCAGACTTCTTCACGCTTGCGACCGGCTCCTGACCGGATACCAAAGACTCCCCTTCGAAAATTTCCAGTTCCAGTTCTCCCGATGCAGATGTCTCAACCTTTACATCGATCACTGCCGGATGGATACTGACTGTGGAAATCTTTACCCCATTGATGCCGATATGCTTCTTTGGCAGCATATATAACGATACAGGCCGGTATATTCCTGCTCCCGAATACCATCTGCTGTTTGGCTGATCTGCATTGCGGGCAATGACCTGTATCTGATTTTTCATTCCAAAATGAAGAAACTCATTTGCCTCTACGTAAAAATTTGTATATCCATACGGACGAAATCCTGCTCTTTTCCCGTTGAGATACACTTCTGCATTGCGGTAGACTCCCTCAAATTCAAAGACAAGTCTGAAATCCTCATATTCCTGCGGTACAGAAAATTCTTTCTCATACACATAGTCAAATCCTTCAAACCAGCCGATGTTAATGCCTCCCAGGCTCTCCTGCGTCCGCTTTTCATCCAGCATTGCATCATGAGGGATCGTAACCGGTTTTCCCTTTCCCGAATCTCCGGCGTGTCTGCATGTCCAGCCGTCATTAAATGCAATCTTTCTCATTTCTTCTTACGTCCTTTCCTTTTCCATGGCTGAATCATACCATTTTTTCGCGAACAGTAACGATTTCTTACGTGAACGGTCTGTTTTTCATCGTATTTTGCAGCCCTGTTTTTGTCTATTTTTTATAGATTTATCACTTTTTCAAGCTTCTTAACTATTGATTTTTTAGTATATTTCCTTGTTTTTTGTAATTTTTCAACAATTTTAAAGTTGTTTTTCATGGATTTAAGCCCTTATTTTTGTGTATTTTTAATAATTCAAATCAAATAGATATTCTATAGTGGCTCTGTATTGAAGTATGCTTTTTATCTTGCCAGCGTAAAATAAAAATTTTGCGACCGCCAGACACACATAAAAATATCCATGAGCAAATCAAACTAAGATTTCCCCATGGATATTTTCCCTTACTACTCTTCTGCCAAATACGGTTTTAATATTTCAATCAATTCATAAACTTTTGTTCCAGGTGCTGCTTTAGATGGTAATTTTCCCTCATTTGACGCATTCAATCTTTTTGCATTTCCTATTGCATATTCCATATACGGATGTAAGATTTCATACATATCTTTACGATTTTTCTCATACTCACCAGCGCCAATTTGTTTTAAACACTCCGTTAGCTTTGGCCAATATTCTTCTCGATGAATATCTGACTGCATATATGAAAAATGTAATAAAAACCATAATTCTATACACTGATTAGACCAAACGGCATGAAACGTTGTTTCATCATTACTATCTGTATCACAAGATTGCAAAACAGAATCTATGTGATCTGCCGGAAAATCATCCGTATCATAAACAATCCAAACATGTTTGTATACATTTGAACTTTCTTCCGCACGAGTTTTCGCTTTCTGAAATAAACTAATCGTATTATCACCTTCACCATATACATCTAACTTTATCTTCTCTGGATATTTCTTATTTATAACATCCTTTATTGAACCAAAATATTCAGGTTCTGTATCTGTTCCTTCTGTTACAATAAGGTGATACTCTGGCTGAATCTTGATAGCTCTATCCAATCTCTTTTTCATCCATTTTTTATCTAAATCACTTTTTTGTAGCAATATCATGAGACGTAAATAAAAGCTGAGCTCCATATTTATTGATTTTTTTATTCTTAAACATAGATATTACGTATCGCAAAAGCTTAGGATGCAGCTTTGCATCTAACTCATCAATAATTACCAGACGTCCTTCCTGTAATGCTACAAGTATAACCGGAAGCGCTGCAATCAACTTTCTTATTCCATCAGATTCATGATTAAACGGCAATTCATATTTCTTACCCGAAATTGTTCGTACAGTATATAACTGCTCTTCCTTTTCATCATATCTATAATCCTCTACATCAATGCCCATTTCGTTCAGCAACATAATAATCTGATTCTTTGTCTGTTCATTATCAGATACCATAATCTGCAATTCTGCAACAGGGTTCGCATAATTACGAATGATACATGACTCAAACCACTCTTGAACCTCTGTTATCACAGGTATATTATAATTAATTGCCAAAAAAGATAAAAATGGCATTTTCTCATTCACTTTGGTATTTACATTCTCTTTACTTAAAATAGTTCCTAAAGTAAGCTCTTCGCCGTCACGATAAAAAATATGTGCAGGCTTTTTGCCTCCTATTGTTTTCCGATCCAATGTTTCTGCTGATATTTCATCTTTTAAAACAGCTAAATAGTAACGGTACTCATATTTTTCTGTACGAAAGAAAGTTTCAAACTCAGTAGGCTCATCTTTCGATTCACTATCAAATAAAAAAGGCTCTGCGACAACCTTTTGCTGCATAATGACCCTCTTTCTAGTACTTCCTAAATCATGAATCGGTCTCACCACTGTTGTAATAAGACAAGATAACGCTCGGATCAAATTCGTCTTTCCGCCGCCATTTGGTCCATAAATAACACTCACAGGCAAAAGATCACTACACTTATCTTTCACAATCAAATTATCTTTGAATTCCGGAATTGCAGTTGCCCGCAAATCAAAAACAGTTTCATCTCTATATGACTTAAAATTCTGAAACGAAAACTGACATAGCATTTTTATCGCCTCCTTTTTACAGCCAGTATAACACTATTTTTTCCATGTTTCAATTTTTATATTCAATTTCATAAAAAATATTTTTTATTTTTAATATAAAATTCGTATTTTAAGATTTTATTTTACTTCCTCAAACAAAATACGACAGAAGAGCTTCTTTTTTCGCTCTCCTGTCGTATTTTATCTCTTTGTGCTCAACGCTATTTTCAAAACTCAAACACTGCCACTCCATATGGCTGCAGCGGATATGCGATCGAATACTTCTGACCATCGCATTCCTGCTTCACCGGCTTATATACCTTCGGACGTTCCACACCCTTTCCGCCGTATTTTGGATCGTCACTGTCCAGAACCAGCTTCAGCTGCTTTCTGCGCGGCACACCCACCCGGTAATCCGGACGTTCCATCGGCGTAAAGTTGCAGACAAACAACAGATTCTTCTTATTATCTCTGGAATGTCTCACAAAACTGAAAATACTGCGGAAGGTATCGTCCTTGTTGATCCACTCAAACCCTGCCGGATCCGTATCCAGTTCATACAGCGCCTTATTGTGTCTGTACAGATGAAGCAGATCACGGTACCAGTTCTGGATCTGCTGATGCGGCTCCTCCGCAAGCAGATACCAGTCAAGCTCCCGCTCTTCGCTCCACTCCCGAAGCTGCGCAAACTCCTGTCCCATAAACAGCAGCTTTTTGCCCGGATGTCCCGTCATAAATGCATACGCCGCTTTCAGATTTGCAAACTTGTCAAAGCCAAGTCCCGGCATCTTATTGAGCATCGAGCACTTCAGATGCACCACCTCATCGTGGGACAGCACCAGAATATAATTCTCACTGTACGCATACTCCATGGAAAAGGTCATCTGATAATGCGCCCCTTTCCGGAACAGCGGATCTAATTTCATATATTCGGTAAAATCATGCATCCAGCCCATATTCCACTTCAGACTGAATCCAAGACCGTCATCCTCCGGCGCGCCTGTCACCTTCGGCCATGCGGTAGATTCCTCCGCGATCATCATAGCACCTTGATTTCTTCCCAGAACCACACTGTTCCTCCGGCTTGCTGTAGTCGAAAATCTTCGTCCCCCAATCCGGATGCTCGCCCTTTCTCGGATCTGCATATTCAAATGTCGGCGTTCCGTCAAAGTCCGCCAGCCCATGCGCATCCTTTGGAAAATGCGCAGGTACCCAGTCCAGGATCACACCGATGCCATTCCTGTGCAGATAATTGATCATATAGGCAAAATCCTGCGGTGTCCCGTAACGGGAAGTCGGCGCATAATATCCGGTTACCTGATACCCCCAGGATCCGTCAAACGGGTGCTCCGCAATCCCCATCAGCTCCACATGGGTATACCCCATCTTCTTCACATAATCCGTAATCGAATGAGCAAATTCACGATAGGTATAAAATCCCTCATCCTCTGTGCCCGGATGACGCATCCAGGAGCCCATATGTACCTCATAGATCGCCAGCGGATTCTCCTTTTGATCCCACTTTTTCCGCTTCTGCAGCCACTGCTCGTCCGACCACTTCAGATTCGAAATATCGGTCACTCGGGAAGCCGTACCCGGACGCCGCTCCGCATAATTTGCAAACGGATCCGCCTTAAAAATCCGTTCTCCTGTCTGTGTCTCGATACAGAATTTATACAGATCCCCTTCCTGCGCTCCCGGCACAAAACAAGTGTAGATCCCAAGCGGCTCCTGACGATGCATCTCATTCGCCCCAAAATCCCATGCGTTAAATTCACCTACAACGGACACTCTCGCTGCATGCGGCGCCCATACTGCAAAATAGACACCTTCCTGCTTCTTCTGCACGGCCTTGTGTGCTCCCATCTTGTGGAAGATCTCATAGTGCGTGCCCTGTCCGAAAAGATACTGATCTAATTCTCCGATTTCATATGGCTGTAATTTCTTTTGTACGGTTTTCTGTCTTCCCATAATCCCACCTCACAGCTGCTGTTTTTTCGTATAGCTTCATTATACTTTATCTACTTTTAAAAAGAAAGTGAAAAACGACAGAATGCCGAAGAAATTCGGCTAACACGAAATTTCTTCGGCATATTGTACGAAAGATGTCGGATATTGTCTATCCTTATACTTTCGCAACTTCCTCATACTTCTTATAGTATTTTCTATAGTATCCCCCGCTCTTACGCTCCACTTTATTCAGAACAACTCCCAGGATCGGGCATCCTGCTGTTTCCAGCTTTTCTTTTGCCTCAAGAGCCAGCTTTCTCTTTACCGCTCCAGATTCAATCATCATAATTGCAGCATCCGAGCATTTTGCCACAATTGCAGCATCTATAACCATTCCAACGGGAGCGCAGTCAATAAAAATATAATCATAAATGTCACGAAAAGAGTTCAATGTATCTTTAAACAGTTCTCCGGACAACAATTCTGTCGGATTTGGCGGAACCGGACCTGCAAATAAAATATGAAGTCTGGAACTCTCTGTCGCATACACTGCTTCTGACAGACTGCACTGTCCTGACAGATAATGAGACAGCCCTTTGTCTACAGAACCGCTTTCCAACATATTGACCATCACTGATTTTCTCATATCCGCATCAATTAAAAGAACGCGTTTCCCAAGTTCCGCAAGAGATTTTGCCAGCTGATAAGTAATCGTAGACTTTCCTTCTCCGGAGAAACTGCTTGTCATCACTATCACTTTTTTATCTACCCCGGAAAATTGAATATTGGTACGAAGTGTATTCAATTCTTCTGTCATTGCATACGACATTTCTCTTTTCTTTAAAGTTACTCGCTTCATTGATTTCTCCTTTTATCTTGCATTTTTTTACTCTTTTTAATAATCTTGGATGGGTTTTTAATAAATATCTGTTCCGCCATCTGCTGTCCGTACTTCTTACTCACATACTCTGCACATGGGAGAAGATCCGGCTTCCGGTGCACCTGATCATGAGCATCGGAAGCAATGTAATGTACTTGTTTTTTTTGTATCATCTTGTGGCAAAATTGCTTCTGCCACCATCCGCTTTTTCCCAAAACATTCGCTGACGTAAGCTGTATCTGTGCCCCCATATGCACTAGTTCCTGCACAAGTGCCGGCGTCTTTGTCAGACATGGATATCGCTCCGCATGGGCTATGATCGGTCTGTATCCGGCAGCAAGAAGAGCGTAAACCTGATTCCGAATAATCTGATAATTATGACGTCCGGAAAATTCCACCAAAACATACTCTGTTCCAGCCATTGTGGGACGTAGTCCCTTCTTCAGATCCTCCACCATATGAGCATTCGTATGGTATTCACACCCCAGATATACTCGCATCCCGGAGCGTGATCTTCTGGTCATCTCATCAATTCTTTGAAACTGCCGCTCAACCTCTTTTTGCGGCGTTTCAAACATCCCCGCCCTGTAATGCGGTGTAACGATCACTGACTGTACCTGATTTCTATATTCTAACTGTAATATCTTCGCTGCATCATACAAATCCCGGGCTCCATCATCAACTCCCGGGACGATATGACAATGCATATCAATCAATCCCTGCATCGCTGACTGCCTTTCTTTTGAATGCCAATATTTTCCACAATAAAAAAGAAATCCTCTTCTGACCTGTTATGCAGAAGAGGATTAAACTTCTATGTGTGACTACGCTCTTTTCTTTCTGGATAATCCAACTGCGCCACAAGCTGCTACTACTGCAACTGCTCCAAACAATACAACCATAGAATGTTCTCCTGTCTGAGGAGATGTTGTAGAAGCGGATGTACTCTTATCCACAACAAACGCAACCGGTGATAAAGAATTAAATGTTGCTGTAATAGTTCCCTGTCCTGCTTTGGAATCTACAACTTCCCATGCTTTTTTCTCTGTATCATAGTGAAGTACAGCAACTTTTGTACTCGTTGTCACTCCTGGTACGTTAAATCTGATCGTCACCGGAAATACTGTTCCGTCCGCAACTGTAACATCTTTTACATCTACAACAGACATTGTATCTGTATATGCACTTCCCAAGAGTGCTTTCAGTGTCTCCGGTTTTCTGACATCTGCTACTGCACTCTGATACTCTGCCGGAACTTCTGCCAGGCTTGCTGTAATCGTATTTCCATTTCCATCCACACCATTATCTTTTGTATCAACTGTAACAACTCCGGATATATTTGTCGATGGTGCTGCAAATGCTGTCAAACTTACTGATAACGCCAATACCGCTGCTGCCGCAACGCTCACTAATCTTTTCAATCTCATGATGCTTTCCCCCTTGTCCTGTGGAATCTTTTTATACTTTTTTAGAATATCACTGAAATCTGGATTTGTAAACCCTTTTCCACAATTTCTTTGCAATCTGATATATTCCATATCCTGCCATCATTCCTGCCGCATTTGTAATCAGGTCATCCAGCTGAAACAGGCCTCTTCCCGTCAGCATCTGCAGCGTCTCGATCAGCAGACTCCCTGCGAATCCAAGCAGGAAGCTGCGCTTCCAGTTCCGCATCTGCTTCCACATCCAGGGACATAAAATCCCTGCCGGCAAAAACAATAATACATTTTCGATCAACTGGATCGCATAATCCGAAGATTCCTCCAGAAGACTGAAAAAAGTCAGATCCACCCGGTCTACAATTCCGGATTCCCGCGAAAACAATGTCAGATGTCCGACTACGACCACATAAATGATCATAAGACTGCTTTTTATAATAAAAGAGACTCTGCCATACTTCTTTCTGTTGTACAAGATCATGATAAGCAGAAACACTACTGCAGCTGCCAGCCCATAAGGAATATAAGCAAACGCATCTGCGACATCTCTTTCTACACTCCCTAAAATCGCTTTCATTCATATCCCCTATGATTCTACTTCTTTGTAAAAAATATTGATGATCATCTCCTGCAGACTGGCATCGTCCACATGAAATTCATCGTGTTCTTCTCCTGCCTGTACTTCTCCCGGAACTTTTAAAATCTCAGGATTCATATCATACGACGCTATCTTTTCCAGCATATCCAGACTTAAATCTGTCGTAATATACGGCTGTCCCACCTGCCAGAACTGACGCAGCATGGAGTTGCCGCCATCTTCCGTAGATTTCACTTTCTCCAGAAGCGCCTGTACAAACTGAGTCTGCCGCTCCATACGCTGTTCATTACTTCCAAGAACAGATGTATCACGGCTTCGAATATATTTCTCTGTAAGCTCCCCATTCAGTGTTATCGTACTTCCCTGGACAAATACAGGATCGATCGCGGTGTAATCTTCCGGAACAGTCATCGTTACTCCGCCGATCTGATCCACGATCGGAACAATTCCTGACATATTCAGCGACAGATAATCATGAATCGGAATATCATAGAGCAGATTGGATACTGCCTCCCTGGTCAGCTGACAGCTTCTTTTTTCCCCGTCCCCATACGCATACTGGGTTGCGATCTGAGCCGTCTCAGTCGCCATATAGTCCCCATCAATACCGTAAATCTTCACATCCGCCATAGAATCTCTTGATATTTCCAAAAGCGTAGTTGTCTTTTTGTCTGTATCTAACACCAACAGGACCAGACAATCTGACTGGCCACTCCGCCCGGTGTTCTCCTTAACTGTCACTACTTCATTTTTATCCACTCCCATAAACAGCATGGTTCGCAGATCTGAATTATACTTATACTTTTTCCCGTTGTATGTGATATAAGAAGAACCGTCCGTACTTTCAGGTTCTGCTGATACCTCTTCTTTTTCCTTATCCGCCTTTTTATTCTGCATCCCGGCATAAACCGCTCCTGCTGCCGCTATAACAGCGATCACTGCCAGAATGATGATCACAATTTTCGCTTTATCTTTAGTCTTCTTCACTGATCAACACTGCCTCCACTAAAAATCGTTTGTCATCCTGTCCCGTCATACAAGTACTAAGTGTCAGAATCCTGCTGTCTGTATTCACAGAAACATCATCCCGGATGACATTGCCCAGATTTCTGGAATTGTAAATAGAATCCAGAAATGCCTGTCTCTGATCTGCAAATGCATAGTCAAAACTATGAAGAATGTGTCTGTCATCATATACAACTGCCGCAAAAATCTGATATGTCAACTTCTTCTCCGGTGTATAGATCACCACATTCGGATGCTGCTGCATATACGACGCATCCGCATAGTTGTGCAGATTTTGAAACATACTTCCATCTTTCATGTCATGCCCGTAGATCACGGTATTAAAATCCGTAAATTCCTTCGTGTTCCAATTCTCTGTATAAATAGACCCCGGATATCCCTCCTGGCCTTCAATCGTATGATTCAGATAATACTCATTGTCCGTAGCACTCTGCGCAACGGGATAATTAATATTCGTCCCGTCAATCTGGATCCATGCATAAATATCCGGATTCTGAGCCTGAAGCTGTGCAAAATCAATCGGGATCTCCACATGTGACTCCTCTGTCTGTGGTTCCTCCTCTTTGCTCTCCTGTTTCACAACCTCTTTCTGAAGTTTCTTGTAAACCTTCTCATTTTTATTCTGCGTAACATAATAGTATCCGATATAAAACACACTTCCAATAATCACACAAATTAAAATACCAATCAGAATCTTTCTGGATTTTTTCATAGACTTTGCCCTTTCTTTAATATATGGAAAAAGAAGCAGTGCAAGTATGTTCTCCCCGGAACACCCTCCTGCAATGCCTCTCCTGTTCTATCTCTTATGCCTCTGATGATGCACGTCTTCTCTTCTTTTCCTTTGGAATTGATGCCAGTGTATTCAGCTGCAGATATCTTCTTACGTCCTCTTCCGACTTGATCGTATCATCCAGTAAGAATAATAGCGTAAATACTCCCACTGCAAGAACTGCTCCGATCAGTCCACCCATGATCATATTCTTCTTTACATTCGGACTGACTGGATAATTTGGCTTTTCTGCCTCTTCCACACTACTTGGCTTATCAATCACCATAACCTCTGAAATACGCTCTGCAACAGCATCTGCCGCCGCATTTGCAATATCTGCCGCAAGCTGTGCATCTGAATTCGTGGCAGTCATCCTCATCAAACTTGTTCCGGACGGATTCTCTA
>PPYF01028421.1_pt1 | contig 21882 bp, 27 predicted proteins | sample 1559871 | NCBI WGS metagenome assembly PPYF01 (sample SAMN08240021, study PRJNA423297) | Human gut metagenome, whole genome shotgun sequencing project.
GATGTATATCGCACATCGGATGACCCTGAAATGTCTTATATCGTAAATAACGCAGAGAAGTTCGGCATAACTGTGGTTTATATGTCGAAAAGCTCGGATGGTGGAAGTAAAGGAAAGGATCGCGAAAAAAAGTACCTGCAAAAATCAAAGGATTGCATCCGTATCATTAGCGATTCGACTGGTAACTTCTATATTGAAAACAATGTAGAGTGGCTTGCATTTAAGTGGCTCGATGCACCGGCAACATTGCCCTCTGATTTTGTTGCGAAGGTAACAGCTGCTACCAAGCCCAAAGAACTTGGCAACAAGTATTTTTCTCGTTACAGCATGAAAACCCCGACCAAGTCCTCCGGAAAGCGGAAGCCCATTTCTATCCCCTTTGCCATTGATGAGGATGACAATGTTATCAGCTGTAGCTTTGAAAATGACCTATTTGCAGCATACATCATGGGTGCTGCAGGTTCAGGTAAATCCACTTTGCTCCATACGATCATCAGTGGCTTGATTATGAACTATCACCCTGATGAAGTTGAGCTTTGGCTGATGGACTTCAAAATGTTGGAGTTCAAGCGCTATGTGGATCACAGACCGCCCCATGTAAAGTACATACTGTTGGAAAAGTCCGAAGACTTGGTTTTCGATATCATTGACCAGCTTACCGAATTGCTTGATAAGCGTCAGTATAAGTTCTCTCAGAACGGATGGTCAAAGCTTACCGATGTGCCGCCCGAAGAAAATATGCCTGCGGTATTTGTTATCATTGATGAATTTGCTCAGATGTCGCAGATTCTCAAAGAGACAAAGGGAGCTGGGTATGGGGCGGATTACACCATTAAGCTCGAAAACCTACTGGCTAAAGGCCGTGCGCTTGGGTTGAAGTTTATCTTCGCCAGTCAGACTTATACAACCGGTATTTCTGGACTTACTGAAACTGCTTGTAAGCAAATTCAGATGCGCTTCGCATTGAAGAATACACCTGACGAAATCAAGCAGATCTTAACGCTTTCTTCGGATCAGATAACACCGGAACTGAGCAGAACGATTGCTTCTATGCCTGCGTATGAAACTATCTTCAAATGGGCAGATGAAGATAACAATGTCCATATTGGCCGTTACCGAAATATGTACACGGTTGGAAATGAAGTTGAAACGCTGGTTGACCAGATAAACTCTGTTATCAGACCAATTCGTTCTGGCAGCACTACTAACACTACTTGTATTGATAAAAAGCCGGTCTTGATTGATGGTAGCCAGCCAAAGACCTTTAAGAGCCAGGTGTCGCATTATAAAGAATATGAGGCGGCTCAGGATCTTGACGATTACGATGATAGCGACATTCTGGTTTATGCCGGTGTACCTTGTAGTTTCAGTCTTGCAAAGCCGTTTACTCTCTGCAATGCAACAGCAGAAAATATTTTAATTGCAGGTGGTGATCGTGATAGCAAGGTGAATATCATCCTTTCGATTCTGAACAGCTATAGTCGAAAAGGTCATGACATTGAGATTTGGGCACACGAAAGGTCCCCCATCTTCAAGAGATATAAGAGCACTGTGTTCGGAAAGCGCACACAGAGAACCGACCTTGGTGAAATCTGCGGAGAAATTGCGGACATCAAAAAGGCCGTACAGAAACGCAATGTCCCCGAAAAGCTGATAGTTGTTTTTGGATACGAAAATCTTGCATCGGACTTTGACGTTTTAGGAGACGGAGCTACAGAGCCGGTCAAACAGGAAAAGCCGCGTTCACAGCGGGATTCCTCTCTCCCGGATATGAGCGAAATCCTGCAGCGTGTCCGTGAGTGCGATGATCCGGAAGAGAAAAAGCGCATTGTAGAAGAATACAATCGGCGCAGAGTTGAAGCCGAGAGTAATGCCGCTCAAGAAGTGGACGAGGATGAAGAGTACGGTGGAATCTATGATGCCCGGGATGATATGGAGTGGATCATAAAGAGAGCCTCCAATTACGGGCTGCACTTCCTCTTCTGCTTCGATCAAGGAAGAGATTTTATCAATCTCCGTTTGGACGAAAATGCGTTCCGTCATAAGATCCTCTTCCCCATGTCCAAGGACGAATCTATCTCTATCATGGGCAGTCGTAAAGCCAATGAAATCAGTGATGGAACCTGCATCTATAGCAACGGCAAGGATTCATTCACCCTTAGACCGCACATCTATCGTGGCGTTCCTTGCAATGGCTGGACGATTGATGACAATGGCAACATAGTTCAGAGGGGATAAGTCTATGGCAAGGTATGCAATTAGTCCTGAAGGCGCAAACCAGTTAAAACAACTGTCTGCAAGTTTGCTAAATTGCGTCTTTGATATCTTAGATAAGGGTAGTGTCTTGACAAAGCGGATTTCAGTTCTCGATGAAACTCTTGGTATTTACTCAAATGAGATTCGCGAGATCGTGCGTGAAAATTTTCATTCTATTAAGCGCAGTCAAGACGATATCACCAAGGTATGTTACAGTCTTAATTCACAAGCTGATGAAATAATGCAACTGTGTCAGGACGATATTTTTAGTATTGGTAATAACGCAACATCCTCTATAATAACTGGACACGATATAAGTAATTCATTTTGCGCCAATCCGACCAGTACAAAAAGCCCAGCTCAACAAGCTGCGGAACAACAGAATTATCTCGGACTTCCCACAATATGTAATTCTGCGCAGTTTAATGAGGCCGTCGCTGCTTCGGGGTTTATTGCATACAGAACCCTAAACGCTGGAACCGATATTGATTCTGGCATTCCACGGTCAAGTGAGGAATTTGCAGCGCAATTTGAAAGTGGAGAAAGCTTTAGCCTCAATGGTAGCGGACAGCAAGTGTACGGGAGTGGCATATATGTGGCAAGTAATTCCGGCTGGGCTGGTGGCGGACAGCTTCCTTCTGAGGAAGATCGGAAAAATGCTGAAATAGATTCCAGTGAATATGGACACGGCGAATATACCACTCTCGCATTGACAATTGCCCCCGACGCTAAAATCGGCAATTATCAAGAACTGTTCTCCGAATACTGTTCGTTAAGTGAGCGCGAACAATCACGATTTGGTGGTTACGGCAGAGACGGTATTGCCGCCTATGCTATATCAAAAGGTTATGACGGGTTAAGGATTCCAAACGCGGGCATGGACTGCGACTATACTGTGTTGTATAACCGGACAAAAATTATTCTTAAACAAAGGCAGGTGAACGGAAATGGATGAAGCGCGTAAGAGTAAGCTTCAAGCTCGAATTGATAAGCTAAAGGTCTATTCAAGTGAAGATGTTGCAGTAGATGTAGCACGAACACTAAATAAGACCGAAAAAGGTCTGACTTATGCTGTTTTTTCTATTTCAAAAGAATCTGATCTGCAGTTTGTTGTTGCTGAAATATCCGATTGGGAGAGCCTAACCCGCCTTGGATATCAAATGAAGAACCATAAGTTATACGACTAATCATCGTATTCAAGGGGAAATCAAGAATGGCAAGATATGCAATAAGCGCCGAAGGTGCAGCTTCAATGAGAGCACTGGCAAAACAACTATATACAGAAGCAAATTCCATCCTCGAATCATCTGCTACTTTGGAATCAAAGGTTTCTGCTGTTGGAGACGGTCTTGGTATTTACGAGGCCGAGATTTTGGGAATTGTTCAGCAAAGCCGAAACACGCTGAAGGTAAATCGAGACGATATTCTTGATCTTGCACAGAGAGTTCTTCAAAAAGCAGACGAGATTGACGAACTGGTTTCTCTGAGCTGGGGCGGAGCTGCTGCAGCAACGGCAGGATTGGTCGCTGGCACTGCAGGTAGCTTGTCGAACAGCGCAGGCGGCTTAGCTCCTACCAGAACAACTCCGAGAGATCTGGCCGCATCTCAGTTTGGCTTTACAAAAGACAGCGATGGGAACATGGTTTATGATTCGCCTACAGAAATGAACCAGTACCTATATAAAACACAAGGAAGTGCCAATGCCAACTTCCAAGGAACTTGTGGTCTTTGTTCCTGCGCGAATATTCTGCGTCTTTCGGGTGTCAATGCAAGCGAAGCTGAAATGATTGCTTATGCATCACAGACCAGAGACCCTAACTCTTTTAATGGGATGTTGTGTGCAACCGGATACTCCGATCCAGGGCTTAACGGTGGCACCAGTCCAAAGAGCAGGCAACAAATATTGGATCATTTTGGAATTGATAGCGGCATCTTCCCGATTGCACATGACTCTGATGGCTCTATAGCGGACAGCAATTTGTCACAGATCGCTGACCATGTTTCTGCAGGCAGAGGTGTAATACTTTCGGTTCACGCAGATGTACTTTGGAATGATGCGCCCTTTGGCATTGATGATTACCATGCTGTTACCGTGACATCCGTGAAGAAGAACAGCGCAGGTGACGTGCTGGGATTTTATATCTGCGACTCAGCAAACGGCGGAACTACATATTACCCTGCAGATAAAGTGAAGCGCGCCCTAACTGGCTCACCGATGAATGTCACCTATCCCATTATACGTTGAGAGGAGGTATATGGATGGAACTTAAACAGGTTAAAGCTCTTTTGCATCAGACAAAATGCGGAGAAATGTTTATGGATGGCATGGGATGTTCAGAACCGGTTCTCACGAAAGATGGCACCGGCCTGATCGACAACTTCTTCGTATATCTTATCGATAAACGCGCAGGAACTGCCTCTGGGCCTCTTGCACGAATGGGGCTTCATGCAGAAAGTGGCGCACTGGCTTATCTTACTTCCGCTGATGAGCGACCGTTTTCAGTTCTCCCCGGCGACACGGTCCCTGTGAACTCTCCTGCTGTCTCGAACAAGGACTATGAAAACTATTCTGCATTGTATACAGAAGTAAGAGAGTTTGCGTTTAAGGAGAATTGTACAACCGCTGAAAAAACGGCACTTTCAAACTACTTAACCGCTTTGAAAAGCGTTGTGAGCGATTCACTATACCCCTTTTACAAAGAACTGGCTCCCGCTTTCTTTGAGTGGGCGAGACATGAACTTGCTTAAATAAGGAGGATTACAAAATGGAGAAATGGCAGAGAAAATGGATGGCTCAACATCCCGATGCTTCGCTGCAAGAGTTCGCTGTTGCGCTTTCGCAGCGAATGACTCGAACTTCCGTGATTTTGATGGCTGCACAAATTGTAGTGTTCATCGCAGTACTGCTTATCGCCTCTGTAATTTAATGAGGATCGTATCATGGCAAAATACGCGATATCACAAGAAGGTCTTGACAGCTTGGACAAGCTTTCCAACGAGCTGATGCAGGTTGTTACCGGAATAGATGATGCCTGTAAGACGCTCTACACCAAAATTGAAGGGCTTGAATCTGGCCTTGGCGTCTATGGAAAGGACATCTTAGTGTGCATCCGGGAGGTTGTTGCCGCGAATCAGCAAGGCAAAGAAGGCGTCGCTCATTTGGTAGCTACTGCTATCCCGCGTCAAAAGGCAATTATTGAAGAAATTATGAGTATTGTTGGCGGAACATCCGGTGACGATGACGATCAACCACCTCAGAAAAAATTGGTGCTTCGCCGCCACTAAATAGGAGGAAATTAAAATGGCTGGAAAAACTGTTGATACTGAATCCTTGGGTCAGGCCGCTGCCGCCCTTGGTACTTACATTGCTGATGTCAAGAGCAATATTCAGAAGATGAACGATGCTGCACAGGACTGCAGCGACAACATGGGTAGCGATGTCTACAGCAAGAAAGCGATTGCGAACCTGCAGACTTGTGCGAAAGAACTGTCTAAGACCATTGCCGGTGCTGAAGATCTTCGCAAAAAGATTCTTGCAAAGAAAAAGCAGATCGAAGATTCCGTTAGAGGGTTTTAAGGAGGTTGCGACATGGCAGTATATGGCATTAGTAAAGAAGGCGCGGATGCTCTCAAGCAGCTGGCCACAGACATGAGCACTCTGAATAACGACATCCAGGAGTGCGGAAAAAAATTGACCACGAAAATTAGTGGCCTTGGTGAAGGTCTTGGCATCTATGAGTCTCAGATTTTGGAACTCATTGCCGGTGTTAATCAGACGCAGGAAAAAGGCCGTGAATCTGTCGAACTGCTGACCACCAAAGTCAAGAAGATGGCAGCCGATGTTGAGGCCATGGTTAGTGCTGGACTCGCCTAATAATTACTGAAAGGAGAGGAAGAAATGAATCCGATTACAAACAGCACAATTAAGGAGCAAATGCGGCAACGGAACGAAAGTACGGCTCGGGCCAGAGAAAGTCAGATTCAGTCTCAGCTGCAGGCTGATTTGGGCCGTTTGCAGTATAAGCCGCCTCTCCAGTTCAAACTTGGCGTTGTTGGTGTAATAATTGGCATCGTTTTGACTCTTGTTACTTACGGTATCGCCCTCGTGATTGGTTTGGTAATTTGGTTTGTAATGAAAAACAAGGTCCAAACTTACAACGATGATATCGACCAACAGAAGCGGAGACTTCAGGATGCTGCAAACAACGAGATTCGCCAAGAGTATATGCGCGCAGATCAGCGCACACAGCAAGAAATCGCTGCATATGAGCGCGATGTAAAAATGTACGCTCAAAAAGTTATGGCAAAATCCGAAAGCATTGCTCCCATGGTAGATCATGTTGTTAATATGTTCCAACGCATGATTTCCCATGCGGATGCTGGAGCACACATGAAGTTCATTGAGGCCGACTTTACATATCAGGTCGTTACTGACGGCATCAAATATAGCTATCAGAGTCGTTATACTAATCCGCAGGATGATTATAACTTCAACAGAGAACGATATAGAGATTTAAGCACACCGGCTGAGTGTGAAGGTTTGGCACAGGCGTTGGCAAAGCTTGTAATCAATAAGATGAAGAGCATCTATCCTCCTAACTCCATCAATATTTCTTTGAACCACAATGATGCACAGGTAACACTTCACTTCAAGGGCGCAAACAAGAACTTTGTTCCCGCAAGAGATATCATGTAATAGCAAAGGCGGTGATTGTGTGGGTTTATTTTCTGATCTTTTTTCTCAGAACAACTCCACAGACGAGCATATACCGGCAATAATGCCTCCCGGAGCCTTGGATCAAATCCGCCAAGGGATTATTCCGACTATGCGCACAGACCGAATTATGCTCACACAAGGCGAAGTCTGTCATTTCTCAGAACGAGCAATTCTGATGACAGAGAAAACCCAAAAAAGATATGTCGGTAATTCCAGTGGTTTTAGCTTCCGCGTTTGCAAGGGTGTTACCTACCGAACAGGACAACGCAGAGGAAGACCAATCGAAGAAACCTACACAGAAAAAAACAAGGGTCTATTATATGTTACCAACAAGCGGATCATATTCGTTTCTGACAAAAACGCCTTTGATAAAAAGCTCAAGAGTTTGACAGCAATTACTCCATATTCAAACGCTGTGCAACTTCAGTTTTCAAGCAAAACATACACAGTATTAGTACCGGACGGCGGAGTTGTCAGCGCTTTGGTCTCCTTGATTAACAACACTTAACCCGGATTTAGAAATGGGGCGCACTGATATGAAAGAAACTATGAATCAGGCCACCGTTGTGATGGCGAAATGCAGACGATCAAAACAACCTTACGGCATTCGCATGGAAAAAAAGCGGGATGGCGTGTGGTATTGCACATGGGCATTCAAGCTGAGTGAGCGTGCTGCGGCAAATGAGGGTTATGGCGGCACTCTCGTCTCCGGCAGAGTCGATTTGGATGCTGAATATCCTGGCTGCCCCTATTGCGGAGCAATGGGATGGTTTAGCTGCGGCTCCTGTGGGAAGCTTACCTGCAACTCTGGTGAAACTCATGTCACCTGCAGTTGGTGTAATATGTCTGGCGAATGTAGCGCAGCTGAGAGCTTCGACCTGAAGGGTGACGGTTATTAAGCTTCCCTTCATACGGAGGGTTTACCCTTGAAAAATGAAAGATACTATTACGGCATACTCTCCAAAGAAGAGAAAGCCGCTTATCGTATGATTTACAACGGTATTAAAATGCGGGCATTCAATATCGTTGTTCCTGTGTACCTGCCTCCCCAGCAGGTACAGGATGTGTACCTTAAGGTCCTTTATGACAATCCCATATTCTACTATATCAACCAGACTATAATCAGGATGACTGGTGAGGCTGGGTATTACATTCTTCTTCCGGAGTATCTTTATACAAATAATGAAATAGAGAAAATAAATCAGGATATTCAGAATGTACTGCGACGGATTGATGTAAAGGCAAGAACTATGCTGTCAAATGAGTTCCGTTTGGAAAAATACCTCCATGACAGTGTGGTAAAGAGTGTTGCCTATGACTATGACTCACTTCAAAAAAATGATTGCTATAATGCACATTCCATAGTTGGGGTATTTCTTGATAAGAAAGCGGTATGCGAGGGTATTGCCAAAGCGTTTAAGCTTCTTTGTAACGAATATTCCATGAAGTGCATTGTCGTGTTGGGCAAGGCCGATCCGGAAGGTAAATTTGACGGAGACACCTATCATGCGTGGAATCTTGTCAAGGTTGGTAATGGTTCATACCATGTAGATGTCACTTGGGACAACATGTTTGAACGCGAGATCGAACATATAAGCTATGACTACTTCAATGTTACAACGGAGGATATTCTAAAAGATCATCAGCCGATGGGACAGCTACCGATATGTACCGATATAGGACTTAACTACTTCCACTGCACAAAGAGTTTTGTCGGCACCTATGAGGAGCTGGTCGGACTTATCATGCAGCGATTTAATGCCCGTGCAATTATGTTCAAAATCAAACCTGGGAGTCCAGAGTTCAAAACAATGGATGAGGTTAAAGCTAAAACCTATTTGGCCCTTTCACATACGATGTTGATGAAGGGTGTAAACAAGAAGATGGCTGTGCTCTTTAACGAGGCGCAATGGATTGGTAAAATTCTGTTCCCGCAGGAGGAGACCTGATATGACACGTATTTGGATGAACCATTGGTTCAGTACCGCTTACAATATCGTAAACTTAATAAAACAAGATGACCCGGATTTTCTTGTAATAGGCAGCAACGAGAATTTTGGTTCTCCAATACGAACGGTGTGTAATGAATGGTATCAGGAACCTACGCTGAAAGATGAGGCGTATGTAGATTTCTGCTTGGAGTTTTGCCAGAAACACCATATAGATGTATTCCTTCCCCGCAGAGGTATGTTGGAGATCAGCAAGCAAATCTCACGTTTTGAGGCTGTTGGGACAAAGGTTATGGTAGATGACTATAATCTGATTTCCGTCTTAAATCGCAAAGACGAAGCTTATGAGCTGTTCAAAAAAGAAGAAATAGGCATTGTTCCAGAGTATCGAATGGTTACGACTGTGGAACAGTTCTGCCGCGGCTATTCAGAGCTAAAAGATCAATATAAGCAGGTTTGCTTTAAGTTCGTAAAAGATGAAGGCGGAAAGAGTTTTCGGTTAATCGATAACAGTAGAACCGGCTATGCGGCTCTTTTCAAAAAACAAACAACACGAATGACGTATGATGCTGCTGTGGCTGCTCTTTCGGAGAAGGAAGCTTTTTCTCCAATAATGCTTATGCCGTATCTTCCCAACGAAGAGATCAGTGTTGATTGCTTAAAAACAAAGAGCGGCATCATCATGATTCCTCGTGTCAAAGGTGCAACCAGAGTTGAAAAAATAAGATACGATGCGGATATTCTTGCTACCTGCCAGCGGTTTTTTGAACGTATTCCGTTAGAAATGCCCTGCAATATCCAGTTCAAATACTTAGAAGGCATTCCCTACATGTTAGAGGTGTATACCAGAATGTCCGGTGGTGTTCAAATGGCCTGTTTAGGTAGTGGAGTAAATATCCCCAACATAGCAGTAAACAAGCTGCTCGGTATTGATAAGCAATGGACAAATAACTATGAAGAAAAACAGGTTTCCCATATTGAGATTCCTGTCGTTATATAACAAAGCAGATTGGATGGTGATTTTGTGATTTTACTTTTGATTGGTATCGCAATTACATTGTGGGCCTCTTATAACATCAAAGCCACATTCAAAAAGTATTCTCAGCTTAGATACAGCAAGAACGCAACAGCGGAGGTTGTTGCAAATTGGATTCTTAAACAGAACGGGATCACAAATGTTCGGATTGAGCGTATTCCCGGCAGTTTGACAGATCACTACGACCCAACCCAAAAAGTGTTAAGACTTTCCGACTCGGTTTACGGTTCCGTGTCTATGGCTGCAATAGGCGTGGCTGCACACGAATGTGGTCATGCAATTCAAGATAACATCGCATACCAACCTTTGGTAACTCGCAGGAAGTTAGTTCCGATTGCCAATATTGGCTCTACCATTTCCTACCCGGTAATTCTTTTGGGAATATTCTTTGGGGCAACCGGCTTACTTAATATCGGAATCATACTTTTCTCCGCTGTTGTTGTATTTCAACTGGTAACTCTCCCTGTGGAATTTGATGCCTCTAAGAGAGCCTGTGCGATTCTTGAGGGTTCAAACAGGTTTTCCCCCACGGAAACTGAGGCAGTAAAAAAAGTTTTGTCCGCAGCTGCTATGACCTATCTTGCTTCTGCACTGAACTCTATTCTGCAGCTGATGAGACTGTTGAATATTGCAAGGCGAAGATAAGTTGATAAACTCCGAGCGGGCTTCTGCATATACTATTCAAAAATGCGGAGCTTCGCTCATGGATTTTGTAATTCGATTTCTCATTCTCACCGTTATAACCTTTACCGTTCTTTCCGTCGCAACAGAGAAGTGGGCAAAACATTATGTTTGGCTCATAATTGGGTTCATGATTGTGGCAGGAGTTATTTTTATCATATAGCTGTTTGCCATAACGAAGGAGCTACTATGCAAAGCATCGAAACGCATCCGGAGATACGCTTGTTTTGCGATCTCGACCACACTCTAATATATTCTCATAGAGTACCCATCGGCCTGAACAAAATCGTGGTGGAGTATTTGAATGGAAAAGAGCAGAGCTATATGACTCAAGGAACTTATGAGTTCTTTTGCAAGCAGAATTGTGTTCACTTAATACCTGTAACAACAAGAAGTAAAACGCAGTACGAGCGAATCAGCGTATTCCACAAAGAACTATGCTGTAAATACGCTCTAATCTGCAATGGTGGGATTCTCCTTGTTGATGGAATTGAAGATCCCGAATGGTACAGTGAAACCCTGTCTCTGATTTCTCCAGAATTGTCCGAACTCCAGATCATAAAAGAACTGGCTCAACAGGTTTTGCCCACCTCTCTGCTCCATGATGTTTGCGGATTGTTTTTTTACATCAAGCATGACAACCCAGCACTATTTGCCGAACAGTTAAGACAGGTTGCTCACCCAAATAATATCTGCATACTTCATGATCGCCATAAGGTGTATTGTTTACCGTCAATGCTCAACAAAGGAAACGCCATTGAACGGTTTGCAAAGAAATTTGGAGAAGCAATCTCTATTGCGGCAGGTGATAGTGAGTTTGATATCCCAATGCTTGCTCGTGCAGATACTCGAATTATTCCTTCTGCCTTGGAGCAACAGCTTCCTGCTGAAAACACAATAACAATTTCATCTTCCGTTTTCTCAGACGGAATATGCGACTACCTTAATACAATAGCGAAAAGAGGAACCCGTAGGCATGAATAACATAGATGTGAGATATAGCGTTGGCGCACTCCTTTACTCACCGGCATTGAATGGAAAAATAGCAACTTCTATCTTAAGTGGTCAATTTGGAAAGAACTACTCTGTTGCGTTGTGCCTTGAAGACACGATTGCCGACTCCGCAGTTGGACAAGCATTAGAGCAACTCGGGAACACGTTCAAAACACTTCATGAGGCAGCTGCCACGCACAATGTGGCTTTACCGAAAATCTTTGTCAGAGTAAGAAATCCCGAACAAATCACTGCCGTCTATCAGCAGATCAGCGGTTTCGATGATGTCTTTTCTGGATTTATTTTTCCGAAGTATTCGCTTGCAAATGCAGATGAGTATAACAGAGAATTTATCGAGACTCTTAACAGATCGTCAAAGCAGTTTTATATGATGCCTATCCTCGAAAGTGAAGACATTGTAGACTACGCTACTCGGCCTTCTGTGCTTATTCAGCTCAAGCAGAAAATAGACGATATGAAAGAACATGTCCTAAATGTTCGTGTTGGGGGCGATGATTTCAGTAATGCTTTTGGTGTACGGAGACACATTGATGAAACCATCTATGATATTCTCCCTGTTTCACAGCTCCTGTGTGACATCCTAACTGTATTCTCGCGGGACTATGTGGTATCAGGCCCGGTGTGGGAATACTACTCAAGCGATAATGATGAGTGGTCAATCGGCCTTAAACGCGAATTGAAGTATGATGTACTCAACGGATTTGTAGGCAAAACGGTAATACACCCTAATCAAATTCCTGTCGTTGTCGATTCTTTGAAAGTGAACAAGCAGGATTACGATGACGCTATGGAGATACTGTCTTGGCGTGATGACAACGCATTGCTCGTTGGAGGCAGCGCACAGAAAGAACGCATGAATGAGGTCAATACTCATTTGCGCTGGGCAAAAAGACAATCAAAAACGGACGTATCTTCTGGTGAATCCACTACAAGCAAAGCATATCCCCGTGAGTCCCAAAGATTCGTTGAGTATGATGAAAGCCCTTGGCGATATGCTTGCAGATAAATACCCCCACGCCAAATTAGTGATTGGATTCGCAGAAACAGCAACAGCTATTGGCGCGGTGGTTGCAGAAAGTTTCTCATCGAAATGTGTTTACATACATACGACAAGAGAAAATGTTTCTGGCGTTGTCCAGTGGGTGCAGTTCGTGGAAGAACACAGCCATGCTACGGAGCAAAGCTTGGTTGGTGACAACCTTTCCGCATGGATTTCAGCAACTGATAGCGTTATATTTGTTGATGATGAAATCTCTACCGGAAAAACTTTGACCAACATGATTGAACAACTCAAGCAGAAATATCCTCAGTTGAAGACAAAAAAGATTATTGCAGCATCTCTGCTTAATCGAGTCGCTGGAGAAGATGAAAAAAAGCTGTCATCTGCAGGTATTGTTTGCGAATATCTGTTAAAACTCCCGCAGACAGACTACTCCTCAACGGTAAAAGATATTACTATCCATGAAGCTCCTGTTGCAGTTCCCGCAAAAGTCGAGACAAGTTATCAGGCGTTGTTCTGCGAGAATTTCGATAATCCCAGAAAAGGCGTGCAGATCAGTCGCTATAAGCACGGTTGCGAGGAAATGGCAGAAACCTTCTTGGCACAGTTCGTTCACAAGATAAAAAAAGGTTCCTCCATACTGGTTTTAGGAACGGAAGAATGTATGTATCCTGCTCTAAAGCTTGGCGCAGTTCTGGAAGATATGGGTCTGAGTTATCATGTGCGCTGCCACGCTACAACCAGAAGTCCTATTGGTGTATGCACAGATGAGAATTACCCGATTACTTCTGGATATAAGTTGAATAGCTTTTACGACATCAACAGACCGACTTACATCTATAACCTCTGTGAATATGATGCGGCGATTGTCGTTGCAGATACATTGGTAAAAGACTTTACTGCACTTGAAAGTTTGGCCGGAGCTTTGCCGAACAAGGAAGCTGTACAGCTCTTCTACATTCAAGGTGGTAAAAATGTGTGGTGTATGAAACAGTAGGCATACCAGTTTCTACTTAGGAGATTTTATGAGAAGTACATTTCAACAATCGGACGTTGTTCTTTTGCTTAAAGAGATCTCTGGCCTTGTAGAACCGCTACCTGCAGAGATAAGAGAGCGTCACATCCAGAACGGAACTCACTATTGTGAAATGCTCCCATTAGAGTATGAACCGTCCGCAAAATATATGGTAGCCTACAAAACGGCGTTGAAGAATTATGCGGGCACTACTGCCGCTGCGGTAGCATCTTTGGCAGAAAAGATTTACGCTCTTAAAGGGGATTCCCTTGTTATTGTCTCTCTTGCCCGTGCCGGTACTCCGATAGGTGTTTTGATTAAGCGTTATCTTGAAAAGAAGTATCGTGTTCAGCTGACACACTATTCTATTTCAATCATACGCGGCAGAGGTATTGATAAAAATGCTTTAGATTATATCCTTGCTCACCACAACGCAGAGGCAGTTCAATTTGTGGATGGTTGGATCGGGAAAGGTGCCATTTTGGGAGAGCTTGTTAAAGAGCTTCGGGACTATCCACAACTTAGCCCAGACTTGGCGGTTGTTTCTGACCCAGCAAATCTTACCGATCTTTGTGGAACACATGAGGATTTCTTGATCCCAAGTTCTTGTCTCAATGCTACTGTTACTGGACTGATTAGCCGAACATTTCTCAGAAGCGATATTATAGGCAACGATGATTTTCATGGTGCGGCATTTTTAGAAGAACTTACAGATAGCGACTTGACCGAAGAATACCTGACCGCTATTGAACGGGAATTTGACTACAATACGACAAATCGTATGTGGACTAAAGGTTTATCTGGAATTGACGTTGTAAAGAAGATTGCCAATACCTACGCTATCGATGATATCAACTTCATTAAACCGGGAATTGGAGAAACTACTCGTGTTCTTCTTCGTAGAATACCATGGAAGGTTTTAGTTAATCCAAAGCACCACGGTACAGATGAACTGCAGCACATAATTCAACTTGCTCACGACAAAGGGGTTCCCGTGGAATTGAGTCCGGTGGATCTTGGCAACTACAAAGTGTGCGGCATAATAAAGAACTTGGCAGATATGTAAAACAAACGGAAGGAACGTGGTGTGCTCATAGAACTACTAACACTTGCAGCCATTATCGCTGGAATAATCGCTGCAATAATTGGCCGTATTAACGTTATCAAAAAAATCTCTGCATTCTATAAGCACAGATTTCAATTCAGTATCTGGTCTGGTGTTTTGTTGCTTGTTGTCGCACTTGCGTTGCTTTTAATTTCCTCATCAGATGGGACAACGCGGCAAACAGTGTATGTCATGACTGCTATTGCAGCTATCTTAGCAATCCTCACGATATATAACGATATTCGTCTCGCCGGGTTTGCATGGGGAAGTTTGGCGGTGGTTTTGCAATTCGTTTTTGCACTAAGCTTTGTGTTCTTGATCTTTTTTGCACTTATAGGATTTGTGATGAAAAAGCTGTTCAATATCCATAGCTCTCTCCTGACTTCTATCTTTGGCGGACTCGGAATTAAGGGTGAACTTTTATTGCTTCTCCATTTTCTTCATTCTTGAGTTTTGTAAAGAGGTATGTCAATGCGAAAACTACTATTGTTGATATTGTCGCTCCTACTTCTTGCCGGGTGTTCTATGCAGAACGGCGATCAGGAGGATAAACGCAAGAAGAGTTATGAGCATATTTCTTTCACATCATCCATTACAAGCGAAGATTGTGTGATTTGCGGCGACAGTTCCGAGCACATACTGTCATGGTACATAGGACAAGAAAATGTTGCGCTTGTTGATGTGAACACCTTTGATTTTTGTTATATCGAAATCAATCGTTACAACCTCGATGGGACGCAAATCATGGAGCCTGCGGGATACATGAAGATGGCCGGTGGTAAATTTGGGGCGCATCAAATTAGCGGCATGGTTGACCCCGATCTCGGTATGGCTCGGTTGAACGGAACTCTGTCGGGAGATCCGATTGATGCCAATGCAATCGAAGGATTCCTCTGCCAGAGCTGCTTAGATGAGTTTGCCAGCCACTATTTTGAACATGACAATGTGTACAGTCTTGCTGTGTTCAACTTTTCCGCAAAGACCTTGCGACCTCTGGTAGAGTCAAGTCCCTGGTATGCCGCAGATCACTATTCTGTCGATTGCCATTATGAGGACGATGGAAAAATCGATCTCACTATCTACTACTGTCCTCCGAGGTTTGAGGAATAACAAGACCGGAAGTAATCTATAAAAATTTTCAAATTTCTTGTTACACTTTGGCCGTCTCAAGTGTTGTATATTAAAGGGACAGGTAGACGGATTTGTTTCCAATCCTGTAAACCCAAGTTATTTTGCGTTTAGCCAGCCCAATAGGATGTGGCTTGAAACGCGACAGAGCGCAGCTCTCTTTGGAGAGTTTGCGCTTCGGTCATTTTTAGGGAAACATCTGTAGCAAGCTGGGCACGGCGATAGCCACTCGTGCAATCAAAACTACCCGCTTAGCGGGTAGTTTGCTCTGCCCTATAAGGGCATGATACTTGCTGGAGCCTTAAGGCTCCTTGAATCAGCCTGCCAACCGCTTTCGCTCTCAACTACCGCTTAAGCGGTTTTTTATTTGTTCTTTTTTACCGGCTCTCCCGTAAACGGGTCTACATATTCCAACTGATTTGGTCTGCCGCTATATCTTCTTGTAATTGATTTTTTACATATTCTCTTATCGCCTTTTCATTCCTTCCCACTGTGTCAACGTAATATCCTCTGCACCAAAAATGCCTGTTTCCGTATCTATATTTTAAATTTGCGTGTCTATCGAATATCATTAAGGAACTTTTACCCTTTAAATATCCCATTACACTTGACACGCTATACTTTGGTGGTATTTCTATCACCATATGTATGTGATCTGAACACGCCGTTGCTTCAAGTATCGTTATACCTTTTTGCTCACACAGTTTTCTTAATATTTTCCCTATGTCTGCCTTTATTTTTCCGTATATCGCCATTCTTCTATATTTTGGCGCAAACACTATGTGATATTTGCAATTCCATGTTGTATGTGCTAAACTGTTCTTATCCATTCAGTTACCTCCTTTTGTATTTCTGCGGTTGGCAAACCTTATTGCAATTATACAAAAGGAGGTTTATTTTTTTCCCCTCATAGCTTAAGCTTCTTTGAACTACCGGCATAGCCGGTAGTTTTCGTTATACAAAAAAGCTCTCAAATCTAACCAGAAACAGTTAGATTTGAGAGCGATGAGACATCTTGATATTATTCTAGCAAAAAAGCTAGTGTCCTCAATTTGTCCGCGGGACGACTTTGGAGAGGCGAAAAACCCTTATATATCAAGGCTTTTTCGGATTCCGTGGGTCATTCCCACTCGTTGCCGAGAACTACAACTTAACGCTTTTTGTTTATAAACCGTGTGATGTAGTTTTCGTATTATTCTGATAATCCATATTATACTGCCTGTACGACGAGAATTTATCAATATCTTATCAGGTGTGATAAAACCGATGGTTGTGAGATTCAGCTAGGAATATTCACATCTTTTGAGTCATTTGCAATATGAAGGTACACAATTATTATCCTTCCGGCGGGAATGAATCGTGACCATGCGAATCCTTATCTCTGATTTGACCATTGGGACGATGAATAACCAACTCGGATTTTTGATTTTTGGTAATTCCACGAGCTATTTTAATAGCATCGTTTTGAGTTGATGTTCTGACTGTTGCACGTTTATTGCCTTCGCCTTTAACTTGCCATCCTCCGTTGGGGTGTGGGACTACATGTTGATTTTTTCCTTTTGACATAAAATCATCCTTTCTAAAAAGAAAAGGATGAAACCGCCAACATCCTTTGTTATGAGTTTTTTACTTCCTGCGTTTTACAGGGATGCAAAACGCTTTCAATCCATACTGACTTGCGTAAATTCGCTTACCATTTTTCAGCGTAATAAACGCAGTGTAGATGTACTCTACAGCGTCGTCTTGAGAATTTCTCACAGGCACGCACCTCCTTCAAGCAAGATTTTTTCGGAACGAATCCCGGATCCGCTTGCAAAAGGTAAACACAGCCATTATACTTATTATATTAGCGAGAAAGTATAGGCGGTTTGACCGTATTTACTTTTTCAAACTGGAACCTCATCTGAGTTGCCGCTCAGTGAGGTTCTTTTTTATGTCAAGCAGCAAACACTGCAGGACAACTAACTAAGAGTGGATGCTGTAGTGAGATCAAACAGCATTGCATGTTCTTCTTTTAGAAGAACACCATCTATCCTAAAGCCACTCTTTCCAAGCTCCCAGCCCATCATACTTTGGATTGTATTTAGAAGATCTCTGCCATTCCAACGGACTGAAATTACATTCGACTTTTTTTTCTTATAGAATGGTGCTGCATTCTGCGTATTACTATCACACTTTTGAATTGCGATGCGTTTTGAATTCTCATCTATCAGCAAAACTACAAATTCAGGATAATCCAGTTTTATAACAACGGATTTGTTAAATGTTATACCGTTATTTGTGATAGAAACATACGGTACACCTTCGTTAAAATTAAAAGGTTTGAAGTTTTCTAACATTGACATTCCTTGCACCTCCTATTCCCACGACATATTATACACCTTTTATTGCAATATTGCAAGATGTTTTCATTAAATAATCCGATCAATTTGCATCTGTATTGTTTTTGCTCTGCTTTAAATTCGCTTTTTTCTAATTTGAACACTTAAATATATTCGATCAAAAAATCTTAAGCCATGCACCAAAAAGAATTTTTGATGCATGGCTTACTTACTCTATTCTGCTGTAATATCTTTTGTCGTATGGTTTTTATATGTGTTCCATGTGGGTTCGTAACTTGCGTTTGCTTGATTCCCCCACATATCCCAACCATCCCGATCTCCACGGGCAAATAATTCAAGAAAAGGTCCCGGAGAACACTTTTCAATGATTGGGATAATTTCGTCAGGTTTTCTCGAATGCTCTCGCTTTTGAGACCGAATTAGGTTTACTTGCGAGCGAGCAGGAGCTAAGGTTCTAAAATTGTTACCACGAACACCAAACAAGAGTATTTCTGTTACATTTCTAAAGTAAAATCCAACACCTCGACCATCCGGGCCTCCATCTTTACGAACTTTCTCCCAAATGATGTTACCTTTGTATTCAAATCCCCACGCCTTCATAACAGCAAGTCCATCTGGCAAAAGTGCGTTGGGCACCCAAAGGTACAAATGGCTTTTGGCAGCAGCAATCTGTTCAACAGGCAATGCCATTATATCTTCCAACGACATTGTTTCATATCGATTCAGCTTTTTGTTTTCCGGCGCTACTTTTCCCGTGCGATTTTGAAACCGCCAAGGCGGATCAGCATAAATAGTTGAATAGCGTTTGCTACCACAAAAGGAAAGAAGATTTTCAGATGTTTCCTGAAGCGTGCTCATCCACATAATCCTCCTTCCAATCTGAAACACACTGTTTCTTAATACCAATAGCTAAAACAGGGCAACCGCCATTACGGCGAGAGTCTAGACGATACAAGAGTTTTCCCATCCAAGTCGTGCTGGCTCCATACTTACGCATAATAGGCTTCCAAGTGCCAGAGTTTTTATCAAAATCATACACAGTTTTAAATACATCATTCAATTCCTGTGATCTAGTTACGATAATTCCAGCACTTACAATATCACAATCATAGTATGTACGCATTGCAAGTAAATCCCTGTCAAAGGTTTGATCCTTGCTATTCCACTCAAGATCGAACGCAATTCGTCCTTTTAAAAAGTCGATATTATGCCCGTCTATATAGTTCTCAGTCACACGTTCCTCAAAGGGAACGCTGGAAAAGCGCCCCCTTTGATCAGCTTGCCTTGGATAAAATTTAATGTGTAAATCCCCAGAAATGCGAATTTCTCTCCATCCATAAGGATAGAGCACATCATCAAATTTTTTCGGAATTTTTGTTTCATTACCACCTGCTTCACGCAGGTCGTTTGTGGTAATGTCAAGTTTTCTTAAACAATCAACAACCTCACGCCATTCTTCTGGAAATGCTTGCGTAATAATTTCAATAGCGTGATTGTAATTATAGAATTCAAATTTATCTAAAAGATCAGCATCTATATAATCAGAAATCTGCATCTTGGCACCTCCACACAATTATACAGTTTAAAGTATATCATATTTGCTTAGGATTTTCAATGATTTCAAGCGTATTTCCTGCAATGTCCTTTAAATAATATCTGATTGCAACAGTAGATAAACCTGTAACAGAAGCATATTCATTTAACGAAAGGCATTTACGACGGTACAGGTCATAGTATTTCCAGAATATTTTAGGAGGTTCATTATATTTTACCCGAGCTGAAAAAGATATAAATGAATCAATACTGTAAATTATCTTGGTATTCACAATCTCCATTGCTCTATTACGAATGTTATTCATCTTCTGCACCCACAGCATTTGATTTTCAGCCTTAAGCTTTTCCGTTACATTTTCTTTTTCCGCCAGTTGTTTTACCAGCCGGGAAAACATTTCCTCTGCCTGTTCGTCAATATCAGCAAGGTAACTGTTCAGCTTGCAGGAAGTCAGCAGATTCGCATAAAGAGTCCTTTTATGCTCCTTAATATGCCTCAGGTGCCGCTGTCCCCACACACCTACTGGTTTCTGTTCTTCTTCGGGCAGTGAGAGGCAAGGGAGATAATAATCTCCCTGCATCTCATAACTCCCGCCCATTTCTTCAAAAATCGTCTTTGTCATTTTGTTTTCCTACCTTTCATAATTTTTATTTTTTGAGTGTTTTCCACGCTCTTGGGACTGTGTTTTCGGTGCAGGAATCGGTTCATAATAAATGCTCTTTTCCTGCTTTTTGAACCTCTCAAGGATACCGTCTATAAATTCTTTTACCGCCTTTGGAGCCGCTTTTAATGCTTCAAGATACGGTCTGCACTTTTCCGTCAGCTCAGATAAGGCAGTTTTAAGCCGTGAAACTTCCGACTGTAATGACCATATCTGTCTCGTGAGATACCGATTTTCCTCCTGCAATTTCTTTGCTTCAGACACTGCTGAGTAGCTTTGTTTTGCAAGAGTGGTCAGCTTTTCGTAGTCATCTGCCGACACGGTATATTTTCCTGTGAAAGACTTTTTACCTGAGTTGTCAATCTCATTAAAGGTCATAAACGCTTTATGATTTTCTTCGTACCTTATCTGCTCCCCAGTGATTTTTTCTTGAAGATTTGATAGTTTCTCTTTGTCTTTCTTGATTTTAAATTCAAGTGAAGCTAAGTTTTCAGCGGTACTCCCACGCTCTCCACGGCTGAATCCGTTAAAGCCTGCTTCCTGCATATGCTCATAAAACTTGTACTGCAATATGCTGTAGGAAGCGTGATAGACTTGCTTCCCCTTGCTGTTCAGAATCGGATTTCCGTTTTCATCAAGAGCCTTTTCAGACTTCCATTTCTTTGAATGACTCACTTGATGAATGACCTCTTTCACCTTTCCAACCAGCTCAGGGGCTTTACATCGTTTCGTCCAGCGCACCTCTTTATCTACCACCGGCAACGCCATAATATGCAGATGATAGTGGTAAATCGCTATGCCGTACTTTTCAGTCATTGCTGTATTCAGTTCGTCAGCGTGCATTACAGCGGATACAATATTGTTTTTGCCGTAGAGCTTTTCTGCAAAATGGAAAGCTTCTTCGTAGAATCTGCAGGCATATTCATAGCCGCCGTTCTGTTCAAAATAGTCGGTATTTACATCCATAATCATCTCATCAAAGACTGTTGCATCGGGTTTTAAACCTTTCAAAGATACCATTCCTGCGGCAATCATTTTGTCAAGATGTTCGTTATAAGTCAACTCTCCGCAGCTCTTAAAACTTACATTCATAGGAGTACGGGAGATGTCAACATTCTTGTTTTCATAGCTGTCATTTTTACGCTCAATGTGTCGCTCGAACTTGCCAACCGTGGCTCGCGTACGGGTTTCAATACGGGCGACACTGAAGTTTTGTTTCGCCATTTTCTCACTCCTTTCCGCAGGTGAATTTTCGGGGAGCCGCAGTTACACAACTTTTTCAAAGTGTGTAACCCACTATGACACTTTCAGCACTTCGGCTGCAAAGATGTCGTGGGCTCTCCGAGAGGCAAAGAACACCTTTGAAAAGGTGCTCTCTGCACTCTCCACCAAACTTTATTACTTCCCGAAAAAGGAACATTGCAAG
>PPYF01016988.1_pt1 | contig 21875 bp, 14 predicted proteins | sample 1559871 | NCBI WGS metagenome assembly PPYF01 (sample SAMN08240021, study PRJNA423297) | Human gut metagenome, whole genome shotgun sequencing project.
GCCAAACAAGCATTTTCGAAAGGAAGTTATCACATATGACGCAAGCACAAACTTTAACTTTTACCAACCGCACGACTTCGCCATTCCGTTATGACATTGTAGGCAGTTTCCTGCGCCCAGCCGAACTAAAGGCAGCCCGGGAAAAATTTGCCAACCATGAAATTAACCATGACGAACTAAAAGCCGTTGAAGACAAGTGTATCAAGGAGCTGGTCGCAAAAGAGGCAAAAGCTGGGCTGCACGCGGTTACTGATGGCGAGTTCCGGCGTTCATACTGGCATCTGGACACGTTCTGGGGCTTTGAAGGGATCGCGCATACTAAGCCGGCACATGGCTACCGTTTCCATGATGAAGAAACGCGGGCTGATTCTGCTCAGGTTGAAGGCAAGATTCGTTTTAACGGCACGCACCCCGATCTGGAAGCCTTTAAGTACCTTAAGCGCTTAACGGATGGCACGGACCTGATCCCACGCCAAAGCATTCCGGCACCGGCGCAGCTTTATTCTGAACTTTTCCGGGATGATGAGCACGTGGCGGCCATCAAAAAATACTATGATTCTGAAGATGACTTGATCAAAGACGTAGCCGCTGCCTACCATGATCTGATCTTGGCACTGTATGATGCCGGTTGTCGCGATGTCAAGCTGGATGACTGTACCTGGGGACTGCTGGTAGATGAAGACTACTGGGCAACTCGTTCTAAAGAAGGCGCGGATCGGGAAAAATTGGAGGCAACCTATCTCAAGATCAACAATGCGGCTTTGGCTGATCTGCCGGCTGATCTTACGGTTACGACCCATGTCTGCCGCGGGAACTATCATTCAACCTGGGCGGCCAAGGGTGGTTATGGTCCAGTTGCCGACTACCTGTTTGCCAAAGAAGACGTGGCAGCCTTTTATCTGGAATACGATTCTGAACGGGCAGGCGGCTTTGAACCCCTGGCCAAGGTACCAGCTGACAAATACGTGGTCTTAGGGCTGGTTACCTCTAAGTCTGGTGAATTGGAAGAGCGGCAGGCAATTTTGGATCGTATTCATGAAGCTGCGCAATACCATGATTTGGACAAGCTGTGCCTGAGTCCACAATGCGGCTTTTCCTCAACTGAAGAAGGCAATATTCTGACTGAAGAGCAGCAATGGGCTAAGCTCGCGTTGGTCAAGAGCGTTGCCGAAGAAGTCTGGGGCGCTTAAACCAAGTCTTAACCGCTAGCGGATCGGCCACACTGCGATAGTCTGTCTGAAAATTAGTGGGTGGGAAAGCGAAACGGATCAGTCAAATCCTAAATTTCCAATACAAGTACTCTTATAACTCTCCTTAAATTTAAAAGATAGCGCATCTCAAAAACTAAAACTTGGCTGTTCCGTTCATACCACTGAAACTACGTGACGCATTTCTCGAATTAACGTTCTGACACCTCAATTAAGAAAACTCTTGATTAATTACTGAATCCCAAAACTCGCTTGGCAGATTTTGCCAGGCGAGTTTTATTTGTGTAAGACTAAGAATCGTTGACCGGGGATGCTGACCACAATCAAGTTTGTCAGTCGATGAACCAGGATGCCGCAATTAGTATCACGCGCAGCCAGTTCCAGCAGTTGAGAAATCAAACTACGGCAATTCCAACCGAAGTCGTCTTTGGCTAGCTTTGGCCGCAAAGCAAGGAAAAGTGGGTAATCAGAAATTCGTAGCCGATCAAGGACCTAATTCCATTGATAAGCGGTTGTTCGGTAGCTATAAAGTCAAAGGCGGGGATCAATGATGCGTTTTATGCAAAAAAACTGTATAAAACATATGACGAAAAAATCATTGCCTACTTTTCGCAAAAATCGATGTATAAGTAGGTAAAAATTAATGTATATCGAGTTAGGGATCCCTAACATTACTTGCTATTGGCGGAAAAAGGTGCCGAAAGTAGGTAAAGTTAAATCGGCCGAGTATGCAGCTACCTACTTCCAATCAAAAATCAGCGTAAAGTAGGTAAAGTTGGCCCACTTAATCTGGTCGCGCCCGATTTTCTTCACATAATCAGCCGTTGAATGACTGCTTTCTGGAGGATGGCTGCTGAATGATGAAATAAGCAATTATTAACTGCTGGTCTCTTGATGATGCAATATTTTTTAGGCTGGACTTGGGTAAGGAAGTTTAAGATTTTCAGCCGGCTGTTGAGCAAAATCATTCTGCAATCAACGGTCCAGTTTTTCAATAAACTAATCCGCAGTTGATTGATCGCGTCTTTTAGCCAAATTATCTGCAAGTGGCTGTTTTCTGTTTCTGATCATAAAATGGCAGCCTAAATTCGGAGCAGTTTTAATAAAATTTTGGTTGAACGGCAGTGAAATGAATTAGTAATTAAAAATGGATGACTGGCGATAAAGGGCCTTCTGTTAATACTGAAATGTCCATTACAATGGCTGAAATACCATTGACTGTCTGCCTATAACATGAAGAAAAACTCATATTAAAATATTTTTGTTCATTTTAACAAATATTAATTTATTAAATTGTTAAAAACAGCAAAGTAAAAACACGAACAATAAATCTTATTATATCGGCGCTCTGAAATATTAAATAAATTATACTTATCGATTTTTAATTTTATAACGGATGAAATCAGCCTGATTTGAGTTGTGTAAACGATTTTTTGTTGTTGCTTTTTAAAGTTGCTTTTTAAATACGTGTCTATAATCACTCAGTGAAATTTGGAAGTCTATTTAATGCCTTTTTTGTTAATTAAAGATACAAGGTGGGGATTGAAATGGGGAGAAATAATTTAAATGATCGGCAAAGGCAATTAATGTCGATTTTGCCAAGATATGCTCTGCGTAAAACAAAGCTTGGCTGTGTCTCGATGTTGATTGCGGTCGGTTTTTTCCTTGGTGGTGCCAATGGAGTGACTGCCAAGGCAGATACGCTGACTAGTCAAGATCAAAATAACAAGGCGGCAGCAACCATCCCAAATGCTCAGACGACTGTTTCGACGAATGCCTTAACTTTAAGATCTTCAATGAATACGTTGTTAAATTCAGCTTCAAATACGACTGCCGACTCTGGCCTAACAGCTTCGACGAGCGCTGCAACGGGAACTCAAACAGCAGCGTCAAGTGCAGTTAAGGCACCAAACACAGCCAGTCAAGCAGCTGATTTGGCAGCAAACAAAAACGCAGCTTCAACATCAAAAAGCGAGAATACCACAGCTACAGATTCAGTTTCATCTGAACAAGTCAAACATTTGGTATCCGTTGCCACCAGTGCTGTGCCTGTTCAGACGTCAACATCAACTTCAGCCAACATTGTGCCCGCCAAAAATTTGGAATCTGCACAAACAGCTGCAGCAAGGACCTCAACAGGCAAGCTTTTACCAGCCCAAGGTATGAAAATAAGTGCACCAGTTGGCAGTGATGCTGGATTGCACGATAAGCAAGCGGCTGCTGCCATGCCAGTTAAAAAGCCGGCCCAAACAACAAATTCAGCAGTCAAAACCGCTGCTTCGGTTCAGAACGTAGACAGCGCGGCAAGTAAAGTTATTCCAACGGTCCTGGCAGCCAGTGATAGTGCGAATTCATCACTGCCGGCTGAAGATGTGACCGTTGATGCCAAAAACTTCAGCCAATATTTTGATGCGCATGGCACGGCGACATATCAATTGAATCCGGATGGCTCGGTTACGATCACCTTTACCAAAAAAGGTCAGAAATACTCAGCCGGGGGCGTTTCTTTAAAAGAAAAGATCAACATGGACAGTAGCTTTACGCTCAATGGTCAGATTAATCTCGGTGACTTTGGTGGCGCTGACGGGATGGGGATTGTTTTTCATACCGGCTCAGTTGATGCCTTAGGGCGTCCTGGCGGCAATCTGGGAATTGCTGGGCTGCCCAATGCGGTTGGTTTTAAGCTGGATTCTTATTTTGATTACTATAACGAGCCGACTTCCGATCTGCCTGGTGATGAGATTCCACTGCCAACCAATGGGCATGGTGATGAAAAACATGGACAGTCGCAAGACCCAACTACCGCAGTACCATATGGCGACATTGTTACGACCAGCCACGAAAAAATTCGAACCATTGATGGTAAGCCGGCCTGGCGCTGGTGGGTTAATAATCAAGATGGCACGGTCAAGCCATTAACGACGAGTCTAATGGATGGCAAGTTCCATAATTTTCAGATGCAGTATGACGGCCAGACGCATGTTTTGACGATCAGACTACAAGAACCGGCTGGCCATCTTAATGACAGTGCCCAAACGCCTGAAAGTGAGCAATGGGTGGAATGGTCCTATCAGATTCCAAATATTCCTGGTAACGGAAACGTTGCGATGGCTTTGAATCTGATGGCTACGACCGGTGAGCTGACCAACTTGCAGCAGTTTAAACTGACCAGCTTCACGTTCTCTCCTGCCGCTTCAGTCACCGTTAAATACGTTAATGAAAAGGGTCAGGTGATTCACCAAGCTACCGTTCATTACAATGGAGCACCAGTAATCGGCAATACATACTCAACGGATCAGCTGAATCTGCCTGGCTACACCTACATTGGTCTGGGTAAAGGCAGTATCGCACCAAGCGGGACGCTGAGTAAGGAAGGCCTTAACGGTACGGTCATCTACGTTTACGGCCACACCGAAAAGATCACCGTTAACTATCAAGATATTAGCCAAACCGATCTGCAAAACCTTAGCAAGTATGATCAGAGTCTGTCGGGTGCCGAGAGTAAAAGCTCTGGCTACAGCACGGCTGGCACGATCAAAAAACTGGAGGCCAAGGGCTATCAACTAGTCAATGATCCAACCCATGGCAAAGTCTTGGACTATGGTAATGCTGATCAAAGCTACACCGTGACGCTGACGCATCGTCACATTACGATTGGGCCCAATGATTATCAGCCAAACGGCACGCCACTGCCAAACAATGCTGAGAAGACTTATCAAGGCGTTGAAAAGGATGATCTGAACCAGCAATCGACGCGGACAATCAAATACGAATTTGCAAACGGTAAGCAGGCGGCACCAACCAAAACGCAGACGGTGAACTACACCAGAAGCGCTGATATTGATGAGGTTACCGGCGATGTTACCTACACGCCTTGGTCTGCTTCAACAGATAAGTATGACGCGGTTGATTCGCCAGTGATTCCAGGTTATCAGGCCGATCCGCAAGTTGTTGGTGAGGCCACGGCCAAACAGGGTGAAAATCCAGTCATCAAGGTGGTCTATCAGCCATGCACCGAACAGATCAAGGTCGTCTATGAGGATATCAGCACTACTGATCCGCAAAGCCTCGGCAAGTATGACAGGGTACTGACGGGAAAGTATGGATCAAGCTCTGATTACAGCACGGCTGATACGATCAAGGCTTTAGAGCAGCAGGGCTATCAGCTCGTTGATGATCCAACCAATGGCCAGATCCTGAGCTTTGATAATACCAGTAAAAAGACCTATGTGATCAAGCTAAAGCGCAAGTCGGCTACCGATCATCACTCCAGCGGTTCCAACAATAAGCCATCGCAAAAACCAACTGACCAACAAGGGAAAGGTACGGCATCGGCTGTTGGCAATTCTCAAACGACTGGCAATCAAGCGGGCCATTCACAGATTGAGCAAACGTCCAGCAGTCATGTCGGTCAGGTGGTTCAAGCTCATCGCACCGTAATTTCCAATAATAAAACTACATCTGCTACCCAATTAACTAACAACTCTAATAACAGTACTGCTTCAACCCCTAACGAAGCGGCACCAATCAAGCATCTTCCTCAAACCGGGAATCGGCGCGATGACTCGTTGGGTATTTTGGGACTGTTGCTGGCGACGATTGGCGGCTGGCTGGGCTTTGACGCAAATCGCAAACGCTCTGGCATGCATCAAGGTAGGTAATGGCAATGGCATCATTAATGATAAAAGGTCCACCTTAAACAATCGACGTCTTTGCATTTTTTCAGTGCAGTCTGCATAATCTCGTTTTTAAAAATCTAATGAATGAAGGCGAAAACTTATGGCAAATGAATCAATGAAAACTGGTGCCGACCTTTTGATCGACGCTCTCCAAAAAAATGGCTTAAACAACATTTATGGGGTCGTAGGGATTCCAGTTACCGATTTTGCGCGCTTAGCTCAGCTGCGTGGTATGAAGTTCTTCGGCTTTCGGCGTGAAGACGCTGCCGTTGATGCAGCTGCGGCAGCCGGCTATCTGACGCAAAAACCTGGGGTGGCACTGACCGTTTCAGCGCCAGGCTTTTTGAACGGCTTGACTGCACTGGCTCAGGCAACCAAGAACTGCTTCCCATTGATCATGATTTCAGGATCCTCGGAACGCCACATTATTGACCTGGATCAGGGTGACTATGAAGGTCTCGATCAATACAACGTTGCCAAGCCGTTCTGTAAGGCCGCCTACCGAGTCGATCGGGCGCAGGATATGGGATTGGCAGTTGCCAGAGCCGTAAGAACGGCATTATCTGGTCGTCCTGGTGGGGTCTACCTTGATCTGCCAGCCAACACAATTGGCCAACAAATTGAGGTCACCGATGACTCTGATGCCGGCATTTATGAAGTTGTCGATCCAGCACCAAAACAGGCACCAAGCGATGAAGCAATCAATCGGGCTGTTGAGGTAATTAAGGGTGCTAAAAAGCCGCTGATCATTCTTGGTAAAGGGGCGGCATACGCGCAAAGCGAAAAACTGGTGCAAAAGCTGGTTGCTGAAACCGATATTCCATTCTTGCCAATGTCAATGGCAAAGGGTTTGATCTCTGATGAGGACAAGCACTCTGCAGCTGCGGCGCGCTCACTTTCATTAAGCGGCGCGGACGTCGTAATTCTGATCGGTGCGCGGCTCAACTGGATGCTTTCACATGGTGCGGCACCTACGTTTAATCCGAACGCTAAATTCGTACAGCTGGAAATCGAGGCAACTGAATTTGATTCCAACCAAAAGATTGACGCACCGCTGCAAGGCGATCTGAACTCAATCCTGGCTAAACTGGTACCGGCACTTGAAAAGACTGGCTACCAAACGCCACAGGCATGGCTGGATGAAATCAGTGCCAAGACGGCTGAAAATGCCGCCAAGTTTGCTAAGCGCGTTGAAGCTGGTGAAACTAACGCCAAGTTTGGCTACTATGGCACGCTGGAACCGATCAAGGAGTACTTCTTGAAGAACCCAGATACTTACCTGGTTTCTGAAGGGGCCAACACGCTGGACATTGGTCGGAATATGATTGACATGAAGCTGCCACGTCATCGTCTGGATACTGGGACGTGGGGCGTCATGGGTGTCGGTCTAGGCTATGCAATTGCGACGGCTATTGAGACCGGCAAGCCAGTCGTTGCCTTGGAAGGCGACAGTGCCTTTGGTTTTGATGGGATGGAAATGGAAACGATCTGTCGCTATCACCTGCCAATTACTGTCGTCGTTGTCAACAACGGTGGGATCTACAACGGGACCGACCGTGAAGTTGCCGATCAGCCAGGTCCAACGATGCTGGATGCCACGGCGCGGTATGAATACATGGCCAAGGCATTTGGCGGTGACAGCTACTTTGTAAGCAGCTATCAAGAGATGAAGGTTGTCTTTGAACAGGCGGTTGCATCCAAGCGGCCAAACATCATCAATGTTCAGATCGACCCATCCATGGGTAAGGAATCTGGCCACATTGGCAACCTGAATCCAAAGCTGGATCTGAAGAAGTAGTGAAAGGAGCAGATAATCATGGTTGAAGAAAAGACAAATGAATATGCACCATTAAAGGGAATCAAGGTCGTTGACTGGACGCAGGTACAATCCGGTCCTTCCTGTACGCAGCTGTTGGCTTGGCTGGGTGCTGAAGTCATCAAGATCGAACGGCCAGACACCGGTGATCCAACCCGTAATCAGTTATTGGATATTCAGGATTCCTGGAGTCTCTACTACCTGCAGCTGAATGCCAACAAGAAGTCATTGACGCTGAACATCAAGACTCCTGAAGGCAAACAGATCATGACGGACCTGCTTAAAAAGGCGGACGTGTTTGTTGAAAACGTTCGCCCAGGAGCTGCTGATCGCGCCGGCTTTGGCTGGGAAGACGTGCACAAGCTGAACCCACGTTTGATCATGGCTTCACTGAAAGGTTTTAACCAAGGATCACGCTTTGCTGACGTCAAGGCCTACGAACCAGTTGCTCAATCAGCTGGTGGCGCGGCTTCAACGACTGGCTGGAATAAGGGCGAAAACAACGTACCAACGCAATCTGCTGCGGCATTAGGCGACTCCAACTCAGGGATGCACCTGACGATTGGTATCCTGGCCGCTTTGATGCAGCGGGAACGGACTGGCGAAGGGACGCTGGTTTACCAGTCAATGCAAAACGCGGTTATGAACCTGTGCCGGATCAAGCTGCGTGACCAGATCATGTTAGACAACCTGGGTGCACTGCCACACTACGCTGTCTACCCTGACTACAAGTGGGGCAAGGCCGTACCACGGGCCGAAAACACTGAGGGTGGTCAAGTTATTGGCTGGACTTACAAGGCTAAGGGTTGGGAAACTGATCCAAATGCCTACGTTTACATCGTTATTCAAGACTCCAACAAGAGCTGGGCAGCCATTGCCAACGCGATGGGTCACCCAGAATGGATTGACGACGAACGCTTCAGTGACTGGGAACACCGTCAGCTGCACAAGGAAGAGATCTATCCACTGATCGAATCCTACACCAAGCAGTACGACAAGTATGAATTGACGCAAAAGCTTGGTGAGGCAGGCATTCCAGTTGGCCCAGTCATTGATTGGCATGAATTGGAAAATGACCCTGACTTAAACGAAGATGGCACGATCGTTACGATTGACCAAGGCGGTAACCGTGGTAACTTCAAGACGATTGGGATGCCATTTACGTTAGGCAACTACAAGCCGGACTACAAGCGGGCACCAGACCTGGGTGAAAACAACGTCGAAGTACTCTCTGCTTTAGGCTATGATGCCGATGAAATTAACGACTTGGTTGAAAAAGGCGTCATCTCAAAGGCTCGTGGCCCTAAGAACCCACGTCGGGAAGTAATCAAGGGCAAATAAGCTAAAGGCATTTGCCATGGCTTGGGTGGGATGACCGGCATTGACCGCATCCCACCTTTTTATTGCCAGGCATGCCAAAAAGAGAATTGGAGGGGTAGACATGGAAAAAATATTAATTGATGATATTGTTCCAATTTTGGTTATCATGATTTTGGGCTATCTGTGTGGTAAGTTTTCATTCTTTGACGATGACCAACGACAAGGGCTAAACAAGCTGGTGCTAAACATTGCTTTACCGGCGGCATTGTTCATCTCAATCGTTTCGGCAACGCGTGAAATGTTTGCTAAAGATATCGTCTTAACCTTGATTGCCTTTTTCGGGGTTACGGGTCTGTTCTTGCTCAGCTACTTTTTGGACAGAATCATGTTTCACCGGACCAAGCAGGAAGCCGCCATTTGCGCAATGATCGCTGGTTCACCAACGATCGGGTTCCTGGGTTTTGCGGTTTTGGATCCGATTTATGGCAATGATGCCAATACCAACCTGGTTATCGGGATCGTTTCAATCGTAGTTAACGCAGTGACGATTCCAATTGGGCTGGCACTGATCAACAAAGGTCAAGCCGAAGCTCGGGCCAAGGCTTCTAAGACTGATGGCGAAAAGGTTAAGATCAAGCTGCCGCAAAAGTCTGATGAGGTGGCACCGGTAAAAGAAAAAGAAGTTACCGTCGCTGACGGGATTCCGGTTACCGATGCTGAAGCCAAGGCATTGCGCGAAAAAGGCATTATTCGTGAAATCGATCTGGTTAGAGCTGAGGCTCACAATCATTTGGGCAATGGCGAAAAGAAAACCAGCAACTCAACGATGTCTGCAATTATCAATGCCATCAAAAAGCCGGTTGCTGCAGCTCCATTGCTGGCTTTCGTCCTGGTTTTGCTGGGCATCAAGATTCCAGCTTCGTTTGCCCCAAGCTTTGATCTGATTGCCAAAGCCAACTCCGGAGTTGCCGTATTGGCAGCTGGTCTGTCACTTTCAACGGTTAAGTTCTCAATCGACAAGGAATCGCTTTGGAACACGTTCTATCGTTTGCTTTTGACGCCAGCCATTATTGTTTTGGTTGCCTACCTTTGCGGGATGGGCTCCGATCCAGCCAAGATCTCAATGCTTTGCTTGGCAAATGCCTTGCCACCTGCATTCTCTGGGATCATTATTTCCAGTCGCTACAACATCTATGTCAGAGAAGGTGCCAGTTCAGTGGCGATTTCTACAGTGGCATTTGCAGCGACCTGCATTTTCTGGATCTGGCTGTTGCCGATCCTGGCTGCACACTTCTAAGCAGCAATAGTTGAATCTTTACTCACAGTCATACTTTCTTCCTGGATATAATTAACATTGCTCACTTTCTAAACGGATATTAACTTAAAACTTCGAACAAATATAATAATAGAAACCTTTCAAAAATAGCGATCGCACCATTCTGTACCTCAGTCAGGTCAAGGAATGGTGCGATTTTTTACTAATGTATAAGCATACTAAAACGATGGCTGAGGCCAAGCCGATAGTACTAAAGCAGGCCCAATGCTGCACTTAGCCCGGTCAAGAAATTAGCTAGTGCGTGAATCAGCCAGCTGGGATAAATGGAGCCGGTGGCCGACTTTTCATTGATAAATCCCATCAGCCAAGCTATCAGCAACGTAAACCAGCCGATACCGAGAGCGCTGAGCAGGCCCAGCTGATTGATAAATATGACACTGTGCAGCAGGCCAAACAGCAATGCCTGAATCAGATTTCCGATTGCAAAGTCAAAACGAGTGGCCAGTCGCTTTAATAAGAAACCGCGAAACAGCAGTTCTTCTGGCAGCGATGTTCCTAAGACTGGGTAGACCAGCACTGCCGGCAGCACGCGCTAGCCTTGATTGGCAAAGTCACTGACGGCGGTATGGGCAGTACCGACGTTTTTCAACAGGACGATCGACAGCAGCAATAGGCCTAGAGAAGTCACACTAGCTCAGCCCCAGACTTTTGTGCGATTCTTCTTGGGAATGTCTTTAAGACCAATCCATTGCGCAAAAGAGATTTGTTTACGGGCAGTAATTAGCCACCAGCAAGCCGGTACCAGTGAGAAAATCAGCAGCTCAAAGCCGGCACTGAGCAGCTAATTGATCAGCAGCATGCAGATCAAGATCACGCCTTTCATTTGGTTTGCTTTAGCTTAGCAATTTTTGGTTAACTAAACAATGGCGCAATGGTAATGCTTTGTGAGGGTTATCTATGCAAAGTGGCAGCCGCAAAAGCTTTTGCTAAGTCGCGAAAACCAGCCGATCATTTTCGTTGACGCTGCTCGATGATGATGGCTTTAACCTCATCCAAGTAATCGTCAGGATATTCAGGAACCAAGAGCTGACCATCGATGGCTTCAAGCATGATCTGTTCTTTTTCTTTGAGCCGCCGATAGACCCTTTCATCAATGAAGCCGGCATGAGCAACATCACCTTTAGTCATGAGGTAATAGTATCTGGTATATTGACCATCCGGCAGTCCCAGACGATTGATTCGATCACGCGATTGCAGCATGAAGGTTAGATTGAAATTGTACTCAAAATAAACCGCATCGTGAACGGTCTGATGCAAAGAAATCGATTCGCCCAGCGTGTTGGGGTTGGTAACCAGCACTTGAACATTGCCATTGCGAAACTGATTGATTAAGCCTTCGCGTTCTTCTTTGGGTGTCGCGCCATAGATCAGTGTGGTGCGGATGCCGAGTTGATTAAGCGCAGCGGTAATTTTTTCCATTGTGCCAATAAACATTGCCCAGACCAGGACTTTTTTGCCTTGTCCAGTCAGTTTGCGGATCAGCTTGATACCTAAGTCAAACTTGGGCGTGGGGATGCTGGCCAAATCGTATTGCCGATAAGGTTCACCACTGCTGATGTTTTCTTTGCTCAGGCGCTTTTGATGCTGGCTCCATTTGGCTGAATCAGCGTCCAACAGATTCAAATCGCGATAATTGAGATTATACTTCAAGAGCTCGGGATTGGTCGAAGCCTGCAGTAAGCGGACAAACGTTGCCAGAGTACCGTTTTCATTGGCATAGATTGCCTCAGCCAGGCGCGACTGACCCATTGATGGATCGACTGATTGGATAATATCGTCATCTGGCTTAGGCACGTGCAGATCTTCTTTATTGGTCCGCCAGAAAAAAGGAGCCAGTTTTTGATTCACGATGTCGACGTCAATCCGTTCAAGGTCATTGACGCTCCAGTTGAAAAACGATTTATATTCATCCGGATACATTAAATGCAAGAAATTATAGACATCGCGAAAACCATTTGGAATCGGCGTCCCCGTTAAGACGTAGCGATAATAGGGAGCCTGACGTAAATGCAGGGCAGCCCTGGCTCTTTGACCATTGATCCCCTTGATGCGGTGAACCTCATCGAAAACCAGCATGGTCCTGGAATCCAACAGCTCATTGATGACGCGCAGATTGCCTTTTAACGATTCATAGTTGATTGTGATTACATAGGCGCGCGGCCAGGTTCGTTTGATGGCACCTTGATCGTTAATCAGTCGTGGATCACGCAGGTTCAGATAGTGCAGTTTTCTTTTGGCGCCAAAAACGGCAGTAAATTCAGTACGCCAAGCCGCAAAAGCGTTTAATGGCGAGACCACCAGCAGCTTATCGACTTGATTGATCGCGGGACTGGAAAGGTAGGCAAACGTGCCATACATCATGGCGGTTTTGCCAGCGCCAGGGACCGAGAAGTTGGCCGCCTTTTTCATCATTGCTAAAAAGAAGCTGGCCCGTTCCTGTTCAGGTTTTAGCGGCCGCGCGATCTCTTGGTCAACGATCTTTTTGAACGCGTTAAATTCCGGTTGCCAGCGCGAATCACGATTTTTAATGGTCAATCCAGCCTCGCTTTGTTCCTTGATGTGATACTGTTTGGCCTGGATATACTGATCAACCTGAGAACTGACGATAACTTCCGGTAGGCCTTTACGCTGAAGACGATGATTCAGTTTTTTGATCAAGGCAATAAGACTGACATAGGTTAAGTCAGTTTTGAAGATTCTTTTTTCAGGATCAGCAAAGTAGGGAGCCAGAACCTGCAGTGCTCGCTTGGCTGGTAGAGTTTCCAAAGTGTGGCTCGGATCATCAATTAATTGAAACTGGCCTTGTTCATTTTTGATAATGATTGGATTAGCGAATTTCATTGCCATATTTATTAAACAGATCCTTACATAAACCATCTAGCTTGCGCATGTAGGCTTGCAGCTGTTTCAACTGCTCATTGCTAATCTCACCATAGCGCAAGGTGCCAGCCAAACCGCCATTATTGTTCAGATCCTCATAGTATTTAACGGAATCTTTGATGCTCTTGATAAATTTTTCAACCGATTCACCGTTTTTGGCATCCCGCATGTAGGTATCATAGGTATCGCCGAATTGACTGATGTTGTCATTGGCTTCAGTCAGCTGAGTCATCAAATCAGTGGTGTTGTTGATTGGCGATTCTTGCAGCGTATCGGCCAGATCTTCGACGGTATCGCTGACTTCATCGTTGAATTCGTTTAGATTAGGCGATTTAACGATATTTTGAGTGAAATCGCGCATATGAGTCCGCGCTGGCGTACCACTTACCCCAACATGAAGGTCATGCAAAATCAAGCCAAAGTATGAATGCATGGTTTCATTCTTTTGAACCTGCGAATCGGCATCATCACCGAAATTATTGGCCAGTGATTTTCCCATTTCATAAAATGGTGACCAGATTTGATTTTCTTTGATGAGGTGATAGTTGTTTTCATCCGCACCAATAAACTTAAGAAATTCACGCATGTAAACGGCACCTTGATAGTATCGTTCGGCTTCTTTTTTCTTCATATTGGCAACGTTGACATAATCGGCCAGTGTCATCATGGCATCATCGCCGGTTGTGGTTTGGTAGATGTCAACGGCTAGGTCAACTGGATCATAGTCTTCGCGCTTTTCGACGCCCATCTGAATTGCCAGCTCGAGTTTCTTGATCTTGGAGCGATCAGTTTGATTGTCATATGAGAAAGGCAAAATTACCGCTTCAAAGTAGTAGGTTTTACCGGTCGCCTTTTGCAGGTTGCGCAAGGCAGTGTAGCGTCGGTTGCCATCAACGATCCGACCATCTTCAAGTACATAGCCGCAGATGCGCTGCCCAGATTCTTGGATTGATTTTTGGGTTCGTTTTAAAGCGGCTGGATTGTTTTGTTCAATCAGCTTGGCTACGAAATCGTTATAGGCTGGATCAACTGTATCGTTGACTGGATTGAGTTCATCATGGTATCCGGCAATTGCCGTTGAGATGCGGCCGTTTTTGTCGTTGTAGTACAGATACTTAAGCGGAATGCGATAGACATCCATATTCTCGGTGCCCAGATTGTTAAGCCTGGTTGGCAGTTTGATGGTAGCGCCGGTTTTTTCGATTTTGCCGGCTTTTTCTAGATCAATGAGTGACGTCATCGGTTGAAATCTCCTTGTTTTCAATTTTTCTGATTAGTTCATGAACCTCATCTTCGCTGGTGGCCATGCGATAATAAACGCCTGATTCGCGGAGCTGGTCAAAGTACTTTTGCTGAATGACGCGAATCTCCTCATCGCCCAGCCGCATATTCTCAGCCTTAGTCTCGATCACGGCATAAACGGTTTGGCCGTCTGCCTGGTCGATCTTGAAAATGAAGTCGGGGGTTGTGGTTCCGTTGTCAAAGCGCGGAATCTTAATGGCTTTTTTCGGCAGTTTGCCAAAGACGGTAATCTGACTACTGTAGGTACGACGCAGAATCATCAGCTCGGGATCCGTACTGTCATAGCGCAGCGGTGGCCGATCATAAAGATATTTGGGATCGGCGACAGCATCGGCTGAGTAGACGCCCAGCAGATCAGCCGGCAGCTCGTCAACGAATTCCTGTTTTTGAGCATCATAGATTGAAGTTGACGCCGAAAACTTTAGGGGAACATATGAATACTGTGTCCGAATCCGTTCGTTGAAGTTGCGATTAAACGTCTTGATTAGGTTGTTGAGCGTTTTTTCATTGATGTAGTTGGAATCGTTGTTTAACTGGTCGCGCATGGCGATGGTCATTAAGCGATGCAGCAGGGGAACCGGCAGATCCGTCTGCAAAGTGAGCTGTTTAAGAAAATGACCATACTTCATGGTGCGATAGGCAGCGCGGTAATCCTGCTGCGTTTCTTGCAGTTTGGCGCCTTCTGCATTGGTACTGATGGTTTGATGAATGATCTGCGGCTGATCGAGGACAAAGATTTTTTTATCTGGGTCGCTGAACACGTTGCGAGCCACGTCTTCAGCCAGCTGATTGATCGAATCGTCAAATTTGACCATCTGCCGTTTTGAGAGCTGCAGCCAAAGATCCTTGAGCTGATTCCAGTTTTCTTTGCGCAGCTTAACCTTGGTAGCAGCATGCTGCCTCTTTAAGTCCCGAACGCGATCTCGAGCAACGGCGGTCTGATGCTCAACTTCAGGGAAAAGCTTTAGGAAGGCTTCATAGCCGGACATGGTCTTACCGTTTAATGCCACCTTATCTTTAAAGTTGCGATTAAAATCGATGACTCCATGCTGCCCGAGGTTATTGATAATTTCATCGTGCAGTTTTTCAGCGTCCAGTTTTGGATTAGTCTTTTTCTTAGCCTTGACGATCAAAGCAACCATTTCATCAGACAGCTTTTCGTGATCCAGCTTGATTGGCGTATCCGTGTTGATCTCGCCAACCAGCTTGGCCGCGAAGTCTTTTTCGTCATAGCCAATCAAAAATGAAAGGCGGCTGGGCCATTCATCCTGCGTTAGGCGATGGCCGGTTTCATCAACTGGCAGCCGCAAGCCCCGACCAACTTCTTGAATCTTGCTGATATCGGATCCGGAAGTTCGCAGCTTGGCAATTACAAAGACGTTGGGATTGTCCCAGCCTTCCCGCAGCGTCCACTTGGAGAACAAAAAGCGCCGGGTCAGCCAGTTGCCTTGTTCATCTTTAAAGCTCAGCAGTTTTTCCTTGTTTTTCAAGATATCGTCGACTTCGGCTTGAATGTCGTCATCAGAACTGTTGCGATCTTCACTGAAGTAACCAGCGTAAACGTCTTGGTGTTCTGACTGCAGACTGGCCAGGGTCGCCTGCAAAAAGTCATGATACTGGCGCTCGCGATCGTTGAGGGCCAGGTCATATTTATCAATCAGTTTGACCAGCTTGGCTTTGAGCAGCTTTTCAAAGTGCGCGGCCAGCCAGCCCTTGCTGTTGTTTTCGCCCCGCAGACTGCTGATACTGTCGATAAAGAATAATGACAGTGTTTTGATGCGGGGGGCGTTGGCTTCAGATTCGGGGCGCAAAAAGTTCTGCTGTTCAGCCGCGAAATGATATTCCAGGGCCTGATTAAGAATCTCATCTTGATATGATTCCGCAAACGTGCCAGGAATCAGTTCCATGTCCTTAGCCAGCGCCAACCCATTGGAAAGCTCACGGTCAGTGCCGCCTTCATAGGTGATATTGCCGGCAAAGTCTGGATCGACGTCTGCCAGATTTTCGCCGATGCCAATCCGATGCTCCTTGCCGTTGCGCGTCAGAATCAGTTCCTTAGGTTTAGCGGCCTTGACTTGATAACGAGCGCTGGCCTGTTGCTCAGACATGTCCGGATAGTCAACGTCAATGCCCTTAACCAGTCCTTGATTGAAGCTGTCAATGGCGTTGAGATCATATTGCGGCCGGCCTCGGTAATAATCGATTTTGGTAGTCTTGTTTTTGCCGCGTCCTGTTGTAATCTCAGGAAAGGTGGCCCCAAACCGATAGATCAGCTGCGGCTTTAGTTCCTCAATGTCGGCATAGAATTTCTTGCCACGGGGGAACCGGTGCGGCTCATCGATAATTACGATGGGGCGCGTGGCAGCAATTGCCTTGACGGGGGATGTTTCGCCGCCTAGAAGCGTTTGATCATAGTCGTCGCGGTGCATTGATTTGGAGTGCAGCATGCCGGCATTGATCAGCAGGACTTGAATCTGGTTGGCGTTTTGCCGCGTACTTTCCACAAATTCCATCAGCTGGGCTGGAAAGTTTCGCCGCCCCGACTTGGCCTTGAAGTCGCCAGCATTGATGACGTTTAGCTGCACCTGCGTATTTTCAAAGAACTGGCTGAAGTACTGCTTGGCATAGTCGCTGGTGATAAAGCTTTTGGTTCCTTCTTTGATGCTGGGGCTGGGTACGGCAATCACAAACTTGAAGAGACCGTATTTTTGGTGCAGCTCGTACATCAAGCGCGTGTAGACAAAGGTTTTCCCAGTCCCAGTCTCCATTTTGACGTCAATATTGGCTCTTTCCTGATAGCGGTATTTGACCAGTGGATTAGCGTAGATGTAGTTGGCATTGGGATCGTTTGGATAGTTATCCATTCCTGGAAAGGCCTGGTCAATGGCTTTCAGGGCCGCGGTTTGGTGAGGTAGGGTTTCAAGTTGAATCTTCATATTAGTACCTCTTGATCAAGCTGACGTTGCCATCAAGCTGCTTTAAGCCGTTTTCCAGTTCACGGAGATCGTTCAGATTAAACGAGTAGCCAAAAATTACGACGGCCTGCAGGTTTAATGCATGCGTGCCCAGTAGGTTCAACAGTTTTTCGGTACACTTGCTGCTCCAGTCTTCGCGAATTAAGTAGAGGCGATTATTTTCGATCAGATTGCCTTGATAGCCGGCCAGATCAATTTTTTGAATATCAGCATCAAAAGCATAGCCATCCTTGGCCAGCCACGTTGCCAGTACCGTCTGTTCGCCACTGGCATTGCCGGCCACGCCTAAAGCATCACTAGAGAAGGCTGTGACAGTATCCAGCACCAATTCATCGGTATCTGGCTTAAATTCCTCAATTCGCTCCAATGCAATCCGATTTGGCTTAACGACGCGATAGTGCTTGAAGCTGCCATCAAAGTCGGCGGGGAGGGTCAGTTCATTGTCGGCCTTGATCTTAGCAGCAGCGCGCCGGATGCGTTCCCGTGAGATTTCGTCAATGGAGCGGAAACCTGCTTCATAGGCGGCCTTCCCACCTTTAGTCGGCACTTCAGAACCGTCGCTGTTGGTATGGTAGGTTTTTTCGGGCAGCTGCACCATGATGAACTTACGGTGTCCGCCATCTTCGGCATTAAGCTGCATGACGGCATCGGCAGTGGTGGAAGAACCGGCAAAGAAATCAAGTACAATACCATTAGAGTTAACATTCGAAATATTTATTAATTTTTTGATTACGATGGTACTTTTGGGATTAGTAAAAGGAACGTTAATTTCTGACGGTTTTGAAATCAATAAATCTGACCAATTAGTTGTACGTAATATTTTATTTGTAGGTGCTACCCAATGTTCCACACCTTTGTTTTTCCCGTTTCCGTTTAGATTTCGCCTAATAAATTTTTTTTGTTTTCCTGTAAGGGTCCAATAATCTTCGAGACTCATCTCATTTGAAAACTTTTGGATATAAGTTTGATAGTTCTGAGCAGCTTCTTCGGCAACGATTTTTTTCCATTTCCATTGACCTTCTTTAGGAAAAACACCAAGTAAGGGATATCTCATGGTAGGTCTATCAGCACTATTCCAAAAACCTTTCCAATATCCTTTTTTCGATCTCTTATCAGCAGAATCTCTAAAAGATGGATGGAATACAGTTTTACTTGCTTTAGAATACATTAATATATATTCTAAACCTGTATTCATAGAGGTAAGTCCTTTTGAAATGAATTGCTGGTTTAAATTTTTATCATACCTACGTACCATAATGGTATTTCGATAATTTTGTTCACCGAATAATTCATTTAATATTTCTATTGAATTACTTGCCTCATTATCATCAATTGAAATAAAGATAACACCATCATTTGCTAATAGTCTTTTTGCTAGTGCCAATCTTGGATACATAAATGTCAGCCAGGCGGAATGACTTGCCTTACCTTGAATACTCTTTAATCGAGCAACTTGGTCATCATTCATGCCAAACATTTCTTTAAGCTTGTCATCGGAATATTCAAAGCTGTCAGGGTAGACGAAGCCATCGTTGCCGGTGTTATAAGGCGGATCAATATAAATAACGTCAATCTTGTTCTGATAGTTGTTTTGCAGATGACGCAGTACTTCAAGATTATCGCCAGTGAAAAAGAGATTTTGGCTGTTCTTGCCTGCGCCGTTATTTTGGTCTTCATCGGGAACGATCACCGTAGTTGGCATTTCACCTGCTTGACGGCGAGCATAGTCTTTGCTGATAAAGTTCAGCTGATAGCCTTCGCTCAGTTCTGAAACGTTCTTTTCTTTTAAAGCTGCTTGGAATTTTTCCAGATCAAAAGAATTTTCCCGCGTAAAGAATTCGGGTAGCTTTTCTTTGAGTTCAGCCAAAAAGGCAGAATTGGGCTGCACGGTGGCATTGAATCGTTGGTTGTCGGTTTCCACTATGCCACCTCCTTTGTTGCAGCGAAGAAAGTGGCACTAAAAAAGAGACTTCCAGCAAAAAAGGCTAGAAATCCCTTATAAAATGGCTTGACAAAAAAACGTTGATCTACATAATCAGCGTGAGTTGAGTTGAGTTGAGTTGAGTTGAGTTGAGTCATATCTCTGTCCTCTTTTAATATATTTCCAGTATAGATGCGTTGTTTGTAAACGCGTATCATAACTATTTTAACAGTTCTTGCTGCCTATAAAAGGTCAGAGTCTAAAATTAAGAAGATTTGGGGAACTATCTTTATAAATTAAGCCCCCGGATGATTTGCAATTGCTTTGCGAATCATCCGGGGGTTACATACAGAGAATAAATTAAAAGTAATTATGAGTCACACTTGAGGACGTTTTCGGTATTTTTAAATTAAATGAATTCGGTTTCAAAAAATGCACTAAACTTAAAAATAAATGGCAGGGAAGAACGAGAAATAGGTGGGAATGGTTTAATTGATATGAAACGATCCTCGTTAAAAGGGGACAGAAACTGAAAAGCATCTTATTAACTCTAAGAAGGCTAAATCGTAATATACTTACTTTGATTGAAGAGATAGTCATGAAAAAATCAACTGAGGAGTCTAAAAATGAATTATTAAATATTTGTATTTGGGTTTACATGGTAATTGTTGCTGTCGTTGCGGTATTTTTATGTATTTGGTGCCCAAATATTTTAGAGAACTTATTTCTTTTTGGTATATTTATTTTGATCGTTCCTTTAATTCCTGGCGCGATAATTATGAACATCATTCTCTGGTTGTTTGGTAAGTGACATATTGATATGAAATGATCCTCGTTAAAAAGGGGACTATTATAAAATCCCAATTCGTCATTAGCGGGGGCGTGGTTATGTCAGTGGTAGTGACGATAAAAATTCCATTACGAGTTTGTTCTTTAGTCTTAACAATCGTGGCGTTAGTCCAATCAAGGCTTTTAGGAAAACGCGGCATAATAAGACTGTTGAATGATATGATTGCTCAACGATCTTTTTTGGATTGGAGGTGTGTCAATGTCGGTTGATATAAGTGATCGATTTGTTACTGACCTAATGTATGAGAATATGCAACAATTGAGGCAGTTAGCGCCTACTAGCTTTAATCGTAAGGTTGAGGAACAATGTGGTTATCGTGATACGGATAGCTTTGATACTAATCTGTATTATCATCTTGGCATCAAGTATGGACTGCCAGTAAATAAATGTCGCTTGATTACTTATGTGGGCGGAAAGAAAATCAATATGTCAGCTGATGCTTGGGTGGGCGTTAAGCAATTGGCTAGTATTTCTCATGATACAAAGGAATGGATTAAATTTTATGAAAGTATACAGTCAAATCTTCGATTGCGTTTGTTATGGCCATCTCATCGATTACCAGCAATTAATACTAGTCGATATACTTGCTTTCACGACCGAGTAGATTTGCTGTTAGCAGATCTCAAACGATGGTTTTCTGGTCAGCCGGCATTGTTATCAAAGACTTATCGTAACCGTGAGACTGGGATTTGGCTTAAGTCATTTGATTCTTTTGGAGAATTTACCAAATCAATGCAATTGGATTGGTTGGTCAAAGACGGTTATATTATTGACCTTGTTAATTTGACTGTTTTGACTGATCAAGTTGATTTGGATGAACTTAGGCATAACTGTGATGGTCAATCGATGCGAAGGTACGTTGCTAATTCGATTAAATTAGCACGATTAAATTAGCAACTGATGCTTATTAGTGCTACAGTCTGAATTTGATATGAAATAATTTTCACTAAGAGGACTGGAAACTTCAATCTCAATAAGCATTGTTCATATATATCATTAGTTTTGTCTGCTACAAACTTCTTGAAATGTTGAATTTCATGGTAAATAAATTTTCAGATCAGGGTTCTAAGAGTAAATGTGAGCTTCAATTATTGAAGATATTCAAATTATTTAGCTTGGCCATCTGAACGATCGTATAAAAGATCATATTGGTTTCTATTTTTTGTAGTAGTATCATCAGTTTCAACGGATTAATCCTTTTACTTATATCGGTTAAGCAAAGTAACTATATAAATGTTAGTTGACAAACTGACAAACTTACTTTAAAAATCTAGTACGGAGTTGAAGCTGAGTCCCATGTTCCTAATAGATTCCTTTATTGTATGATGCTTTATTTGCAGACTTTAGAGAAAGCAAGGTCCATGCAGCTTTTGGAATGTAGTAAAATAAATCATAGAAAGCCTTAAATTAAACCTGTTGTCAAAAGTGGGAAGCACTAATGAAAAGCAAAAATAACTCAAAGCAGAGTACTAATGTAAAGGGCGGTTATAAAATGTAGGAAATCGGCGGGGCTATAATGCCCTCTAAGTATACAGATGAAATAGAAAATTCGTCTGATACTTGGAGGGTGTTTTTAATTATGGGAAGA
>PPYF01267738.1_pt1 | contig 21854 bp, 7 predicted proteins | sample 1559871 | NCBI WGS metagenome assembly PPYF01 (sample SAMN08240021, study PRJNA423297) | Human gut metagenome, whole genome shotgun sequencing project.
ATCCCCCCGTCGGTTCGTACAATACAGACCCGGCGTAACCATCCGGCGGAACCGGTAAAGCAAAAAGAATCGAGCCGAGGGATTGCTCCCTCGGCTCTTTTCGCTCGAGCAATTATTTTACTAATTGCAATTATTTGTCGCCTTCGCCTTCGATAATCTCAGGACCATTAACGCCACTAGTGGCAATCACATCGGTCACATGAAATTCTTTGACGTCGACAACAGGCTTAGAATAAGCTTCTTTCATGAAGACATTCCTCCTATTCCAAAATTGCCTTATATCGCTGCCGGCAGTTACCCGCCGGCAGGAGCGATAAATAGGGGTCTACGCGATTAAGCGTAAGTATGGTTCATCACGTCAGAGTACACGGTCTTCACTTTGCCATTCTGATCTCTGTAGGTCAAGAATGCCTTAGCGGAGGCGGTGCCGGTCTGAGAGGTGAGACCATAGCTCAGGATGAACTGGGTGCTGCCCTCGGTGCTGTTGGCATAAGCAGCCTTCACAACGCCGGAGTTATCAGCAGAACCCTGCTTGCCAACGTTGGCCAGAGTCAGGTCAGCGTCAGTCATGTTCTTACCATACACGAAACCGGACTTCAGGTAAGTGCAGCCATCCACCATAGCGCGGGTAGCAACGAACTCAACTCTGTAGGAACCGGCAACCTGGTTGGCAGAAACAGCAGCCACAACGGGAGCCTGGGTGGTAGCGGAAGCAGCCTTCACAGTTACATCAGAAGCAACATAGAAGGTGTAGCTGTCGCCGTAAGCAACGATCTTGCCGTCGATAGCCCAAGCGGTAGCGCCAGCCTTAGACACGGTTACCTGGGTGCCGTAAGGAATGTCAGCCAGAGTACCCTGTGCGGAGTTGCTGCCGTAAGCAACGGTAGCATCAGCGTCAGTGGTTACAGTGTAGGTAGCGGCAGCGTCCTTCTCATACTGTGCATAAACAGTCATGGAGGAGGTAGCGGCCTTAATGGTAGCCTCATCTGCGGACCAACCGGTGAAGGTGTAGCCGGTGTAGGTGGGCGCCTGCGGGATCTTCACATCTGCGCCGGAAGCAACAGACTGAGAAGAGATCACGTTGTTGAACATATCAACAAAGGTGAACTGAACGGGCTTAGCGGACTCAGCGAACACGGGCGTGTAGGTGATGTCAGCGATAGCCACGGTGCTGTAGGTAGCATCGGTGGAAACGATCTTGTTACCGGTCTGCCAGCCTACGAAGGTGCAGTTCTCATTGGGAGTCGCAACCAGGGTGTAAGTGCCGTTCTCAGCGAACTTCTTAGAACCACCGGCGGTCACATCCTGACCGGCCAGGGTTACAGAGCCGTTCTCCACAGCATTTACGGTTACGGTCACACCAGCCAGAGCCGGAGCAGTCTCCTTGGTGTAGGAGTAGCCACAGTCCTTACAGGTGTAAGTGGTGATCTCGGCCTGATCCAGAGTAGCCTCCTGGGTCACCTTAGCGGTGAAGTCGCAGGCCTTGGTCTCCTTGTGAGAAGCGTCATTGGCGCAAACGCGGGTATGGGTGGCATCAGCCTCAGCAGTTGCAGCGTCATGGCTCCACTGGCCCCAAGCGTGGCCGGTAGCCGGAATAGCTACAGTGTAGGTGCCGCCGCACTCGGTGCAGGTGAAGGTCTTCACGCCGTCCTCGGTGCAGGTAGCAGCCTTGGTCTCCACACCATTATCGAAGGTGCACTTGTCAGTCTTAGTAGGCTGGCTGCAGGTACCCTCGCCGGTGCAGGTAGCAGTATGGGTGTAATCCTTACTCTCAACGAAGGCCTGACCGCTGGTGTAATCAGCAACGGGAGCGCCGTAGTTGTGGGTATGACCCAGAGCGGGCTTGGTCTCCTCAGTGTAGGAGTAGCCGCAGTCCTTACAGGTGTAAGTGGTGATCTCAGGCTGATCAGAAGTCTGGTTCTGGGTTACCTGAGAAGTAAAGTTACAAGCTGCGCTATCGGTATGAGTAGCGTCATTCGCGCAGGTGCGGGTGTGCTTGGACTCAGCCTTAGCGGTAGAGTCGTCATGCTTCCACTCGCCCCACTTGTGACCCAGAGCAGCCTCACCGGTCATCTGGGTTCTGGAGATCTCCTGACCGCAGACGGAGCAGTAAACCACGGAGTCATAAGTCTCAGCAGTCTCGCAGGTTGCGGGCTTCACATTCTCCTTAACCGCAGCAGCGGGGGTGTGGTTGTTGGTAGCGGGGATAACCACGTTATTCTCAACGCTGATCACATAGCCGCAATCGGAGCAGCTGGTGGTCACGGTCTTAGAACCGTCCTTACCGCAGGTGGCATCCACAATGTTGCTGTCCATAGTCTGCGGATTATGCGGCGTGGTGGTCAGCTTAGCAGTGAAGGTGGTGTCTGCGGAGATGGTCGCTGTGGTGGGATCGGTATCCCAAGCATAGCTGTAGTGGCCGGCAGCATCGGGAGCCTTAGTGGGCAGAGCCGGTACAGAAGCGGGGCTCTTGCCCTCTTCCACAGTCTCGGTGCCCAGAGAAGCGCCGTCCTCGGTCACATAGTTAACGGTGTAAGACTTGGTCTCCGGAGCGCTGTTGCCAGCGATCTTCAGAGTACCGGCTGCATCAGCAGTTCCGGCCATGTCAACCTTGCCATTAAATGTAAACATACGAGTAGTATCGTTTGAGCCCATATAGTAGGTGGACAGACCCGGATTCGGATTAAAGGTCAACAAATCATCAGAAATAACCGTACCAGCTGCAACCTGGAAGCCAAAAGTACCCAGATACAGGCCATCCAGCTTAACACCCAGGTCATCAGCGCCGCCTAAAGGACCGCTCTGCTCAAAGGTGTAGGTGTCGCCGGTGTAAACAACGCTGCCTTTGGTGGGCAATTTCATATGAGCAATACTCAGGTAATAAGAAGTATTACGATACTTACTAGCACCATCGATCAGATAAGGATTACCATCGGCGTCGCTGACTTCAGACTCAGTGGGGAGCACACGACCATCACCGGCAGTAAAGCCCTTAGCAGTTCTCTTACCCATGCTCAGTGCTTTGTCCCAGCTAAAGCTCAACTGGCAGTTACCAAACTGACCACCGGTGTTCTTCAAAATGAAAGATGCGGTTACATAATACTTGCCGCTCTTAATAGCAGATGCCGGAAAATCGGTGCTGTTTGCAGTCTTACCGGTCAGGTCAACCTTGGAAAGGTCTGCAACAGTATCGTTGTCAGCAGAGTTCTGCCATTCCTCATCACCATTGGTGATAAAGTTCTTGTTATTTCCGTTGTAAGCAGTCCATACGATATCAATCTCCGGAGAAATATCAGCTGCAGAAACATAGTCCGCTGCATCTACATATTGACCGGGTTCGTAATCTGCTGCCAAGGCGGAAATGGGAGCCATGGAGACGACCATCAGACCAGCCATTACACCGGAAAGAAGCTTCTTTGCGCTTTTACGCATAAAACTTTTCCTCCCAAATTAATTGTTTTCGTAACTGAACGATGAAAGATCACAACCACTAAATGCACTATAAAGGGCATAGTCAGAGGCATTCACATAGCCATCGTGATTGAAATCACAAAACTTATTGTAATCCGCTTCACCAGATTGGCTACCGGACGATGCGTAATACACCGCATAATCCGCACTGTTGATGTATGCATCCTTATCAAAGTTACATACAATCATGCCCAAATCGCCTAAATCCAAATCGCTGTCTGCTACCGTAAAGGTAACCGTGCGATCATAACCATAGGCATAGCGCAATGTAGCGGTGTACTCCCCTGCCGGGAGTGACGGAATGGTAAAGCAACCGTCCGTATCGGTGGTTGCAACCACTTCATCTGCGATCACTACATCACAGTTGCGAACTGTAAAAGTATCTTCCGCCAAATCCCCATTAGTATTGCCCAGCGCCAGCACCTTGCCGGTAACGGCATGGCCGGTGGCCGGTGACAGATCTGCTGTCATGGGATGCAGCGTTGCGGTATAGCCCTCAAAGGCGGTGACCAGCGCATAGCAGTCCTGGTCAGCTGTGCCATAATCGGCATAATCCGCATAATCTGCCTCAATGAAGGTTTGGTTCGGGTCCGTATCCAGGGTCACGATCTTTGCAAAGTCCACAGGCGCTTCCGTAGTCACGGTGACCTGCAACTTCAAAAGCAGTTGACCCGCCGCATCAATGGCAGTGGTGGTGGCAGTCTGGTCCACCCTGGTAATAAAACCAAAGTTGATGGTCCCATTCTGCACCAGCACACCGGCGGCGCCAAGGCCCCGCAGCTGATCCGGCAAACTGTCCGACAGCAGATCACTGTGACCGTTGACCGTCAGCACAGCCGCGTCATAAGACATGGTGTACTGCATCACGGCAAAGGACTGCATACCGGAAAGCGTAAAGGATACGGTATAATCCCCGGCAGACAGTGCATTGCCGTCTACCGCCCGGCCCTCGCTGTCCGTAAAGGTACAGGAGAGGTGGGGCTGCTCGGTGCCCAAGGTACCCTGGGCTGCCAGCGGGGTTATAGAGGTTAAGGTCAAAATCAATACAAACGATAAGAAAGCAGCAAGTGTTCTCTTGAGTTTGTTTAATTTCATAATCAAAATCAGTGTGACCCAAGCGGTGCCGAAGCACCGCCCGGGTACTTTAAGTTAGGATTTAGCCGTAAATAGCGTCGCTCAACTCAGCACCGTAGAATGCAAAATAGATTGCATAGTCAGTAGAGTTGACAAAGCCATCATGGTTGTAATCGCAAGCAGCGTTGTAGGATTCTTCGCCCTGAGATGCGCCGGAGGATGCAAAATATGTTGCATAGTCTGCCGCATTGATAAAGTCATCCTTGTCATAGTTGCAGACAAGCATGCCCAAGTTGCCCAGATCCACATTGCCGTCCTTCACCGTAATGGTGATGTTGCGATCATAACCATAAGCATAGCTCAGGGTTGCGGTGTAAGAGCCGTTAGCCAGAGCCGGGATGGTAAAGGTACCATCCTGACCGGTGGTAGCCACAGTCTCGCCGTTAATGATCACATCACAGCCTCTTACAGTGAACTCATCAGTAGCAAGTTCGCCCTTATCATTCGCCAGAGCAAGTACCTTACCGGTTACAGCGTAGCCCTCAGAAGGAGCAGTTGTGCCCTCTTCAAGAGAGTTCTCTGCATCTACCAGGTTCTTGTAAGCGGTGAAGCAAGCAGACAGGTTGGCGGTGTAGTTGTCCTTATCAGCCGGAACATAGGTGGCAGCGTCCTTATGGGCGTAGTCGCCATTACCGGTGGTCGCAACATCTACAGCAGCAGCCAGTGCATTCACATAGTTGGTCCAGGACTCGTCGGTGTAAACCTTCTCGCCCTTGTTAACCAGCTTGCCGCCCTCAACAGCACCGTACTTCGCGGAAGTCGCGGTGGTGGCGATTGCAGCATTCTTGATGGCATTGCCGTCTGCATCGACCTTACCGGAATCTGTCCAGGTGGTGGTCATTGCGCTGTAAGCGCTGCCGCTGGCGTGAGAAACCTCAGCCTCCACCTTGTCGCCGATATAGCCGCGCTCGGTCACAGTGCCCATGTACAGGCTAAACATACGAACAGCCTCTTCAATCAGCAGAGAAGAAGTGCTGGTGGAGAATGCATAGGTATAATCCGCAGCGTCATTACCGTTGGTGTTCGCCAGGTCAGCAATGGTCTGGTCGATCTGGTTCCAAGCGCAGGTGGCAAGCACCGTCTTGGACTCGTCACTCTTCAGGTAAATATCTGCAGCGTACATCTTTTCAGCATCCTTCGCCACGGATACCATCTTCTGGTACTCGGGCAGATCGAAGTTGGCGTCCGTCATACCGTCACGAATGGAAGAAACATCCGTGAAGATCTGACCGGCAACGGTAACGCTCAGCATCTGCGCACACTGATCCACAGCATAGCGCATCTTGTCTCTTGCCTGCATGGCAAGTGCACGGGTTTCCTCACCATTGTTGACAATGGACTTCTCGGTCACCATGTGCTTCACAGTGAAGTCCTTGCTCACGGCAACGCCATTGGCATTGTAGTAAACGAACTTCGCCTGATTGAAGGTGCCTTCCTTTGCAGCACCGTTGATCGCATAGGGAGCATCCTTATAAGTGGTGGTATCCCATGCGGTGGCATAAGCCTGGGCGTTCAGGAAGTACCAGGAAGAACCGCTCTTCACAACAGTCTGGCCGGTGGGATCGGTAGCCGTGGTGTAAGCCTGACCACCCACATTGGTGGAAGCCGCACCGGTTACATCAGCATCAGTCAGAGCCTCCGTGGTGTAATAAGGCTGGCTCATAGCGCTGTCAGCATAGTAATAAGTGCCGTCAGTGGTTGCATAAGCAGCCAGAGCTGCAGGCAGCTGATCCAAGGAAGTTACAGGCTTGGTTGCAGGCTCGCCGATCACGGTCTTTACCTCAGAGGTAACAGCCGTCTTAGCGAACGCACTGGACAGAATGCCGGCAGTGGACAGATTCAGCGGAGACTGGCGGGCCTCAAAGCCGGCAGCCAATGCAGCGGTTGCTGCATCATAGGTTGCGGAAGAGCCGCTGGCCTTGTCGTAATCCTTAAAGTCAGAAGGTCTGTAGTTCTTAATGTAGCTATTCAAAGAATCGTATGCACTATTGAACTGGCCACGGTTACCATCGTCAGCAACAGTTACTTTCAAGCTACCGGTTGCCGGGTTCTTATCGCAGTAGAAGCTCAACTTCACTTCTTTCTTGGATACCTGAGAAATATCCGTAGAACCATCATACTTGAACAGATCCAGGGAAGAGGAGCTGTCCTTAGACAGAGTCACGGAACCGGTCTGGATGTACAGACCGTCAATGCCGGTTGCGCCGGAAACCTTGCCCAGCAAGCTGCTGTAAGCGAAGTCGCCGGAACCGCTCTTCAGATAAACAGCGGTGTAATAACCGTTGCTATCCTTAACAGCTGCAGCCAGCGCTTTGCCGCCGTTCAGCTCGCTCAGCGTGTAAGCGTGGTTCACACGAGATACGCCGTTGGAGGGAACCTGGCTTGCGGCAACACCCTTGACCCAAGTCTGACCGCCATCGGTGGTGTAGTCTACCTTTTCGTAGTTCAGCACATCACCGGTGAACTTATCAAACGCAGCCATCATGTTGGAATTGTTTACAGTTACGGTCTTGTTGCTAAAGGAATCCTTAACAGAACCGGTGCTGTAAGCAAAAACGCCGTCCAAAGTCTTGTCGGGAGAACCGGCAAGGGCACGGTCATAGCCAAGACGAATCTTGTAGTTCTTCACTGCATCCAGGTTAGAGCTTGCCAGAACAATATCGGTAGGATAGCTTACACGGAACGGCTTCTGGTTCATGTAGGGTTTACCAAAGTAACCGGTGTTGTTCACGGTAGCCTGACCATCGGAGGTCTTACCGGAAGAACCATTGGAGAATCTGCCGTCCTGAGAACCGCCCGGATACACAGAATCGGACCAGTTCTTCAGCGGAGTCACAAACTGATAAGTCTTGCAGGTCAGGCCGGTGTAGAGGGCCTGGTTGGTGTTGGTGTCGATAATGTTGTAAGTAACGGTGTAAGTTACTACAGTATCTTCATCAAAACCGCCGTTGGTAACAGTGAAGGAAGCGGACTTCTCAGGAACAACTGTCTTGCTGGAGAAGTCTACGGTGCAAGCACTGTTATCGGAAACCACATTCGTGATCTCAATGTTGTAACGGCCACGAGCAACGAAGTTGCCCTCGGCGTTCTTTACCGCACGGTTCAGACCGTAGCAGTTATTGGTAACCGTCAGCGTTGTGGTGGTGGTGTTACCGCCATAGCTGAGGGTCAAGTTGCTGTCTGCCACACGAGCGGAAGCCAGCTTCATGTTATGATCCGCCAAAGTGGTGATCAGGCCGCCGATCAGGCTGTTCACAGCCTGTACGGTGTACATAGCGCCGGGCAGGATCGTATCGGTCTTGCCGCTGTCGCCGCCTACACCGCCGCTGGCTTCATACACATTGTATACCAGGGTACCCAGTACGCCGTAACTGCTGTTGCTGGAAGTACCGGCAAAGGTATCCTTCTGCAGCAGATCGTCGAAGGGATGATCGTTGGTCGCAGCAGCGGGAACCACATTACGGGCTGTGCCGTAGCGGCCGCCGAATACCACGTTCACCAGATCAGCCAATACATTGTAAACAGTACGGATAATGCCTTCGCTCTTAATGGGCGGTGCGGAAACCATGGTCAGCAGACGGGTTACAAACCCGGTTGCGCCATACTGGCCGTTCGCATCTGCCACACCAATATTCAGCATACCCTGGATCACATCGGTGTAGATCAGCTCTTCGGAATTCAAAGCGCCTTTCTTTGCAGAATCACCATACTGCAGCACGCCTGCAACAGGCAGCAGCTTGTTGGCAATCACATTGATGTTCTCCCACAGGGAGTTGGACAGCTTCACCAGGCAATTGCCGTTGGTGTCGCAAACGCCCAGAAGATTGGCAAGGCCCTTGCCATGCTCGCCGTCCTTAAAGGTGTCGGTGCCGGCATAGTAAACAACAACGGAATTCAGCAGATCAAACAGAGAAACGCCGTCATTCAGAGTAGCGGTCTCCGGATTCCACAGGTTGCCGTCCTTGTCGTGCATGATAATATAGGGGCTCATTACATAGCCCACAGCATCACGAGCCATCAGCAGCAGATTGTCAATGGTTACATCGTACTTACCGTCTGCGCCCTTCTGCACCAGAGAAGAGTAGTCGTGATCCGGCAGCACATAGCCCAGATACAGCTGCAACGCCAGAGCAGCTACGCCCTCTGCATCGTCGCAAGCGTCCAGGTCCTCATTGTGGATGCCCTTCTTGAAGTCGGGGATATTCCGCAGTGCAGAAATTGCAAACGGAATCATCGCGCTCTCCAGATTGGCCTCGGTCAGAGCAGTGCCCTCGCCGTTCTCATGATAGAAGGCGCCGAGAATGTTCGCATCCGTTTTATCACAGATGAACTGCAGTACCTTCAGCATATTGCCAACCAGGGTCTGCGCTACATTGCCGGGATCCTCGGAATTTACCTTCGTCAGACCGCTGGCATCATAACTTGGCAGGAAGTCCTTTACTGCGGCAACCAGGAAATCATTCAGCGCTGCCAGCATGGAGCTGTAGCTGCTGTAATCATTTGCCATGAATGCCTCAATGTTCTTCATACCGGTCTCAGCAAAGCTGCAGTTCAGGGGGCCGGTGGCCTGCTTAAAGTAGTAAACAGACATGGGGCTGAAACGCAGTTTGTTGAACAGGGTGGTGGAGTCAATATCTCTCCAGGTGTAGGTAGGAGACTTCACCAGGTCACGGCTGTTGTACTTCTCCAGATCCGCCTTGATGTAAGCCAGATAGGTAGCCGCATCCTTGTACTCTTCGCCAAGGGTCTGGCCGGGCTTCAAGTTCTTTGCAGCCTTTTGGCACTCATAAGCGGCCCAAGCCTGCACATCGGCAGCGGCGTAGTTGTTGGCTACATTGCTGTAGTCCCAAGCCGTGTTGTGGGTCGTGGCACCGGTGTACCACATATAGTAATTGTAGTCGTAACCGCCCACACCGGAATTCAACTGGCCCAGCGTATCCTTCAAAGCGGTGTTCCACACCATCTCAAAGGCTTGGAAGCCAAAGTCAAACAGCGTATTTGAGGGCTTCAGCGCCAACTTCTGATCCTGATAACGGAACAGATATACATTACCGATGGCCTCGCCGTTCTTGTCATGATCCTCCTGCGTTACATAATGCAGGTTGGTCGTGTCAATATACGGTGCGGAACCCTTCTCCAGATACTCTGCGTATCTGTCTCGAGAATTGGTACCGTCGGCGTATGTAATCTGTGCGGTAATGTTGCTGAGCAACTGGGTGGAGAGCTTATCAAGCAGGATGGAATCCAGCTTGCTGGTCTCCAGACTGGGATTGTTCCGGATCTGAGCCTTCTCCTCTGCAGTAAACCAACCGGTATTCTCCAGAACCAGCTGCTGAACAATATTATATACCATATTGCTCTGATAGCCGCTGGGCATACCAATCAGGTCACCAATGGTCTTGTAAACATCCAAGAAGCTGCTTACGATGCCAAGGCCAAGATCGCCGCGCAGCAATTTCTTTACGATATTGCCGTTGGCGCCTTCAGGACCCCCGTCGGAAGAAATGTTCCGAACCAGCTTCACAATACCGCGTACAATATCGGTAGAGGAAGTTGCGCTGCGGGACATTCCGTTAACTGCGCTCAAATCTACATAGCGGGCATCGCCGGCCAGCAGAAGCAGTGCGGACATGCTGTTCAGGAAAGAATCCAGATCTTGAACAGTTTTAAGCACCTCATCCACGCTGCCCAGTTTGATGGTGATGCTACCAAGAACACTCAGGTCGATATTCATCGGTGCGATGTTTGCCTGAGCAAGAGTCAGATCCACAAAGTCCAAAAGGGCTGTGCAGGCCTGCTCATCATTAAGGATGGGCCAACCCAGTGAGTTGAAGTCCAAGTCCTGGTCATGGTACTTCGTGTTTGCCGAAGCATTAGCCGCGGAAGCGACCATAGCACCGGAGAAACAGCTCATCGCCATCAAGACCGCCAAAAAGAGCGCAAGCAACTTGCGGGAAAACTTTTTAGCTTTCACTAATTTTTACCTCCATAGTAATTTGTAATTCTTACGAATAAATGGTTGCGTGTACGCGCCGTCCCATCCTCTGACCATCGGGCAATCCAATATTCAGGATGAAGGCATTGCAGCCGGACGCCATACATTATGAAAATGCGCATAGAAACACATTTATCGCATTCTTATTAAAACACGACGGTCACCAAAAATCAATAAAGAGCCGTGATTTTTCTGATTTTCGGAATGTTGCACAATTTGAGCGGCTGTTTTTTGTGCGAACGGACAAATTTAATTTACACGAAATTAACAATTTGTTCATATTTTATCGCTTAGTTAAAAGACAATGCCTATTATTTTGCAAGTTTCGACTTGTAAAGGCCATGTGCTTTACGCGAGATTTTCACACGCAAAGGTGTGCCCCTTTACACCGTCGATTTTTTGGCGTAACGGCGGGAAACTTTCACAAGTTCCACAGGATTTTCCACATTTTTTCCTCCAAAACCGGTGGAATTTCTGTCAGCAGTTGTCGAATGCAGCAATAACGATAAACGCGCCCTGATCCTCCACACAAATCCAAGATAAGAATGCAGCGCAGATCCGTCGGCCGGGCCGAACATGGTCCATCGGCCGGGCCAAACATGGCTTGATATATAAGTACGCAAAAAAAATGTTGCGCCGGAATTTCGCTATAAATCGGGAAATTTTGCCCACCCGTTCACATTTTGTTAAAAAGTTTTCGGAAACCTATTGACTTGCCGTTCTATATTTGGTATAAATATACTGTATTTGTTGTACGCGTGGGTATCCTGCGCCCTTTTAGCAGAGGAATTGTGAACGAATTGTTAACGCAACTTGCAAGCACATCCTCCGCTAAAAGGGTGCGCTGCCCAGGCGAATCCAAAACGACAAGTTCGTCAACATATCAGAAGGAGAGATGAATTATGAAGACGGGCAAAAAGTTACTCAGCCTATTTTTGGCTGTAGTAATGATGGTCACCACCTGCTCTGTCGGGTTCACTGCATTTGCAGCGGACAAAGACAAGGGCATCTGGAAGAACTCCACAAGTGCCGATTCCACCTTTGACGCACTGACGGAACTGGTAGACACCTATGTTCCGGCATTGCTCAATCAGCCGAATATCAAAAAGGCGCTTGAGGAGAAGTTGGGGATGACCGTCACCGACACCACCTCGATCAGTGATCTGATCATGGGTGTGTCTCCCACGCTGCTTAATCTTTTGAGCAGCCCCATGAATAAGGCAGACATCATTGACGGTTACCAGAAAGGGTATTCCGATGTGGCGTATGCCTACCTGGACGAGAAAGATGCGAAGATGAGCTTTTATCAGCTGTTTTCTTTTTGCGTCAACAACATTTCGTCCAGCGACGCAGAACTGGCCAAATGGTGCGAGGACACGCTGAGCGATCTGTCCGCCCTGCTGGAGCAGTTCCCCGAGAAACAGGCTAAGCAGCAGGAAGACCTGAGCGCTGCCTACGACGCACTGAACAAAGTGCTCGAGGTGCTGGGTACTGCTAATGGCAGCCTGAACACCCTGGAAGACATCCAGAAAGCTACCGTTACCTACAAGGACAAATCGTACAAAGTAGACGACTTGATTGCTCTGGACGATTTCAAGGATGTAGCTAAGTGCTTTGGCACCTTCACCGCCTACTTCGAAGAAGCCGGCAGCAAGAAGAAAGTCAGCACCATGAGCGAAGCGATTTGGTATGTGCTGCTCCAGTATCAGACCGACAAGGCAAGCAGTGAACTGGCAGAGGCCGCCAAGGCTTATCTGTGCAAGCTGGCCAAGAAGGACTACAACACCATCAAGGATGACGATGCTGCACTGGCAGCCGCTTGCAAGATCGGTGCTGCCGTACTGGCCAACAACGGCGATGACGCCTTTGTTAGCGAGTACTATGCTGCGCAGCTGGATGATGCTACCGTAGAAGCCCTGCGTGCGGACATGAACAAGAATGTGCCCGACGGCAACGCAAAAATCGGTTCCAGCCGTGACACCTTCCAGGCTTACCTGAACGGCGACTATGCAGACAAGGGCATCGCTCCTGTAACCAAGCCGGCAATGGCCACTTACTGGAGCAGTGAGGATCTGGATACGCGTACCGAGGGTATTTACCGCAGAGCGTTGATGGAGAACAGAACTGTCGGCGGCATGTCCCCCGAAGATGTGATCGCCACCATCAACCAGGACCTGCTGAAGGCCTTTTACAGTGGTGAGCTGAAGGAGAGCGTTGACGAGGCTGTTGATTTCTACTTTGAGATCACCGATGCCAAGACCATCTCTAATACTTGCAGAAAGTATTCTTTCGCGAAATACGGCTTTAAGGATTCCTTCGCTGTTGCTGCTGTAAACAACGCCATCAATCAGTACATGGTGCTGCTGGATCCTGAGGATCAGGAAGGCGTAACCATCGCAGGCCTGACCCTCACCGGTAATGCAGTTATGAACGAAGTGGTCTACAAGCTGGTAGAGTCCAAGGTTGACCTGAAGGGCGCGCTCACCGATATATGGATGAACCTGTATGAGCACCCGGTTGAAACCATTATGCAGTTGCTGCCTGTTTTGACCGTTGTGATTGACGAAGTTGTGATCCCCATGGTATTCAACCAGGAGGGTGATCCCTTTAACGGTTTCCTGGGCGGTTTGCTGAGCGGTCTGATGGATCAGTACGGCCAGAGTGCCGGCAGCCCCATTGGTTTGGGCGGCGGCCTGAGCTGGGACCTGAACAAGGTTCTGCCCAACCTGATGCACTGGCTGATCGGCGACAAGAACTACGACTTTACATACTACAAAATCAGTGGTGTTGAGTATGGCAAGGATGCCGACGGCAAAGATGTGATCGTCAGCCAGGTGTATGGTGACCCCACCACCGGCAAGTACGATGACACCAAGACCCCGGTGATCCTGAACATCTATGCAGCCGATAAGGCGCTGCAGGGTGCCAAGGCATCCGGCATTGCCGATGCACTGAAGCTCACCGGCGACGGCGCTACTGCCGTGAATGAGGCTGTGTCCGAGCTGGCCACCTTCTTCACCGCCGCTGTAGATCAGTATGTGGCTGACAGCCACAAGGACGGTGGAGAAACGGACGCCAAGAGCGGCGCCAACACAAAGAAGGAAGGCACCATTTATAATAGCGGCGCCAACAACCTCTTCGTTGCCCTGCCCAAGATTTTGAATATCATGGGCAAGAACTTCATTGCAAAATATGAGGTGAAGAGCGCTGATAACACCAAGAAGGCTTCCGACTGGTCCTACAGTAAGTACAAAATTAAGAGCAACGACATCAGCGGCACGGATTTCTACTACAATCAGTCCCTGGTGAACTTCAAGAAACTGGCAGACGGCGGCAAGCCGGCCAAGATTCTGGACTGCTTTGTAAACATCTTTGTGAACGACTGGTTCAACGCCATCATTGACCTGCTCAATGATGTGACCGCCACCGACAACAAGATCACCACCAACCTGCCCATCATCACCGGTCTGATCCGCGCTATGGGCGGTCTGGGCGAAAAGAGCACCATCAGCGATGTACTCAACGGTGTATTCCAGCTGAAGTACAACGACAAGGCCTCTTTCGTAATGGGCGTATACAACAAGGAATCCAAGTTTGTTGGTCTGAGCACCGAAAGTGCTTACTTCCTGTTGTCTAACATCGGTCAGCTGGTGAATGTGATCCAGGCCATGGACACCAAGACCAAGAACACCATCGACGTGAGCTTCCCGAAAGTGAACGGCAAGATGGCAAAGATCCCGACCCAGCCCAAGTGGGCAAAGGTACCCAAGACCTCCAGTAAGAGCGGCGCTTCTCTGCTGTCCAATCTGGACTCCGCACTGTCCAAGGTGCTGGAGAACTCCACACTGAACAACTTCAACCTGAACACCACCCCCGGCATCCTGTGCGGTCTGGTAAGCCTTGGTTCTTACATCCTGGGCAGCGACAACACCAACCCGATGCTGAAGATGCTCAATAAGACCTTAAACTTCCTGAACGACGGGGACAAGAAGTCCACCGATACCTCAGACAAGAAGGTTTACACTGAGGATCATCTGACCAATCTGGTGGTTCAGATGTATGTTGCACTGGAGAATGTAATTGATTACTATCTGGTGAACGAGGACGCTCTGGGCCTGAATGTTTTCTACGACGGCAACCAGAAGCTGTACAAGAAGAAGAATAAGGCCGGCAAGCCGGTGTACTACACCAGCAAGACCGGTGCTTACCACTACAACATTTTGGCTGCTGCGCTGAAGGGTCTGATTTCTCCCCACGCAGTAAGCAATCACCTGACCAACAAGTCCGCCGCCAAGAAGCTGGCAAGCCTGCCTACCTGGCACAACGCCATTCGCTTGGACAAGAGCACCAGCGGCTGGACCGGCGCCACCAACATTAAGATCAACTGGGGCTTCCGCGCAGGCAACAACACCAAGTTCTTCCAGAACTTCGGCGAGAGCCTGGGCATCATCACCGATCTGATCGGCGTGCTGACCAAGGATGCCGGTTACTATGACGGTGTACTGTACCCCATCTTTAAGGATCTGGAAAAAGCACAGGGCTTTAGCCTGGGCGTGTATGCAAAGGGCAGCGTAAAGGACGGCGCAACCGGCCTACTGGCCATCATCACCCCCATCAGCAAACTGCTGGACGGCTTCTACAGCAAGCCTGTCTCCGTGCTGACCAACCTGATCAAGGGCCTGTCCATTGTGATGAACAAGGACCTGAACAATGTGGCGACTGCCGCCATTTACCCGCTGTACAAAGAGATCCACGGCGTATCCACCATTCTGAGCGCAAAGGTGTCCAATCTGATGCCCTCTATGGCAAAGAACGACGCATGGTTCTCCGCTGTACTGGGCCTGATCTTTAAGACCAATACGGACGACAAGGATCAAAACGCGCAGAATAAGCAGACGATTGCCCTTGTAACCGGCCTGCTGAAGAAGAGCGCAACCAAGGCCGGCTTGGGCATCAACGATGTGACCGTGATCAACGCTGTAAACAGCCAGCTGGCTAACTTTGGCTTTGAACTGCCCACCACCCTGTTTAAGGACATTGCAAACTGCAAGAATGCAGAGGCTGTTCTGAAGTACCTGATCCACCTGGTGGTCGATGTACTGCAAATTCGCCAGATCATTGATTTGCTGAAAGTCGTGATCGACAATCCTTCCATAAGCCAAGTGCTGGATATGATCAGCCGCCTGACCAAGAAGGATCTGCTGAACATCATCCACGCTGTGATCGCCAAGACCACGGATCCCACCACTGCTTACTGGACCTTCCTCCAGTATGTACAGGAAAAGACCACCGGCTTCTATTATCCCGCCGGTGTGACCGCGCAGGACGCCAGCGACGCTGTTGGCGATCTGGACACCATGGTCACCTCCGTGATCGGTCTGCTGGCCGGCCTGGATGTAGTGAAGCAGGATAACCTGAAAGACCTGGTTAGCTCCCTGATCTTCACCAACGCCAACCTGACCAAGCTGGCTTCCGCACTGTACGGCGCCATTGATCCTTACAAGGATTACCTGGGCTATGCCGGCATTGATGTAAGCAAGAAGGGCGTAGCTAAGCTCCTGACGGACGGCAGCTACGGCAAGACCTACTCCTCCGCAGCTAAGGCGATCAAAAAAGCCAAGAGCTGGAAGAAGCTGGGCAACATCAACTGGGGCTTCACCGATGGCTCCGCAAAGGCACAGCAGGGCTTTGTAAACGGCCTGGCTGCGATCCTGCGTCCGCTGGACGGCGTACTGTCTCTACTGCTGGCAGGCGACGACTTGGCCGTTGGCCAGATCCTTACCGATTTGGTGAAGAACCTGAACTTCGGTTCCTCTAAGGACACCGTACAGCTGAAGAATGGCAAACTGCGCATTCGCATCAAGGGCTCTGACAAGTATTCCAAGACCTCTGTACTGGAGATTAACCTGTACAAAGTGATCGAGGATGTGAAGTCCCTGAGCATCTATGGCGGCAATGGTTACGAAAGTGCCATCGTTCCGCTGCTGGAGGCACTGGAGTGCCCCAACGTGAAGACCTACAAGCAGTACAAGGCAGACATTAAGAAGTCTACCGACAGCGTACTGACGGATGTGTTGAATCCTATCGTAGGCTTCCTGAACAAGGTACTGGACGCTCCGTTCGATACCCTCACCGCAGTACTGCCCAATGTGGCATACTACATTGATAATAATGGCCTGGCACAGCTCGTCAACAATCTTCTGTCGCCGGTAACATCTCTCCTTCCGGTACTGAAGAAGAACGGCGTAGATGTTGAGGTCATTATCAAGGCTCTGGCCGGCAAGTCACTGAACGACCTGGTTAAGGACGCACTGGGTGTGAACATTCACCTGAATCTGAACAACCTGAACAAGTGCGACATCCAAAACGCCATCGTTCCGCTGGTGAACAAGCTGCTCAAGTCTAAGAAAATCAACATTCAGTTGCCCAAGATCGACTGGAGCGCCCTGGCAAGCCACGGCACAGTCAGCACGGTCAAGAGCGCTGCAAAGAACAGCGAAGGCTATTATAATAGAAAGCACGTTACTGCAAACCAGGGCGAAACGCTGATCGCCGTGCTCCGCTATGTAGCCAACCTGCTGACCAAGAACATCAGCGGTTTGAAGTCCATTTTGGGCGGTATCGACGCGATCAAGGATTACAAGTCCATCATCAACGCGGTACTTGACCAGATCGGCACCTCCTCCGCAGACCAGATCATCCGTGCGCTGTTCTATCTGCTCCAGGAGAATCCCACCAACGCGTTCTGGAATTACAGCGAATACCAGACCAAGGACTACAAGTTCTCTTATCCCTCCACTGTGGATCAAGAATTCTTGAAGAACATTCCGCCTATGCTGGATGGCCTGATCGGTAGCTTGGCTGATCTGAACAAGCTGATCGCTGACGCTGCCTTTAAGGACAGCACCATCAATGGCATGATCACCGGCATCGGCAAGGCACTGGACGGTGTGAAGATCAACGACTCCACCAACCTGACCGCCCTGCTGTCCCAGACCGGCATTGACTATTCTACCAAGACCGTTGCCAAGCTGCTCACCGATGAGTCCTATGGCAAGACCTACGCGAATGCGGCTGCCGTAATCGGCTCCGCCTCCTCCTGGTCCAAGGTCAACACCTCCGCTCTTAAGTGGGGCGTAAAGGATAAGGATAGCTTCTTTAATGCACTGGCTGCTGTAATGCGTCCGTTCTACGGCGTATTGGATGTACTGCTGAATGATGCTTCTCTGGGCATCTTCAACATCGTTCATATCCCCGGCTCCAACGGCTACTCTTCCGTGGTCGTTCCGCTGCTGGAGGCATTCGGCTGCTACAACATTAAGACCCAGTATCAGTACAGAGAAGACATCAGCAAGGCCTATGACAACATCCTGTTGGATATCGTCAACTCCCTGTGGGATAAGGTAGAGGACATTCTGAATGCACCGCTGCAGACCCTGATGTCCATGCTGCCCAACCTGGCACTGTTCATTGCCAACGACGGCCTGCTGCAGCTGATCGAGAACCTGTTTACACCGGTTTCCGCTCTGCTGGATGCTTTGAAGCCCATCGTGAATGTGAACACCGTACTGACTCAGGTATTCAAGGCCTTCAAAGTGGATTTGAATGGCTTACTGGCTAAGGTTGGCCTGAAGTTGGATCTGAACATTGACCTGTACGATCTGACCGCTATGCTGAAGCCCATCATCGGCGTGGACAACATTGTTCCCCTGCTGAATCAGGTGCTTGGCATGATCAAGATCAAGGGTAAACCCCTGGGTCTGGAACTGATGGATATTGACTGGTTCCAGCTGGCAAGCCACGGCAAGGTGATGACCGATGCTTCTCAGGCTGCCACTTACGGCACGCGCGTGTTTGTAAAGGGCGACGCCTCTGAGACCTTGATTGCCGTGCTGCGGTACCTGGTTGAAGTTGTTAACTACAAGGATAACTACAACACGGTAACCAGCTTGGTAGGCTCCCTGATCGGTGGATCTGACAACAGCTCCATTACCGATGTGGTAGGCACCGTGCTGGATCTGCTGAAGGGCAACACCGACGATGTAATCGGCGAACTGTGTAACCTGCTTCAGCAGCTGGGTGGTTAATCCCCCATTCCTAAATGAAAATGGCGTACCTTCGGGTACGCCATTTTTGTTACCCGCCGCCGGACAGGCTCCTGTATATAATGTATATAATATAGAACGCCCTTTGGGTGCAGGCTCTCACCTGCCCCGGAGGGCTGCTTTTTTTCGCCAAGTTTTACGGCTTTTTGAATTTTCTTTGCGAAAGCCTTGTATTGCTTTTGCAATTTATATATAATAAGTGCATAGTAACTTTTATCTCGGTGGTGAATACAAATTGCTCGGTAAATACGCCAGAGTCAAGGTCGTTATGCCTATTGGCTCTACGGACGGTACGGGCTATCGGTATCCGCTGAACTACGGCACAGTATACGGTGAAAAGGACCAGACTGCCTACATTATGGGCATCCACCACCCTGTGCGTAACTTTGACGGGCGTGTGATAGCCGTCCTCCGAAACAAAAAAGAAAAGAAATCCATTTGGATTGTGGCGCCCAAGAGCACACGATTCATTGTCAACGACATTTTGGAGTATCTGGACCCGGAGCGGGACTTTCCCGGCTACCGGCTGGAATGCCTTTACGAGAGCAGCTGCGGCGCGGTCATCTTCCATGATATTAAGGGGGAGGTGCGCTACCTGCTGATCAAGAACAAGCGCTCCGCCCACTGGGGCTTCCCCAAAGGGCATATTGAAAGGGGCGAGACCAAGGAGCAGACCGCCCTACGGGAGGTACAGGAGGAAACGGGCTTGCGGGTTAAGCTGATTGAGGGGTTCTCCTGCCTGTCCAAGTATCGGATTCGGGATCGGGTTGAAAAGACGGTAACCATCTTTGCCGCCACCACCCCGAGCACGGTGATCCACATGCAAAAGGAAGAAATTGAGGACTACATTTGGCTCACCTATGACCGGGCACTGTCGCTGCTGCGGTTTGACAATGACAAGAGTATTCTCATTGCCGCCCACGATTTTCTGGACCAAAACAACATTATTTAACGATGGAATCCATGTGTGCTGAAACTGCCTATTTAATTGAACTGACCGCCGCCTTTTTGCGGGACGAGCCGGTAACCTTGCGCCCGGATATGGATTATCGCAAGCTGTGCGGCATTGCCAAGGCGCATAATCTGATCGCTGTGGTGTACGCAGTGTGCAACAAAGCCCCCAATACCGAGGTGATCCCGGAGGACTGCCGACTGGCACTCAGCGAGCACTTCTTTAGCAGCGTGTTCCTGTACGAGCACCAAAAGCAGGGTGTGGAGCGGGTGTACCGCGTTCTCAGCGACGCCGGCATCCCCCATGTATTTTTTAAGGGCGCGATCTTAAAAGAGCTGTACCCGGTGCCGGAGTGCCGCCTAATGGGCGACATTGACCTGCTCATTAACCCGGCGAACCGCCAGGCAGCCAAAAAAGCGCTAATGAGCAGCGGCTTTGCCTGCACTGCCCAGAACGGCCCGGTATACGACTACCGCAAGGGCGATGTGTTGCTGGAGGTGCACACAGCACTGATCAGCGATAATCCCCGGTGTGAGACTGCCTTTGCAAACGCCATGGATCAAGCCCAATTTGAAGGCTGCTGCGGCAAATTAGAGGACAATTACCACTTTGCCTATCTAATCGCCCACTTGGCCCACCACTTTCGCTTTTACGGCGCCGGAATCAAGCTGATCCTGGATCTTGCCGTGATGCTGCAAAGGTGCCGGATCGACGAAAAAGCGGTGCTGACCTTGTGCGAAAAAGCCGGTTTGGCACAATTCGCCAAGATTGTGCTCACCGTGTGTTATCGCTGGTACGGCGTGGGTACGCCTTATGTGGATGACACAGCGGACTGTGAATCGTTTTTGGTCAGCTACGGTGCCTTTGGTAACGCGGATCGGAACAAAAGCGCCGTCATTGCTCGCCGCCAAATGGAACAGGGCGAGAAAGCAAGCCCCCTGCGCAGCAAGCTGCGCCTGGCGTTTCCGGCATACAGCCAAATGCGCCGCATACCCTATATTCGATTTTTAGACGGCCACCCTTGGCTGACCCCGTACGCCTGGTGCTACCGTCTGATTTACAACACCCGGCACCGCAAGGACTTTATGGTGCGCACCGCCCGGGGACTGGACAGCGACGATGCCTACGCCGCTGCCAAGGAAGAACTGAAATTCTTTAAGGAGATGGGATTGTTATGATTTTTGGTATCATTTTGCTGGCTATCGCAGCCATTTTACTGGTGTGGTTTGTAGCCTGGTTTATCATCACCCGCGTCAACGGCAACTGCCCGCTGTGCGCCATGGAAAAGATTGCACGCCCCTCTAAGCTGACCATAGACACCACGGACGCACCGAATTACGGCGGCGCTACCGTGCCCCCTATGGGCTGGTCCAGCTGGAACACCTTTCGCCAAAACATCAATCAGGATCTGATTCTGGAGGTGGCAGAGGCCATGGAGGCCAGCGGCCTGGCGGAAGCGGGCTACAACTATATCAACCTGGACGACTGCTGGCACAGCTCTGTGCGAGACGAAATGGGTCGCCTGCAAGGGGATCTGGGCACCTTCTCTATGGGGATCCCGGCGCTGATCAAGCAACTGAACAGCCGGGGCTTTAAGGTGGGTCTGTACTCCTCTAACGGGACCCTCACCTGCGAGGATCTACCGGCCAGTTTGGGTCACGAACGGCTGGATGCCAAAACCTTGGCCAGCTGGGGCTGCGAATTCTTCAAGTATGACTTTTGTCATCACCATGTATTAAAGGGTGATGTGCCCATTATTGAAAACCTGCAACTGAACCTGCCGGGTACCACAGAACCGGCACTGATCCTGCTGCCCGGCGAAGCAGAATTTACCGGCAAAGGCCGGGTAGTCAAGTGCAGCGATCTGCCCTCCGGTCAAGGCATCGGTATGATCGGTTACGGCTCCGGCACCGCCGGATTCCGCTTTAGCGTAGAAGCAGGCGGCACCTATGCCCTGACCCTGGCCTATAACAAATCTCTGTGCCTCCACCAGCGCTACCTGCGCATTCGAGTCAACAACGGCAAGGAACATGAGCTGCTGTTTCCCACCACCAAGGGCGCCAGCCCCACCGGCCGTATCCAGCTGACGGTTGAGCTGCAACCGGGCGAGAACCACCTGTTGCTCTACAACCCGGTAGTTACCCGGGCTGACTCCTCTTACCTGCAATACGCCCGCATGGGTCGAGAACTGCAAGAG
>PPYF01469802.1_pt1 | contig 21847 bp, 20 predicted proteins | sample 1559871 | NCBI WGS metagenome assembly PPYF01 (sample SAMN08240021, study PRJNA423297) | Human gut metagenome, whole genome shotgun sequencing project.
ATGCTGATGACAGTATACAGGTCAATTCAGAGACAGGCAAGTAAATCAGTATTTTGATAATTTATGAGGTCAACAACAATTTTCATATATGGTTAAAAAATCCCCTTTCTAATATGCGATTAGTGAAGGGGTAACACAAATCTTAAAAAAATCCCTTTTTTGTACCTTGAAAATTGAATTGCCTGTCCAGAGTGATACCTGATATTGAGTGGGCATTCTGCCTGCCTTATCAGAGAAAACGCTGCGAAAGGAAATTTGGAGTAGGAACGGATTTGGAAAGAGAACAGGCAGGACTTAGAGAAGGGAGTGAGTTAGAAAAAGAAATAAAATACATCGTATCAGTAAAATATAGAAAAGAGGCAGAGAAAAGTATGAAAAAAACAGTAAAAAGAATTTTCTCAGGCGTACTTTCGGCACTTACAATCTTAACCTCTGTTGTACAGCCGATGACAGCGTATGCAGGAGAAACAAATCCAAAATCTTATGAAATGAAATACCCTGCGCTGGAACAGGTAAAAGCTCAGCTTCAGGAAGATGAGATTGTAACTGTGCAGGATTATGAAGTGGAAAAAGGCAGTGACTTTGATATAAAGACAGATTTTTCCGGCATGAAGTTTTATTCTGACCAAGTAAAAGTGACATTTTATGAAGCGAAAAATCAGAAGGGGCAGGATTTTCATACAGACCGTGCAGACACTTATCAGGCAGTGTATTTTGTAGAGCCGGTTCGGGAAGCGCCGAACTACCATGTGATTAGAAATATCACAGTTGCCGAGCATAAAGAAAAAGAAAATCCGTTGCCGTCAAAGGAGCATGGAAAACAGGAGAAAAATTCAGAAGAGGAAGATGCTGCGTCACAAAAAGAGGAACAGATTTTAACAGAAGATGAATTTTCACAGGCACTTGAGGAAACAAAAGAACAGGATACTTATGATGAAGAATCCGGGTTAGGGCTTTATGATGTACTGTCACAGGCAGAGGAACAGGAGATTGATCTTTTTCAGATGAAAGAAGGAGAAACGGTTACTTTTGTAGCAAATTCTTCAGATCAGGCAGCAAGGGCAACACAGACAGTTACAATCACAAAAGGTCCGTTATATCGTTATCAGGATTATGATCTGGGTACTTATGTGACAGAGCCTTATTTTATTTCTTATGGGAATGTCCATGCCACCGCTTATTGTATCCAGCCGTCTTTACCGGGACCGGGAACAGGTACTTATACAATTACAAAAATTGAGGATAATCAAGCGCTTGCAAAGGTCTGCTATTATGGGACAGAAGCGGCAGGAAAAGAAAGCTATTTTGCAAAACACCACAGTGATTTTTCAGAGGGAAAGCAGTTCATTCTTACGCATATAGCTGCAGCTTATGCTTACGGAAGTGCGGATGCTTTTTACGGAGCAAATGAAACAGCAAAATCTTTGGCAATGGAAGTTTACAATTATTGTGTAGGAAAACCGGAAATTCCAGAGGTTTCCATGTCTTTTTCTAAAAATCATGTGAAAGCGTATCAGGAAGGGCAGGAACAGCGGACAGAGGATATTACATTTACTGCAGATTCCTTGCAGTTCATTACCATGCAGCTTCCGAAAGGGGTTGTGTTTCATAATCTTACAACTGGAAAAAACAGCGCTGCCGGAGCAAGGGTAACGCTTTCGGGCGGAACGAAGTTTTATTTGAGTGCGCCACTTACACAGACGGAAGATGTGGAAGGTTCTTGGTCAGCGACTATGCAGGGAAGTATTACAAAAGATTATTCCGCATATAAGCTGGTAACAAATGACAGTGTGCAGGACTTGGCATTTGTATTCGGAGAAGGAGTTGAACAGGAACAGTATGTTGAGTTTTCCGTAGAGTGGCTGAAAAATGCAAAGATAGAACTTATAAAAAAAGATCAGAGCAGCCAGAAAAAAATGGAAGGAGCAGTATATGGTGTATACCGTGATAAAGATTGCACAGATTTGATTATGGAAATGCCTGCAACAGATAAAAATGGTGTTTCCAGCGTTACCATAGAAAAGACACAGGATACCGTTTACTTAAAAGAAATTTCTGCACCACAGGGATATGTGTTAGACACAAAATCTTATGGTGTGAAATTGGAAGTAGGAAAGACGGTACAGATAGAAGTTGCGGATCAGGAACAGCTTGCTTCCTTAACCGTTTATAAAGAGGGAGAAGTTCTGACAGGAGCAGACGTTACGGAAGAAGGAGTAACCTTTTCCTATACAAAAGAGAAACAAAAAGGTGCTGTATATGATGTATATGCAGAAAAAGAGATTGTCCGAGCAGATGGAACAGTTGCTTATAAAAAAGGTGCTGTGGTGAAAAAAGGACTAAAAACAGGAGAAGATGGAAGTGTTACACTTTCGGAGCTTCCTCTTGGTACTTATAAAGTGGTGGAAGTAAAAGCACCTGAAAATTTCGTATGCAAGGGAGAATCCCAGACAGTTATGTTATCCTATGCAGGGCAGAATGAGGAAGTTGTTTTTAAAACCATAACATTTGTAAACGATAGGCAGAAAGCAAGCGTGTCCGTGAGAAAAGAGGATCAGGACACGAAAAATCCACTGGTGGGTGGTATTTATGGGTTATATACGGCAGAAGATATACATGGAAAGGCTGGAAATCTGCTGGTGAAAAAAGATACTTTGATTGAGAAAGTTACAACGGGAGAAAACGGAACTGCCAGTTATCAGGCAGACCTTCCTATTGGATATTCTTATTATATCAAAGAATTGCAGGCACCTGCTTATTATGTAAAAAATGAAACCGAGAAGTTCTTCTTTGACTTTCAGTATGCAGAGGGAGAAGAATATTGTTCTTTTTCTCATACGTTTCAAAATGAGAGGGTAAAGGCAGAAATTATTTTGGAAAAAGAAGACGCCGAAACAGGAAAAACACCACAGGGAGATGCGTCTTTAAAAGGAGCGGTGTATGGACTGTATGCCCGTGAAAATATCGTGCATCCAGATGGGAAAACCGGAGTCTTATATCAGAAGGACGAACAGGTAGCGACTTTAAAAACTGATGATAAAGGCAAAGCAGAAGTAAAGGATTTATATTTAGGAGGTTATTACATCAAGGAGATTACGCCTCCGGCGGGTTATCTCTTAGATGAAACTGAGCATGATGTGGTATGTGATGATGAAGGCGATACGGTTGCCATTGTAAAGAGAGTTTGCAATGTAAAGGAACAGGTGAAAAAACAGCCGTTTCAGTTAATTAAAGCCGGAAATAATGGAAATACAGACGCAGAACTCTTAAAAGGAGCAGGTTTTCAGGCATATTTGGAATCTTCTTTAAAGAAAAAAGAAGATGGAAGCTATGATTTTGCTTCTGCAACTCCCGTGGTAATTGGAGAGAATGGAGCAACAGAGTTATTTACAGATGAAAGAGGGTATGCTTGCAGTATCCCACTCCCGTATGGAACGTATGTGGTCAGGGAAACAACAACACCGCCAAACTATAAACCTGTAAAAGACTTTATTGTCCGTATTACGGAGCATAAGCCGGATACACCGCAAATCTGGAGAGTTCTTCTGGATAAAGAGTTTGAGGCAAAGTTAAAAATCGTAAAAAAGGACGATGAAAGTAAAAAGCCTGTACTCAAAAAGGGGACAGAGTTTAAGGTATATGATTTGGACAGAAAAAAATATGTGGAACAGGTTACCACCTATCCTACAACGGTAGTGCATAAGTCTTATTTTACAGATGAAACTGGGTACTTAATTCTTCCTCAGAATTTGGATGCAGGACATTACCGTATTGAGGAAGTCACAGCACCAGACGGTTATACTTTGAATGAAAATTATTATGAGGTTTCCGTAGCTTCTGATACAGCATATCAGATGGACAGTATTTCAGGAGATGTCATTATTGAAGTGGTATATGAAAATCACCCGGTAAAAGGCAAATTGCAGATTGTAAAAAAGGGAGAAATCTTAGAAGATTTTGATAAAGATTTTTCTTATCAGGAAATCAATCTTTCCGGTGCAGTCTTTGATTTGTATGCGGCAGAGGATATTTATACCGCAGATGGTCAGAAGAATGAGCAGGGAAACCGCATATTGGAGTACGCAGAGGGGACGAAAGTTGCTACCCTTACAACAGATCAAGAAGGAAAAGCAAGTGTGTCAGATTTACCACTTGGAACGTATGAGCTGGTAGAGATTACAGCACCCGAAGGATTTGTGAAAAATCCAGAGCCGCAGAAAGTGACATTCAAATATGAAGATCAGAAAACTCCTGTAATTGAGCAGGAAGTCCTGTTAAAAAATGAACGTCAGAAAGCAAAAATTTCCGTAGTAAAGCGAGATGCAGAAACAAAAAAAGAAATAAAAGGTGCAGTCTTTGGAGTGTATGCGAAAGAAGATATTCAGGTAGGAAATCAGACTTTAGTAAAAGCGGATACACTGATTGGGAAAGCTGAAACAGGGGAAGATGGAAAGGCAACATTTTCTTTTGATCTGCCATTTGGAAAATATTATGTGAAAGAACTGGAGGCACCAGCGGGCTATGTATCTTCGGAGCAAGTGCTTGATGTCGATTTTTCCTATCAGGGACAGGAGATTGATGTGGTAGAACTTACATCAGAATTTTTAAATCAGCCGACAAAAGTTTCTATTACCAAAGTCGATGTTACAACAGGAGTAGAACTTTCCGGGGCAACCCTTATGGTACTTGATAAAGACGGGGAAGTTGTAGACAGTTGGAAATCTGTAAAAGGAGAAGCACATGTCATTCGTGGACTCAAAGTTGGAGAAACGTATACCTTAAGAGAAGAAACTGCCCCGTATGGTTATCTGAGGGCAGAGGAAGTTTCCTTTACCGTGGAAGATACAGAAGAAATTCAGAAAGTGGAAATGAAAGATGACGTGCCAACAGGAAGTATCCTGATTAACAAAAAGGGTGAATTTTTAGAAAAGGTATCTGTTTTTGAGCAGATTGGAGGCTGGATTTCCCATGTATTTGAATATCTGTCAGGATCGTTAAAAGAGGTTACTTTTGCAGTGTATGCGAGGGAAGATATTCAGGCGGCAGATGGAGAAAGCAAGGATTACTATAAAAAAGATGAATTAGTAGCGGAGATTACCACAGATCACACAGGTGTTGCAAGAATTTCCGGTTTGCCACTTGGAAAATACTATGTAAAGGAGAAAGAAACAGCACATGGATTTGTGCTGGATAAAGAAGCCAGAGAAATTGACTTGCTATATCGTGATCAGGAAACAGCAGAAATTACATATTCCACAGACTGGCAGAATAAACGTCAGAAAGCGGAAGTAATTGTGTGGAAAAAAGAAAAAGAGGCAGACCGTATGCTTCAGGGTGCAGTATTTGCCCTCTGTGTCAAGGAAGATATAAAAAATGCACAGGGAAACGTAATCATGAAGGCAGATACCGTCATTGAGGAACAGGCAACAAATGCACAGGGAATGCTGCGTTTCGAGGCAGATTTACCAGTGGGATATACTTATTATATCAAAGAAACAGCTCCGGCACCGGGCTTTTCCATGACAGGAAAGAGAAAAGAATTTACTTTTGATCCGGAAAACAGTCAAGAAGCGTGTGTATCTTATGAGTTTACTTTTGAGAATGTACCGACAGTCGTAGAATTTACAAAAACGTCCCTGACAGACGGGAAAGAAGTAGAAGGTGCGAAACTTCAGGTAAAAGATGAGCAGGGAAAGGTCATTGACGAATGGATTTCTGCAAAAGAACCACATGTTATCAAAGAACTGGTAGCAGGTCATACTTATGTGTTGGAAGAAACACTTCCGGCAGATGGTTATGTAACAGCAGAAAGTATTTCTTTTACCGTAGCAGATACAGGAGAAGTCCAGAAAGTGGAGATGAAAGATGATATTACGAAAGTCGAAATTTCTAAAACGGACATTTCAGGAAAAGAACTTCCCGGCGCAAAATTAACGATTTTGGATCAGGAAGGCAATGAAGTAGAAAGCTGGACGTCTGGTGAGAAACCTCACTATATCGAGATGCTTCCGATTGGAAAGTATACGCTTCATGAAGTGTCTGCACCGGACGGGTATCTGGTAGCAGAGGATATTATCTTTGAAGTAAAAGATACCGGGGAAATCCAGAAAGTTGTGATGAAAGATGAGAGAAAGCCTTCTGAAAATGTGGAACAGCCACAAGAATCAAAACCGACAGGAAATGCCCCAAAAACAGGGGATACCAGTCATGCGGAGTTATGGGTGTTGTTATCTGTAACAGCAGTATTACTGGCAGGTTCTTCTTATTATTGGATTAAGAAAAGGAAAAAATAACATGGGAGATTCCCATAACTGGAAAGGCGGTCACGGAAAATCTGTGGCTGCCTCTTTTTAAAGGAGCAGAAAACATGGTAGGAAAAATAATTTTTGGAGTTGCTGTTATTTTGACATTTGGCTTATATTGTTGTGTCCGTGTAGGTGGTCAGGCGGATCGCCAGATGGAAGAAATGCTACAAAAGAAAAGGAAGGATCAGGAAAATGGAGAAAGCGGATAAGAGAAAATACGCAGAGGACAAACCTTTGGTGTGTGAGGACTGCTATTTTTGGAGCAGACGAAAAAATGGTTGCACCAGAAAACAGTGCTATTATCTTCTCCCAAAACAGCCAGAGAAAGATACGAAAAAAGCAGGACAATGTGTGGGTTGCCCTTATGGAAAACATTCTCCTTGTATTGGATACTGTTTGCAGAAAATTTTACAGGACATGAGAAAGAAGAAATCAGGAAAGGAAGAAACAGCCTATGCAGGACGAAGTCAATGAGAAAGTTGTGTCCCTGTGTATCCGTGGAGGAAAAATTTCTGCACAGATTTTAAAAAGTGCATTATTAAAAACTTTGACAAAGCTGGAACAGCAGAAATCCCAGAGGAAGCAAAAAAAAGGGGTATCTAAGGAAGAAAAAAATTTGGCAGTTTATAAAGGAAAACAAAGCATGGAGAAACTCAAGGAGCAGAACTGTGAACTTTCCAACATTGAGATTACAGACGGAAATATTAAATCCTTTGAAAAGTATGCCAGAAAATATAATGTGGACTATTGTCTGAAAAAAGACCGTTCTTCAGAACCGCCCCGTTATTATGTGTTTTTTAAAGCCAGAGATGTAGATTCTATGACCGCAGCATTTAAGGAATATACAGGTTGGAGCATGAAGCAAAGCAAAAAAGTATCCATACGGAAAAAACTCTCTCAGGTAAAGGAACGTCAGGCACAGCATCGAGAAAGACAAAAGACAAAGAGTAAGGAGAGAGATACTGCACGATGAAAAAGAAAGAACAGAAAAAAGAAAAGCAGTTCAAAAAAGTATGGGAAAAGCTGTGGCATAATGTCATAGGAAGGCTGCCAGAGGTAGACATAAAGAGATTGTTTCTGACAAACCTGCCCTATGTACTTGTATTTTATGTAGTGAATAAACTGGCATGGCTTTATCAGTATTGTCAGGGAAATTCTTTACTGGAACGTCTGAGTGTTTTGACATTGAATGTATCGTTGGCATTTGAGAATATTTTGCCGAGTTTGCGGTTTTCTGATATAGGAGTGGGATTTACAGGTGCAGTTTTATTAAAAGGGATTGTGTATTTTAAAGGAAAGAACGCAAAGAAATTCCGTCAGGGAGTGGAATATGGTTCTGCCCGTTGGGGGACAGCAAAGGATATTGCACCTTTTATGGATTCTGTATTTGAAAACAATATCATTCTGACACAGACAGAAAGACTTACCATGAACAGCCGTCCGAAAAAACCAAAGTATGCCAGAAATAAAAATGTCATGATTATTGGTGGCTCCGGTTCAGGTAAGACGAGATTTTATGTGAAACCTAATTTAATGCAGATGACACCAAATGTCAGTTATGTAGTGACTGATCCGAAGGGTTTAATATATAAAGTACAGAGAAACAAACGTTGCTTCATAAACAGAAGTTGCGAAGAAACGCTTATTTGTCTGTATTTGCAGACATTTCGCAGGAAGGAGGTGGAAAGCGTGGCACAGCGGAATAACAAGCTGACAGCTCTCTATGAGAGATTATCAAAGGACGATGAACTGCAAGGGGAATCAAACAGTATCACGAACCAGAAGAATTATCTGGAAGAATATGCACAGGCTAAGGGATTGACGAATATCCGGCACTATACAGATGATGGCTTCAGCGGAGTTACCTTTAACCGTCCGGGCTTTCAGAAAATGATTGCTGATGTGGAAGCAGGACTGATTGATACCATTTGTGTAAAGGATATGAGCCGACTGGGAAGAAATTATCTGAAAGTTGGGTATTACACAGAAATATTGTTCCCAGAGAAAAATGTCCGATTCATTGCAATCAATAACAGCATTGACAGTGCAACACCAACAGATAATGATTTTACACCATTTCTGAATATCATGAATGAATGGTATGCAAAGGACACAAGCAAGAAAATCAAAGCTATTTTTCAATCCAGAATGAAATCCGGCAAGAGATGTAGTGGTGCAATTCCTTATGGTTATAAGCATGATCCAGAAGATAAAAACCATTTGCTGGTCGATGAAGAAGCAGCGAAAGTTGTAAGAAAAATATATCAGCTTGCAATCGAAGGAAATGGTCCGGCACAGATAGCAGATATTCTCACAAAGGAGCATACCTTAATACCCTCTGCATATCTGGAACGACATGGGGAAGGAGAAGTGAGCAGGAATCACAGTTACCATGATCCTTATATCTGGAATGCTACTGCAGTCAGTGGGATTCTTGATAAAAGGGAATATATGGGACATACGATTCTTGGAAAAACAATCTGTGATAACTTCAAAACAAAGAAACGAAGAAAAGCCAGACCAGAGGAATTGATTATCTTTGAAAATACACATGAAGCGATCATTGATGAAGATACTTGGAATCAGGCACAGAAGTTCAGAAAAAGAGTGACGAAGCGTGTGGCAAATGGCACGTACAAACACAGATTATCAGGGCTTGTCTATTGTGCAGATTGTGGCAGCAGAATGAGTTACAGAAGCCCCGAAGCACAAAAGAGAAAAGATGGGAAACGCTATGATTCAGACAGTAGTTTTTCATGCTCAGCATATGGAAACAAATATAAAGAGTGTACATTTCATTTTATAACGTCATCGGCACTGGATCAGCTTGTTGATGATTCTATCCGCAGAGTTGCCAGATTTGTTCTGACGAATCAAAAAGAATTTCTGGAACAGGTGGGTCAGTTGAAAGAAACTTACAGTGAAAAGTTCATGCAAGAATCACAAAAAGAGGTCAAGTCAGCTAAGAACAGGATTCAGGAGTTAGATACTTTGATAAAGAACCTGTATGAAGGAAATGTACTGGGGAAAATCCCGGACAGGCATTTTAACCGCATGATGAAAGAATATGACGATGAACAGCAGGAGCTGGAAGCAAAGGTGGCAGAACTGGAACAGGAACTCGGTCAGAATGAAAATTCGGAAAATGGCGGAGATCGGTTTGTCCGACTTGTAAAAAAATATCAGGACTTTGAAGAAATTACCCCAAGAATGTTAAATGAGTTTATAGATAAAATTATGGTTCATGAAGCGGTAGGAAAAGGTCTTGATCGTACACAGCGGATAGACATTTATTTCAATTTCATCGGACAGTTTGCAGTTCCTTTTTCGGAAGAAGAACTGGAGGCGGAAAGAAAAGCCCGGCAGGAAGAAGAACAGCGTAAAGCAGAAGCCAAAAGAGAAAGGCAGAGGATAGCAGCTAGAAAGTGTTCCCAGAAGCGTAAAGAAGAACGTGCCAGAATCAAAGCAGCTGCGGAAGCTGGCGATGAAGAGGCAATCAGGCAGTATGAAGCAATTCTGGATAAAGAGAGGGCAAGACGGGAAAGAGACCGGGCAAGCCGAAAACGGAGTTATCAGAAACAGCAGAAAAAAGCAAAAGAGATTGAAAAGGCTGCACAGGCTGATAATCCGGAAGCTATGAAGGAGTATGAAAAGATTCTGGAAAACAGAAAGAAAGCTACTGCCAGCACACAGAAATGGAGAAACAAGCAAAAAAAGAAGGCTCTGGAGCCTACCTACCAAATAGAACCAGAGCCAACTGAACTTGAACCGGAGCAGGAATTACCTGTCACCGCTTCGGCTTGATCGTACCACAAGGACAGGAAGAAAACAAGCAGAGAGGTTATTGAATATGAAAAAATTAGCACCATTGATTCATGATACTGAGAATGGACTGGATTATATCCTTGTTGGAGAGATTTATTTACCGCTGATTGCAGTGCTGGAAGAGACACGTGATATTGGATTTTATGGAAGTCTCCGCAGGAACTATCTGAGAGATTATAAGAGCGGACTGTATTCGTACTTGTCACTCAGCGGAAAACTCTGGACGCATCTTGCAGATGTAAATGAACAGTGCATACAGCGTAGAGATTTACTTATGGAGCAAATAATGAAGCAGGAAGACATTACTGAAGAATTGAAAGCCAGAAATCAAATGGAATGGGTTCGCCGGACAAATAATGTAAGAAGCCGGGTTGATGAAATGATACTGACCGAAATGGTGTACGTGTAGGAGGACCTTATGAGATATAGAATCGAATACGCAGATGGAAGATGTTGTAACTTCGCAAACAGCAGAAAAGACCTGTTGGACTGGCTGAAACTGCTGAAAGATGAAAAAATCGTAGATATCCGTAAAGTATATAAAAATGGTGTTACGGATTCTGTTCTGGATAATTACCGTAGATATATAAAACAATGAAAGGGGGCGGGCAGTCATGGTAGTTGTAAGAATTATTATAAGAATTTTGTTATTGCCGGTGCGTATGTGCCTGACAATCATACAGCTGGTGGTTATGTTCTTCACATGGCTGTCTGCAACTGTATTTCATATCTTGTCTGGAATTATCTGCATCACAGCTATATTGGGGTATGGATTCGGACAGGAAACAGGCACAGAGGCAATTAGAATGCTTGCGATAGGCTTTATATTGTATGTTCTGCCTATTCTCGCTGGCTGGTCTGTAGTGTGGCTGGAAGCAATCAAAATTCGATTGATGGGAGATTAAAAGATGGAATTAACAGAAAAAATGGAAAAGTTCATGAGCGACCTGATTGGGAAAAGAATGGAAGAAGTTTATCAGGAAAAAGATGGAGAGCAGTATGATCCGTTCAATGAAGAATTGGAAGTGAAAGTGCAAAAGGTGATTCGAAAGCTGCCAAAAGAACAGGGGAAAATCATTTTTGACTATATGACGGAAACTTCAAATAATAACAGTGATTTGAATGAGTTTTACTATCGTATGGGATTAAGAGACGGGTTAAAACTGAAGGAAGTTATTCAGGTTATGCTGGACGCATTAACAGAGTAGGTTGTGTGAAAGGAATGGTATTAACAAATGAAAATGACGAAAGAGATCGAAGAATTTATTAACTTGACCATAACAGAACATATGGGAAAAGCATATGCGGATTGGAAACTGAGTCAGCCTTCGATGACAGAGCCAGATGAGGTTGAAGAAGCGTACAAAAAAGTGATTGCTACACTTTCACCGGAGCAGGAAGAAGTCATTACAAAATATTGTGACCAGATATTTAACAGCGGAGCAGAGACAGAAGAATTTTTCTATCGGCTAGGCTTGAAAGATGGAATGAAAATGAAAAAAATAATAAAAGGCATTATGAGAAAATTATCGAGATGATACTGTTACAAATTGAAATATATCATAAAGATATGTTATAATGCTATGCGACCGCACGATCGATTATGGATGTAGCGGCATATAAATTAAACAAAGGAGAGTTTGAAGCGTGAGAGAATTTACGGCAATTAGCTTATTTGCAGGAGCCGGCGGACTGGATATGGGATTTGAAAGAGCTGGTTTCAAAACAATTTGGGCTAATGATTTTAATGCAGATGCCTGTAAAACTCATGAGAACTGGAGTACTGCAAAAGTAGTATGTGGAGATGTTGCAAAGGTTGATGCAACAGATATTCCAGATGCGGATATTATGCTGGGCGGATTTCCGTGTCAGGGCTTTTCTCTGAGTGGGCCACGAAAAATTGATGATTCAAGAAACGTACTTTATAAACATTATGTAAGAATTGTCAAGGAAAAAAAACCGTTAATGTTTGTTGGAGAAAATGTTAAAGGACTTTTGACAATGGGTGGTGGAACTATCATAGAAGCGATAGTAGAAGATTTTTCACAATGTGGATATAATGTCTTTTATAAATTACTCAATGCAAAGGATTATGCGGTTCCAGAAGACAGGGAGCGAGTGATTATTGTAGGATTTAGGAAAGATTTAAATATAACTGAATTTGAATTTCCTGTTCCGCGAAACTATCGTGTAACAATGAGAGAAGCATTAAAAAATATTCCAGAGCCAGAACCAGATGAAGTATGTAATGCACCTTATAGCAGTCGTTATATGAGTAGAAATCGAAAAAGAGGCTGGGACGATGTATCCTATACGATTCCTGCTATGGCTAAACAAGTTACATTATGGCCAGGTTCCCCAGATATGGTAAAACTAGATAAGGATTTGTGGAAATTTGGAGATAATGGTGTGACAAGGAGATTTAGTTGGAGGGAAGCAGCGGCTATACAAACATTCCCACCAGATCTGGAATTTTATGGAGATTTGACCTCAAAATATAAGCAAATAGGAAATGCTGTTCCGGTAAAATTAGCCGAAACAGTTGCTACACATCTCTATGGAGTACTGTCAAACAGACTTCGTGATGGCAAAAAGCGGAAAACAAACTGAAACAGGAAAAGCTTTTGAATATGCATGTGCTTATGTTCTTTATAAGCAATATAGCAAAATTACAAATGTTGTATTGCTAGATAGTCCACAGATGAGTACTGCACGAAACGCTTTTAATAATCTCACAATGGAGGAGCAGCGTGACTATATATTAGGAGCAGAGGCTGCGGTTAGAATTGTCGATAGGTTAGAGCCTAAGTTATCGAATCAAAAAAATGATATGCTAATTGGCTTGCAAACAGATTCAGCTGGAATTACAGGTGATGTACGAGATGTATTGTGTATGAGAGGCAGTGACTGGGAAATAGGATTGTCATGTAAACATAATCATCAGGCAGTCAAACATAGTCGTTTATCAGATACTATAGATTTTGGAAAAGAGTGGTTTGGAATACCTTGTTCAACAGAGTATTTTGAAGCGATTAGAAACGTGTTTTTACCATTAAGAAAGATAAGGGACGAAAGCAAAGCAAATGGCGAGCCAGCCAAATGGGATATTATTCCAGATAAAGAGATGGACTGCTATGTACCTGTTTTGGAAGCATTCATGAATGAATTAAAACGTTTAGATTCTGAGTATCCACATGAGATACCAGGACGATTGATTAAATATCTGATTGGTGTTAATGACTTTTACAAGGTTATTATGAATGATCAAAGAAGATTTACAATGATAGAATCTGTAAATATCAATGGAACATTAAATCAAAAGGATGGGAAAAAGAAAGCTCTTATAGATGTACCATTGATGAAGTTACCAAGTAGATTTTATGAAATAGGGTTTAAAGAAGGATCAAGAAATACAATTGTTGTTGTATGTGATCAAGGTTGGAATGTATCGATGCGAATTCATAATGCAAGTTCTAAAATTGAACCTTCATTGAAATTTGATGTGCAATTGATGGCAATGCCGTCCTCAATATTAACACAAATTGAGCCATGGGATTCTACAACATTGGAATATCATAAGGTTATCTCAGCTGACAAAGTAGCTGAAGATATTCCACCATATGGAAACAAATAAAAGATGTAAGGACATTAGCTTAGATAAGTTGGTGTCCTTTTAAAGTGAAAAATATTGCAATAATGTGACAAACAGGAGACGAAGAGTGTACAAGAGAGAAACACAGAAAATAAATGGGATTGAACAAAGCAAATGAATATGGTATAATCAACAGGAAAACAGAAAGGAGGCGAGCAGAGTGATTGATTTATCAAATTTTAAGACGTTTGACTTTAGTGAAGGTGTACCATATATCTCAATTACAAGCAATGGAATTACATTTAATAAATCTGTAATTATGAAGATGAAGTATCCAACATATGTAAAACTTCTGATTAACGAATCTGACAAACAGATTGCTGTTCAGGCATGTGATGAACATGATGATAAATCAGTGCAGTTTTATAAGGAAAAATCGAATGGTGTTTTGTCAGTTCGATGGAATGCAAAAGATTTGATTAACACGATTGCTAGAATATGCGATTGGGATTTGAGTCAATTGTCGTATCGAGTAAATGGCGTATTAGTTCCTGAAATGAATTTAATGCTATTTGATTTGAATGAAGCAGTCACTATGGTATAAGGCTTGCAACTTTTCTGATTCCAAAAAAAGAGTTCATTTGAGATTAGGCCCTCAAACGAACTCCAGCGGAAATAGCAGAGACAAAGATCATCTACTAAAACCATATCTTTCAAATGTATTTTAGTATTTGTTTCTGCCGATTTCCATACTTTCTCGGATTCGTCTGAGAAAAATCTTTTGGAAAGGAGGCAGATTGCATGGAAAAATGTGACCAGACTGAAATGGTTTTTACTGCATACATTACCCTTAAAAATGGAAATCGCTTGTATGCTAAACAGATTGGAAAAAAAGCATTTTGCTTTCCACGTAAAGAAACCAAGGAAAAGACGAGTAAATAATTTATAAGTAACAAGATGTCGGAGAATGTTTGATGGTCACATTCTCTCTGAAAGAAAGAGAGAAAAATATGAATAAAAAATCAAGTGGACAAAAATTATCAACACAAGCTTCAAAAATTATGAGATCAAATAACAGTTCTCAAATTCAGAAGTCATTAGCTGCAAGCGTATTATCACAAAGAAATACAGGAAAAATTACTGGTAAGGCTATGGAGACAAAAGCATCTATGGTAATGAATAGTAATAAGTATTCTGGAACAACAAAGAGTTTAGCTGCCAGTGTTCTTTCTCAATCAGATAAAAACAGATAATAAATAATGATTAACCCAAAGGGCATTAACCGTAAAAAAGTTAGTGCCTTTTGTTTTGCTCATTATAAAAAAGGACTGTATGAGCCAGTCAGAAAAATTGAATAGTGACCGATCAGGTCAAAAGGATTGAGCCGATGTATTTGGACTTTTGCAAAAGTTGAAACTACGTCGGCTTTTTATTTTCACAAAATCCGGTGCAGAGGATTTTTGAAAAACAGACGGGACGGAGTTCATGCCGAAGGGATAGCGGCAGGAGTTCCGTTTTGTCTGCCGGGAGTACAGAAGGCTGGAAGTTCTTTGTGCCTGGATTGCAAAGGGTGGCAGCACCTTGCTGGGGTTAAGGGGCGAAGCCCTTAGCAGGTTAAGGGCGGCAGCCATTGCCCAGTTAAGAGGCGTTTCGCCACTTAGTACTGGGTACTGTCTGTAACGGAGACAGAGACTTTTAGCAGCTTCGCTGCAATTCCCTTCGGGGAAAAACTTGAAAGAAAGGGGAAATGTGAATTGAAAGGCACAAGGCATAATGGACGATCTGGAAAAGATGGCGTTTATAATCCTCTCCACAATGATCGAAGATTTGACCCGGAACACAGTGAGCATATCGACAATGAAAGAGTCCGCCAAAATATTTACTGGGACTGCTATCAAGGATATACCACAATGGAAGACCGGGGAGAAGAGAATAATTTTTCTTTTAGCCAGATTGAATTGGCTTATTATTCGGAGCATTACAGCGACTATGTGATTAACCAGAATAAGCGACATGAGAAAGCCCGACACCCAGACAGATGCAAGGGTGTGGAAGATATTTTGAAAAATAAAAAGACCTGTCCGGAAGAAAGTATCTATCAGCTGGGGACGATAGATGAACATGCTTCTGTAGAAACACTGGTCAAGGTTTTCGATGAATTTAAAAAAGAATTTGATGAGAGGTTTGGTTCTAATGTGCATATCATTGACTGGTCACTGCATATGGACGAAGCAACTCCTCATATCCATGAGCGTCATGTGTTTGATGCTACAAACCGATATGGAGAGATTGAGCCAAAGCAGGAAGCTGCACTGGAAGAACTTGGCTTTGAACTTCCAAATCCAGAAAAGAAGAGGTCAAAGACAAATAACCGTAAGGTCGTTTTTGATTCTGCCTGCCGGGCGATGTTTCTGGATATCTGTAAACGGCATGGATTGGAACTTGATGAAGAACCGGCTTATGGCGGACGACAGTATCTGGAGAAACAGGATTATATCCGCATGAAGCAGAAAAAAGAGATTGCCGACCGACAGGAAACAATCTTAATGCAGATAGATAAGGTAAATGAAAATCGTCTGGAACTTGCAAAACAATCAAGTCGTGTGAATGCAAACGAAGAAATTATCCAGTCACAGGAAGAAAAGATAAAACAGCAGATTAAAGAATTTGCGAATAATTCTGATCGGATATTTAAACAAGGTGATCTGATCGAAGAACAGAAACAGGAATTGCAACAGCTTACAGTCCGTATTGAAGATGTAGAAACCTTGCTTGATGAAGTATCCAGTGAAGCATATGACAAGGCAGTAGAGAAAGTTGCAGAGGAAGCTGTGCTGGCTACCAGAAAAGATGATATTTATCTGGCTGAAGATTCTAAAAGATGGATACAGAGTCCGGAACGTAAAGCATCACGAAAAGAAAAAGAATATGCGATAAAAAGGTTAGATGGACTGATACGGAAAATTGAAAATGCAATGGAAAAAGCGGTTGTAAAAATCGTCCGCCAGTTGAAACAGCCAGAAAAGAAAAAAGCCGTTGTGGAAGAAATCAAAAAAGAAGTTAAGCCGTCTATCAGAGAAAAACTTGCATTAAATGTAGCAAAGATTCAAAAGGAAGAGGCAGAGAGAAAACAACTGAATAAAGGGAAAACGCATTCCAGTGATCTGGAGATATAGGGCATTTTGTTGATTCCGTAAGGACAGGACAAAGTGCCTTTTTTGTTTTTAGTGAAAACTTGCTTCCCAGATTTGGGAAGCAGATTTAAGAAAGTGAGGAAATGAATTGGGATTATTTGATGAAGTAAAACAGAACGTAACCGTTCGGCAGGCTGCTGAGCGGTATGGATTGAAGCTCAACAGGAGCGGACTGATCCGTTGTATTTTTCATAATGACAAATCACCCAGTATGAAAGTAGACCGGAGATATTATTGCTTTGGCTGTGGCTGTACAGGAGATGCGATTGATTTTACAGCACAGTTGTTTGGACTGGGATTAAGAGATGCGGCAATGAAACTGGCAGATGATTTTGGAATTAAATACTCTGCCAGAGGAAGGGATTCCCCGGCAAGAAGAAATGTTTTGATAAGGAAGCCGGAACCGACACCAGAAGAACAATGGGAAAAAGAATATATGAGATGCCTGAAAGCTTATCTGGATTATCGGATTCTGTTGCAGGACTGGAAAGAACAGTACAGACCCAGAACAAGAACAGAAGAATGGGACGAAAGATTTATAACTGCCCTGAGAGAACTTGTGATTGTTAATTATTATCTGGATACGTTGCTGTTTGGAGAGCATGCGGACAAAGAGGCAATCGTGAGAGAAAAAAGAGAGGAGATAGAGAATATTGAGCGAAAATGCAAAAGATATTTCAACGAAAGAGGAAAAAGATTTGATAAAGAAAATGATTCATATGGTGAACCCGGGGGACTGTCGGGAAATCAGAGAAACCCTGAATATGACAGAAAAAGGGACAGTCAAAAATTCAATGGAGAATTATGTGACCGTATTAAGAAAAGATCCACTGTTAGCAGGTAGTCTTCGATATAACCGACTGACAGAGAAAATTGACGTGACAAAAATTCTCTGGTGGAATAAAGAACCATGTGTACTGACAAACAAAGGGAGAAAAGCACTTCGGTATTTCTTTGAAAAATATTATGGTCTATTTAATGAAGGAGTTATGGACGATGCACTGGATCTGGAAGCATACAGTAAAGAATACCACCCGATTTGTGAGTATTTAGAGACCCTCGAATGGGACGGGAAAGAAAGAATCCGTAATGTATTGAAAGTGTATATGGGTGCGGAAGATTCAGATTTGGTTTATGAAATGCTGAAACATTTTATGATGGGAGCCTTAAACCGTATCTACTGTCCGGGGTGTAAATTTGATGAAATGTTATGTCTGGTAGGACAGCAGGGGGCAGGAAAATCCACCTTTTTCCGTTTCCTGGCACTGGACGATCAATGGTTTTCAGATAGCTTGAAAAATCTGAATATGGAAAAACCTTATGAACTGCTTCGGGGACACTGGATTTTGGAGATGTCAGAGATGACAGCTGCAATCAGTGCGAAGAGTATCGAAGAAACAAAATCTTTCTTATCAAGAATGAAGGAAACCCACCGCAATCCTTATGAAAAATATGAGGAAGACAGACCAAGGCAGTGTGTGTTTGCCGGCTCATCAAATAATCGGCAGTTCATTCCGTTTGATCGTACTGGGGCAAGAAGATTTCTACCGATTGAAATTGATAGCAGCAAAGCAGAGAAGCACATTCTTGATGATGAGCCAGAAGCCAGAGAGTGTTTTGACCAGCTGTGGGCAGAAGCAATGGTATTGTTTAATGCAACTGGAAATAAATCGGAATTACTGCGGTTTGATAGTGAGATGGAATTTAATATCAATGAATATCGGAAACAGTTCATGCAGGAAGATACAATGGCAGGAATGATTCAAGGGTGGCTTGACAGCTATGACGGAAATTATGTCTGCTCTATTCAGCTTTGGAAAAATGCCTTTAACCATTATGACGGAGAGCCGAAGAAATTTGAGACAAATGAAATCTGTCAGATCATGGATACTCAGATTATTGGGTGGAAGAGAGGCGGATATCATCGCTTTACAAAGGAAGGCTATGGGAAGCAGAGATGCTGGATTCGGGGAGATGCAAATGGTGGCAACAACGAAGGTGGAGAGGGATTTATTGACCTTTCCGAAGCCGAACAGATGGCACTTCCTTTTAACTAGCCCGACAGAGAAAGAGGATAGTTTTTGAAGCCGGAAGGCTGATTTTTACCCGGTTGTTTATCGGTTGTTGCCATTGTTGTATCCAACGAAAGCCATTGATTTTAAAGGCTTTACAGCTATTTTTACTAGGTGGCAACAAGATATTTCAAAAAAGAAAATAGTAGTGTTATAAATTGGAAAAAAGAGGGGTGAAAAACACTTGAAAGAAAGTTTCAACCATGTTGTTGCCAGTTGCAAATTACAGCTTTAAATGAATACGTCCGGCAGAGACAAAACAATCCTTCTCTCTGTCGGGCAATTTAGCGAAAGGAGAAAAATTTTATGGAAGACAGAAATATAGTTCAGACTACAGAAGAAAAAAATCCAGACTATGAAAAGAAAATCGGGAACACCTGTTATCAGGTTAATTACTATTTTAATCAAAACTCTAGCATGACCATGCAGGAAAAAGTAATGAAAATTATGAAGGCAGAGTTAGATATGGAAGTCCGTAACCCAGTGTAAATACTGGGTTTGCTGGCATTTTGAAAAAAATAAGCATTTATTCAAATTCCTACTTGACGAAATGGTGCCCAAGGGAACCATCATTGTGGAATGTGGCAAGATGCTGGTAAATGGCGGCTATCGGATCAAGGTGCTGAATACGATCAATTTTAAAAAGTCCATGCACTATAATCCATTCCATTACATCCGTAGTGAAAAGGATATCTTAAAACTGGTGAATACCATCATAGCAAATACGAAAGGGGAAGGAGAAAAATCTACGGAGGATTTCTGGGTAAGTGCGACACGTTCGCAGGCGGTAAAAAGTCTGCGCACAGTGTTGGTTTATTAAATAATAACCAGTCTGTGAACTGGTATAGGAATCTGCCAAAAGATTCTCGAAAACGCCCCAGAGGTGGGGTGCGCTACCTATAGGTCTAGGATCTATAAAATATCTATGGTTAGAATGTTTACTTTGGCGAGTAAACTGACGAAAACTGCGAATGTACGGTTCTAAAAGAAGACCATATAGAAATGTATGGGTGCGTTAAAGCGCAGTCAGTGTGGTTCAGTAGAAATTGACCCTACGAACGACCATGTTGTGTTACAGGCACATCCAAGCTGACAGGACTATAGCAGAGACCTAAGGATATATGTACAGATAGGATTATCGGAACGTGGAAAGGCATCAGATTCCATTATGGGATAGCCTGACGAAGAAAATAAGCAGGTGAACTGGTGCTGAAAAGCCGTGATCGAACTTATGATGAGTTCTGCGAAAAAGAGGAACTCGGAGGAATGGTCACAAGTCGGTTGAAATAAACAGGCATTATTCAGTCTTATGATAAGGATTACGAGTAAGACCAAAAGGGTCACTTTCGAGAGGAGGTGATGCCTTATGCCAAAGAAAAGTAAAACATTATGTGTAGATGACCTGCGTCATGCGGAGTACTATGGAATGCAAGATACTTTTGATGAACTATATCAAAAAAGTCAGAACGGTGAAGTATTTGAGAATCTTATGGATTTGATACTGAGCAGGGATAACATTTTACTTGCGTACCGAAACATCAAAGCGAACAAAGGCAGCTACACGGCAGGAACAGATAAAAAGAACATCACAGATATTGGGAGTCGAACTCCTGATGATGTGGTAAAAAGAGTGAGATTTATTGTTACGGGAAGCGAACACGGCTACAGACCAAAGCCTGTAAGACGGAAAGATATCCCGAAACCAAACGGAAAAACACGTCCGCTGGGAATCCCATGCATATGGGATAGGCTGATACAGCAATGTATCAAGCAGATCATGGAACCAATCTGCGAAGCAAAGTTCAGCAATAATAGTTATGGATTTCGTCCGAACAGATCCGTTGAACATGCCATTAACAGAACCTACACCATGCTTCAAATGATGAACCTTCATTATGTTATTGAGTTTGATATTAAAGGATTTTTCGATAACGTAAATCATAGCAAGTTAATCAGACAGATATGGTCGCTGGGTATCCATGATAAAACGCTGATTTTTATTATCAAGCGAATACTAACAGCTCCAATTAAAATGCCCGATAATACAACGGTATTGCCCGATAAGGGTACACCACAGGGAGGAATTATCTCACCACTACTGGCAAACATCGTTTTAAATGAATTGGATTGGTGGATAGCCAGTCAATGGGAGGAAAATCCAATTGCTATAAGCAGAGGGCGAGAAAGAATAATCGGAAAAACTAAGGTTTTTGATAAAAGCCATGGTTATAGGATTATGAAAAACACAGAAATGAAAGAAATGCATATCATTCGGTATGCGGACGATTTTAGGATTTTCTGTAGAACGAAAGAGGACGCAGTCAGGACAAAAGAAGCGGTTACGGAGTGGATTGAAGAGAGGTTGAAATTAGAGGTGTCCCCTGAGAAAACAAGGATTGTGAACACCAGAAAACGGTGGTCAGAGTTTCTTGGATTCAAAATAAGGGTAAGGTTGAAGCATCATAAATATGTGGTGCAGTCGGCAATCTGTGACAAAAAGGTTGAAATTGAAAGAGCAAAGCTAGTGGAACAAGCGAAAAACATCGCAAAACCCAGAGAGAAAAAAAGTTGTTTATCAGAAATTCAGCTATATAACTCTATGGTGTTAGGCATACAGAATTACTATCAGCTTGCCACCTGTATCAGTATTGATTGCAGAGAATTCCATAGGCGAGTAATGACAGTTTTGACGAACAGGTTAAATACAGAAACAGGAAGTATGCTAAAACGTGAGGGTGGAACTATCACCCAAGCAGAAAAGGAAAGATTCGGACAGTCAAAAATGATTCGATATGTTTCAGGAATTGACCAGATGATCTATCCGATTGCATTCATCAAAAATAAAATACCGATGGCGAA
>PPYF01267740.1_pt1 | contig 21837 bp, 14 predicted proteins | sample 1559871 | NCBI WGS metagenome assembly PPYF01 (sample SAMN08240021, study PRJNA423297) | Human gut metagenome, whole genome shotgun sequencing project.
GTCCTCTTCTTGCCCCCTTCCTCGTTTCACGGTATGAAAACCCGCCCCGGCCCGGCCCATTTTCTTCCAGTTTCGGCAGGCTGATTTTCGTCATTTTACCAATGCCGCTCCTGTGAAAATTTGTTTCCTTCCGCATTGAAAGCGCCGGTCTTTTCCGTTATAATAGATAAATCGGCCAGATGTCTGCGCCACGGAAATTCACCATGCGGCTCCAGCCCGCTCGGACGCATCCCCCGCGTCTCTGAGCCATGCTCTTGCTGCGGCATACCATATTAGGAGGTGCTTGAGTGAGTAAGATCGTTTGCAAGCTGTTCGGCGTCCCCAAGATCACCAAGGACGGACAGAGCGTCTTTCTCCCCTACGCCAAGATCAACGCCCTGCTCTATTACATCCTGGTCTCCAAGGTCGTCAGCCGGGACGAGGTGGTAGGGCTGCTGTGGCCCGACGAGGACGAGAAAATCGCCAAAAAAAATCTGCGCAACGCCATCTATCAGGCCAAAAAATCCCCGGGGGAGGACATTATCATCTCTCCTAAAAAATCCTTTCTGATCTTAAACGAAGACCTGGACATCGAGTCCGACGTGGACCAGTTCTCCAAGTCCCCACGGGAGAATATCCAGCTGTACACCGGCGACTTTCTCCAGGGCTTTTTCCTGAAGGACGCGGAGTCCTACGAATACTGGATCGTAAAGATGCGCAACTACTATAAGGAGAAGTTCGCTGCCGAGTGCTATCAAAAGATCGAAGAGGACATCCAGAACAAGCACTATGACGACGTGGAGGACCAGATCCAGCGCCTGACCGACCTGGACGAGTATGACGAGCGGAATTTCCGCCTGCTCATGCGCTTCTACCAGGACACCGGGCGCAACAGCAAGGTCATCGAGACCTATTACGACCTGTCCAAGCTGCTGCGGCGTGAGCTGGGCATCGACCCGGACAAGAAGACGAAAGAGATATATGAGCACTCCCTGGAGCAGATCAACTTTGACGGGGGCAAGCGCACCCACGACGATGTGTTTTTCTATGGCCGCTATAACGAGCTGGCCACCCTGGAGAAGACGTTTAAAGACTTCCGGGAAAAGAAGGTGGGCAAGTCCATCCTCATCACCGGCGAGCCCGGAGTGGGCAAGTCCACCATCAAGCGCCGCCTGATGGAAGAGGCCACGGACAACATGATGGTACTGGAGGTCAACTGCATCCAGACCGAGCAGGACATGCCCCTGCGCCCCTGGCGGGCCATCGCCCGGGAGATCAGCCGTCAGATCCAGCAGGAGAAGCTTCTTCCTCCCACCCTGTGGCGTGACCTGATGACCCGGGTGTTCCCCGACTTCAACGACCACCTGCCCAACAGCCAGTTCATGTCCAGCAAGGACCCGGTGCCCTTCGCCTCCATCGTCCACGTCATGGTGGAGGCTCTGACCCAGCTGGCCGACCACAGCCAGGTGGTCCTGGTGTTCGAGGACCTGCAGTGGATGGACCCGGACAGTCTGCGGCTGCTCACCTCGGTACTTATGGAGACCGACCCCCTGCGGGTCATGTTGGTGGCCACCCGGGGCAAGGAACGCAGCCGCGCTCTGGACGATGCCCTTACCACCCTCTCCCGCTATCACCGCCTGGTATCTGTCCCCCTGGAGCGCTTTAACATCGAGGCCTGCCACCACTTCATCGAGGAGGCCGTCCCCGGCGAGCACCTCACCGGCGACACGTTGGAGCACATCTATAACGCCACCGAGGGCAATCCCCTCTTCCTGGGGGAATATATTAACCGTCTGAAGAACCACCAGAACCTGGACGAGATGAGCCCCGCCATGATCGAGGCACTGAAATCCCGCCTGCTCTATCTCTCCGCCGGGGAGCTTGAGCTGGTGAACCTGCTCTCCTTTTTCTATGACGCTGTGCCTCTGCAGACCATTCTGGCCCTCACCGACCGGGACGAGAACCAGGTCCTCTCCCTGCTGGAGCAGTTGAAGGACCGGAACATCCTGGAGGAGCACGAGAGCGAGGGGGCCGGGGCTTTCTCCTTCACCCACGGCAAGCTGCGGGAATATATCTATCAGAGCCAGCCCGCCTCCCGAAAAAAAGTCCTGCATCAGAAGATCGGCCAGCTGCTGGAGCAGTCTTTGGACGAGAAAAAGCGGGACACCAAGCTCTATTCCAAGCTCATCTACCACTTCTCCGCCTCCGGCGACTTTTTAAAGGCCCTGAAATATCAGATCGACACCCTGAACTACTATCTGAATTTCAGCCACGAGATGTTCCCCGTGCTGAATAACGTGGCCGTGGAGGAGGGGGCCAACCTCTATATGTCCCGGGACCAGATCGGCGAGCTGTTCCGCAATCTGGAGAGCAGCTTCAAAAAGGTCCGGGCCGGCTCCCGGAACACCACCGAGCTGGACCTGCTGGAGCTGGAGTTCTTCTACATCCGGGGCCGCTACCTCATCCGGGACGGCAGCTATGACGACGGGGTGAACGACATCATCCACGTCATCGACAAATCCAAGCAGCTGGGCAACCGGGACTATATGCTGGAGGGGTACAAGCAGATGATCCTCTACTACCTCCAGATCAACTCCGCCAAGGACATGGCGGAATATGTGGGCCTGGCCCTGGACCTGGCGGTGCGGTGCAACTATCACAAGGAGATCGGCATCATCCTCCGCCTGAAGGGTCTGTGCCACTATATGATGGGCAACTACACCCAGGCCGAAAAGCTGCTCACCGAGTCCATCAACACCCTGGCCGTCACCGAGACCATCGCCAAGCGCTATGCCACCAACATCGCCGCCGCCTATAACTACATCGGGGAGATCCGTCTGGCCCACGGCACCTATCGGGAGGCCCTGGAGCTGTTCCAAAAGGCCATCTCCCTGTGCGTGGGCAAAAACGCCCTGGCCAGCCTGTCCTACTTCTATATCAACGCCGGCAAGACCGCCTATTACCTGGAGGACCTGAGCATGGCCCGGGAATTCTTCGACAAGGCCTATGCCCTGTACGGCCAGTTCGACTCCTTCTGGCGGCGGTCTGTCCTGGACTCCTATATGGCCCTCACCCTGCTGCGCCAGGGGGAGTACGGTCAGGCCGTGAAGTACCTCACCACCGCCCGGGAGAACGTGGGCTATATCAAAGACCCCAACGACCTGGGCGTGGTCTTCTTTGCCGAGGCCGTTTTCCGCCAGCGCTGCGACCTGGACCCGGAAGTGAAGACCGCCGTGGGCGACCGCCTGCCCGACAGCGTGGAGACCTATTCCCGCCAGGCCCTGGAGCAGCTGAACATCTACTGCAACCAGTACGAGGTCAAGCTCCTCACCCACTCCCTGCTGACCAAATAAGCCGACAACAGATCCGAAAGAGGCCGCATCTCACAGGAGATGCGGCCTCTTTTTGCGGTATTTTTGATTCCGATTCGTTTCATTTTCGGGTGATAACACGTTTCGTTATTTTAAAACGGGTCAATCCTCCAAAATCGCGCCCCGGTCCGCCGAGGTCGCTTCCCTGGCATAGCGGCAGAGATAGCCCCTTGGGACGGGGGGCAGCTGGGGCGGGGTCCAGTTGGCCCGGCGGCGGTCTAACTCCTCCCGGGTCAGGTCCACATCGATGCGGCCCCGGGGCACGTCGATGACGATCCGGTCCCCGTCCTCTACCAGGGCGATGGGTCCGCCCTCGGCGGCCTCCGGGGAGATGTGCCCTACAAAGCAGCCGTTGTTGGTGCCGGAGAAGCGCCCGTCGGTGATCACCGCCGTGGAGCCCCCCAGGCCCATGCCGTAGAGCAGCTTCATGGCCTTATACATCTCCCGCATACCCGGGCCGCCCCGGGGCCCCTCATACCGCACCACCAGCACATCCCCCGGCCGGATCTCCCCGGCTAAGATCGCCCGGTCAGCGGCTTCCTCCCCATCGAACACCCGGGCCCGGCCCTCAAAGTGGTGCAGCGTCTCGGGATAGGCCCCGGGCTTGGTCACGCCGGTGCGGGGGGCCAGATTGCCCCGGAGCACCGCAATGCCCCCCACCGGGGCAAAGGGCTCCTGCCGGGTGCGGATGATCTCTGTATTCTCAGGGTAGCGGTAAACATACTCCGCCAGATTCTCCCCCACCGTCCTGCCCGTGCAGGTGAGGGCAGATCGGTCAATCAGCTCGCCCAAATGGTCCATCACCCGGGGAATGCCCCCCGCCTGGAAGAAGTCCTCCATATCCCACCTGGCCGCCGGGTTCACCCGGGCCAGCTGGGGGGTGGTGAAATACATGGAGCGGAAGCACTCCATCACATCCAGGTCCAGCTCCGCTTCGTGGGCCAGGGCGCACAGGTGGAGCACCGCATTGGTGGAACCGCTGACGCTGGTAACCACCCGCACGGCGTTCTGGATGGCCGCCGGAGTGAGGATATCCCGGGCCCGGATGCCCCGACGGACCAGCTCGCACACCGCCCGGCCAGACTCAAAGGCCAGCTGCCGCCGCTGGGCATAGGTGGCAGGGGCCAGGGCGCTGCCGGGCAGCCCCAGGCCCAGCGCCTCGGCCACGCAGCCCATGGTGTTGGCCGTGCCCAAAAAGGCGCAGGAACCGCAGGAGGGGCAGGCGGTGTCCTCCAGCTTCTGGACATCCTCCGCTTCGATCTTGCCCACCTGCAGCATTCCCAGGGCCTCGTCGAGGGAGGTCTGGTCCGACTTGCGCCCATCAAACACCACGCCCCCGGGCATGGGCCCGCCCACCACCATAACGGCGGGCAGATTCAGCCGGGCGGCGGCCATAAGCATTCCCGGGACGATCTTGTCGCAGGAGCCCAGCAGCACCAGACCGTCCAGCATCGAGGTCCGGGTCTGCACCTCGATGGCATCGCAGATGACCTCCCGGCTGGGCAGGATATACTTCATCCCTTCGGTGGCATCGGGGATGCCGTCACAGGGGGCGATGACCCCAAAGTCCACCGCCGTGCCTCCGGCGGCATAGATGCCCTTGCGCACAAAGTCGGCCAGCTCGCTCAGGTTATAGTGCCCCGGAGAGATGGTGTTCCAGGAGCTGGCGATGCCGATGAGCGGCCGGTCCTTCAGTTCAAAATCCGTATAGCCCATGGCCTTGAGCAGACTGCGCTGGGGCGCGCAGCGCACCTGCGGGCCAAATATCTGTTCGCTGGAAAATGACATACGATCCCCCTCCTGCGCGTTTTAGAACGCGCGTCCTGTATACAACCAGAATACTGAAAAAGCTCCCCATTGTCAACGCTCTGCCGGGATAATGCGTAAAAAAGCCGACGCAGCTTTCGCTGCGCCGGCTCGATCTTGCATGAGAAGGGGCCTGTCCCTTTAGCGGGAAGCCACGACCTTCTTATACTCCTCGATCATGATGGGGATGACCTTATACAGGTCGCCCACGATGCCATAGTTGGCAACGCCGAAGATGGGGGCCTCCTCGTCCTTGTTGATGGCAACAATGACGTCAGAGGTCTTCATGCCAGCCAGGTGCTGCAGAGCGCCGGAGATACCGCAGGCGATGTACAGCTTGGGGCCGACGGTCTTGCCGGTCTGGCCGACCTGGTGCTCGTAGGGGATCCAGCCCGCATCAACGGCGGCACGGGAAGCACCCACGGCAGCGCCCAGCTCCTTGGCAAACTCACGGATCAGGTCGAAGCCGCTGGCATCGCCCAGACCGCGGCCGCCGGAGACGATGATCTGAGCATCGGTCAGGCTGATCTCGCCAGCCGCCTTGGCCAGGATCTCCTTGACCTGGGTACGGATCTTGTCCTCCTCGCTGACCACGGCCACGTCCACGATCTCGCCGCTGCGGGCGGGGTCGGGGTCGGCCTTGTTCAGGGAGTTGGGACGGATGGTGCACATGGCGGGGTCCTTCTTGAAGACCACGTCGGCCATCAGGTTGCCGCCGAAGATGGGACGGGTGGCCACCAGCTGGCCGTCCTCCAGGCGCAGGGCCACGCAGTCGGCGGCCAGACCGGCCTCCAGACGGCTGGCCAGGCGGCCGGCCAGGTCACGGCCATTGGTGGTGGCGGGCAGCAGCAGGATGCCGGGCTCCTTGCCCTTCACCAGGTCCTCCAGGACGCGGGTGTAAGCATCGGTGCGATAGTTCTTCAGCTGCTCATCGTCGCAGACATAGACCTCGTCCGCGCCATAGGCAACCGCTTCCTTGGCCAGGTCCTTCACGCCGGCGCCCATCAGGACAGCGCCCACCTTACCGGACAGCTGGTCGGCCAGCTTTCTGGCCTCGCTGAGCATCTCAAAGGAGACACCGGCGATCTTACCGTCGTTCTGCTCCAGGCAGACCCACACGTTATTCTTCATAATGATCTTTCCCCCTTATCAGACGATCTTCTGCTCAACGAGCTTCTCGACGGCAGTCTTGCCGATCTCTTCCGCGTCGCCCTTGATGAGCTCGCCGCTCTGACGAGGAGCGGGGGCATAGAGCTTCAGGATGGCGGAGGGAGAGTTCTTGCCCACCTTGCTCACGTCGGCCCCGATGGCGGCGCAGTCCAGCACGGGGATCTCCATGCGGTTGGCCTGACGGGTGCGCTTCAGGGTGGGGTAACGGGGCTCGTTCAGGGACTTCTCGCAGGTCAGCAGCACGGGCAGCTGAGCCTGGACCACCTCTTCGCCGGTGGGGGTGACGCGCTTGACAGACATCACGCCGTCGCCCACCTCAGTGATCTCGTTGACATAGGAGACCTGGGAGATGCCCAACTGCTCGGCGATCCCGGCACCGACCTGGCCGGCGTCGTCGTCGATGGCCTGCTTGCCGCAGAGGATGACATCGAACTGGCCGATGTGCTGGATGGCCTTGGCCAGGGTGTAGGACACGGCAAAGCTGTCGGAGTCCTCCAGGGCGGGGTCGCTGACCAGATAGGCCTTGGCAGCGCCCATGGACAGGGCAATGCGCAGAGAGGTCTTGCAGGAATCGTCGCCCAGGCTCAGCACGGTGACCTCGCCGCCGTGCTCCTCAGCCAGCTTCAGGCCGGCCTCCACCGCGTTCAGGTCGAAGGGGCTGACCATGGTCTCCACGCCCTGGGTGACAACGCGGTTGGTGGCGGGGTCCAGGGTGGGCACCACGGCGTTATCCGGTACCTGCTTGACACATACCAGAATATTCATGTTTTATCCTCCTATCAGCGTACACCGGAAAACCGGTCTCGCAGTAAAGATTTTTAATAAAATATGGGCAGACCCAGGTAAAACCCAGATCTGCCCATATTGTTTTGCAGATGCAGCTATCTAAGCTTTACGAAATGTTATGCAGTTCGCGCCGTCAAATCAGTGCAGCAGCTGGCCGGCGATGACGATGCGCTGGACCTGAGAGGTGCCCTCGAACAGCTCGGTGATGCGCTGGTCGCGGTAGATGCGCTCGATGGGGTACTCCTTCATGTAGCCGTAACCGCCGTGGATCTGCAGGGAGGTGTCGACCACCTTGTGGGCGGCCTCAGCGGCGAAGACCTTGGCCATGGCGGCCTGCTTGGTGAAGGGCACGCCCTGATCCTTCAGGTCGGCGGCGTAGTAGGTCAGCATACGGGCGGCCTCGACCTGAGTGGCGGCGTCGGCCAGCATCCACTGGATGCCCTGGAACTTGGCGATGGGGCGCTTGAAGACCTCACGCTCCTTGGCGTACTTGATGGCCAGGTCCAGAGCGGCCTGGGCGATACCGACGGACATAGCGGCGATGCCGATACGGCCGCGGTCCACCACGTCCAGAGCCAGACGATAGCCCTTGTTCAGCTCGCCGACCATGTTGGCCTTGGGAACACGGCAGTCCTCGAAGACGATCTCAGCGGTACGGGCGCCGCGGATACCCATCTTGTTATCCTCAGAGGCGATCTTCATGCCGGGGTTGCCCTTCTCGACCACGAAGCAGGTCATGCCGTGGCGGGGATCTTCCTTGTTGGTGATGGCGAAGCAGCACAGGAAGTCGCAGTGAGCGCCGCCGGTGATGAAGTGCTTCACGCCGTTGATGACATAGTCATCGCCGTCTTCCACGGCGGTGGTCTTGTTGGAGGTCATGTCGGAACCGCCGGCGGGCTCGGTCAGACAGAAAGCGGCGTACTTCTCGCCCTCCAGAGCGGGCCGCAGCCACTTCTCCTTCTGCTCGGGAGTACCAGCCAGATACAGAGCGTCGAAGCCCAGATAGTGACCGGTGATGATGGAGCCGGTGGCAGCACAGGCGGCGGAGATCTCTTCCATGGCGATGGCCTCGGAGATGGCATCATAGCCGGCGCCGCCCAGCTCCTCGGGATAAGCCAGGCCCATCAGGTCCTGCTCGCCCAGAGCCTCGATGGTCTCGGTGGGGAAGCGGTTGTTCACGTCGATCTCTTCGGCCTTGGGAGCCAGATAGCTCTGGGCCCACTCACGAACGGCACGGCGCAGGGCGATTTGGTCCTCAGTGTATTTGAATTCCATAAGTCATATCCTCCTAAAATTTTGTTTTGTTCGTTTCGTTTTATATGTTCATTTTAATTGCGCACAAAGTTAATTACAGGACCTTCTCCTCTTTCCACTTGGCGATCTGCTCGTCGCTGTAGCCAAAGATGTCGTGGAGCACGGTCTCGTTGTCCTGGCCCACGGCCGGGGCGGGGTGGCAGGGGTCGGCGGGGGTCTCGGACAGCTTCATGGGGTTGCCGGTGATCTTCACCTTGCCCATACCGGGCTGGTCGATCTCCACCAGCATCTTCCGGGCCAGGATGCTGGGGTTCTCGCAGGCCTCGTCCACGGTACACAGAGGACCGCAGGGGATGGAGTTGTCCTGCATCATCTTCATCGCCTCGGCGGCGGTGTAGTTGCTGAAGAACTTCTCCAGGATGGCCTTGAGCTCCACATCGTTGGCGGAGCGGTGGGGGTCGGAATCAAACTTGGGGTCCTTGATGAGGTCAGGCTGGCCGATCATCTCGCACAGCTTGGCGAAGTGATGGTCGCTGGCCACGGCAATGATCACATAGGTGTCCTTGCACATGTAGATGTCGAAGGGGGCACTGAGGGGGTGGCGGGCACCCACACGGGTGGGGTGGATACCGCCGATGGTGTGGCGGACCACGTTGGTCTCCACAAAGGCGAACACGCTGTCCAGCAGGGCCACGTCCACATACTGGCCTTCGCCGGTGCGCTCCCGGTTATACAGGGCCAGCAGGATGCCGGTGACGGCGTACAGGCCGGCACTCACGTCGCCCAGAGAAGCGCCTACCCGGGCGGGAGGGGTATCGGGATAGCCGGTGATGCTCATCATGCCGGACATGCCCTGGGCCACGATGTCATAGGCGGGCAGGTCGCGCATGGGGCTGTCCTGGCCGAAGCCGGAGATGGAGCAGTAGATGATCTTAGGGTTGATCTGCTTCAGGTCCTCGTAGGAGAAGCCCAGCTTCTTCATCACGCCGGGCTTGAAGTTCTCCACCACGATGTCGCAGGACTTGACCATATCATAGATCAGGTCCTTGCCCTTTTTCAGGTCGATGGCGATGCCCTTCTTGCCCCGGTTGACCAGGGTGTAGTAGCCGCTCTGCCCATTTTTGAAGGGGCCAAAGATACGGCTGCCGTCGCCCACGCCGGGCTTTTCGATCTTGATGACTTCCGCGCCGAAGTCGGCCAGGTTCATGGTACAGAACGGGCCGGCCAGCACCTGGGTAAAGTCAAGGACTCTCACGCCCTCAAGTGCTTTTTTCACGATATTACCTCCCAAAAGAAAAGTGTTTCGATAAAAGCGTTCCCGTTCCGGCCGGCCGTTTGATCTCGCCCCCCCGCCGCATATTTCAGCGGCGGGGAGGCGTTTTCTCACATTCGGCGGGTCATCTGGTTCGGTTTCCGTCAAAGCCGTGCAGCTTCCGTTAACCGTAGATGATGTGGGCGAACAGGGAGACGATGGGGATAGCGATCACAGTGCGGATCAGGAAGATCACGATCAGCTGGCCGAACTTCAGGCCCATGTCGGCCTTCATCATGGCGTTGGCGCTCTCGGTGAAGAAGATGATCTGCACGGTGGACAGGACGATAACGAAGAAGATAGCCATCTCGCTGATCTGCTGACCGGCGATGGTCATAACAGGCAGAGCGATCTCGGCGCAGCCAACCAGAGTGGCGGGGGCGATGACCGCCGCGTCGGGCATCTGGCACAGCTGCAGATAGGGGATCATGGGCATGCCGATCCACTTGAAGATGGGGGTGTACCAGCACAGGAACAGGGAGATGGTGGCGATGGACATCACGAAGGACACGATCTTCAGTGCAAAGGACAGAACATCGGGGATCGAGGTGATGAACACGGAGTACTGGGTCTTCTTGGCCTTGGTGGTAGCAGCGGCCAGGGCCTTCTTGAAGATGCCCATGGTGTACTTGCCGGGACGGGCCAGCTCGGGAGTCTGGACCACGCCGTTGCGGTACACGTCCTTCTTCCAGCACAGGGGCGGGATGCGGATGACGATGATGGCCAGGATAAAGACAATGATCAGGGAGCACAGCACGGCGGGACCGTACATATACTCGGTACCGGTGATGGAAACCAGCAGGGCGAAGAAGCCCAGGGACACCACGGAGAAGTTGGTGGAGATACAGCAGGCTTCCTTCTCGGTGTAGACGTTCTCATTGTACAGGCGGTTGGTCAGATAGACACCCACGGCGGGGGCGGCCACGAAGGAGGACAGAGCGTCCACGGCGGCCTGGCCGGGGATCTTGAATACGCGGCGCATGATGGGCTCCATCAGGGTGCCGATGAACTCCAGGATACCAAACTCGATCAGCAGGTTGACCAGCCAGCCGGCGATGGTCACGGTGAACAAGCAGGTGCCGGCCAGGCCGATGGCCATGGGACCGACCTCGGGGTCCATCACTTTCTGAAGGAACGTGGCGTTCAGCGCGCCCTCGGCGGCGCCGGCGCTGATGGTGTGCTCAGAGGTGGGCATTGCGGTAATGGCGATGGCGAAGATCGCGGCCAGATAGAACAGAACACCGTCTACCATGCCGTCCTTCTCGTGGAACTTGGCCAGGGGGCCTTTTTTCGTGACCTTGGCAATGGTGAAGGTGACGGCCAGCGCGATACAGACGACCAGGGTCATCCAGTTTTTCACGCTGCCCAGAGTGGCCTTCAGCCAGTCAATAAAGAGGACCATGGGGGTACCGGTCTTGCCGCCGATGGTGGTGTTGATGAAGAACACCCACACGCCCAAGCCGGAGAAGACCAGGAACTTAATGAAGTTTGCCGGGGTGATGGTGCTGTAGTCAACTTCAACACCGACCTCTTTTGAAAGCTTCTTTTCCAGTTCCTCTGCAGTCATTGCCTTGGTGGTTACGTTCGTGTCTTTGCCTTCCATTTAGAACCTTCCTCCTTCCAAAATTGCGGCTGCGAAACACCGGACACACACAGGTATGCCGGGTGCTGTGCCCCTCATTGGACGCGGCGGTCAGTTCCTCGCTAGATCGTTTTTGGACTAGCGCGCTGAACAAGCAGGAATGAATTACCCCTAGGTCATCTTAAAATGATAAGTATTTGATTGTTCTGGCAGGTGGTGCTGCCACCCCTTCGGGAAGGGCCCGTACAGGCCCCTCCCGAGGGGAGAAACGGTTGCTGAGCTTTTAAGATTCGTACAGGTAACGGATACTTTCTTGCTTGAGAAAGGTCTGGGTTCCCGGTTTTCCGGGGACACTCTCACGCCTCTAGTGCGAACGAACTTTTCTTGGAACAAATCGCCAACATTCAACTCAGGATCAACAAGACGATTATATACCTTACACCGTCTTTTAAACGTCGAATAATTAGACGTTTTTTAATTCGCTAGAGAGATAGGTTTGACGCAATGTAGACGCTGGCGAAATTGTCGTTTTCTCAGCGCAGCAGGGAGCGGGAAATGACCATCCGCTGGACCTCGGAAGTGCCCTCGTAGATCTGGGTGATCTTGGCGTCGCGCATCATGCGCTCCACGGGATACTCACGGGTGTAGCCATAGCCGCCCAGCAGCTGGACGCACTCGGTGGTGACGTACATGGCGGTCTCAGCGGCATACAGCTTGGCGTGGGCGGACTCCACGGAATAGGGCAGGTGGTTGTCCTTGGCCCAGGCGGCGCGGTAGACCAGCAGCTTGGCGGCCTCGATGCGGTTGGCCAGGCTGGCGATGACGAACTGGGTGTTCTGGAAAGCGGACAGGGGCTTGCCGAACTGCTCACGCATCTTCACATAGGCCACGGCCTCGTTCAGAGCGCCCTCGGCAATACCCAGAGCCTGAGCCGCGATGCCGATACGGCCGCCGTCCAGGGTGTGCATGGCGATCTTAAAGCCTTCGCCCTCCTTGCCCAGCAGGTTCTCCTCGGGAACGATGCAGTTCTCGAAGACCAGGCTGGCGGTGGCGGAGCCGCGGATACCCATCTTCTTCTCGTGCTTGCCGATGGAGAAGCCCTCGAAGCCGTCCTCCACGATGAAGGCGGAGATACCGTGGTTGCCCTTCTCCTTGTCGGTCATGGCCATGACCACATAGGTGGAGGCCTCGCCGGCGTTGGTGATGAAGCACTTAGAGCCGTTCAGGACGTAGTGGTCGCCCTGCTTCACGGCGGTGGTCTTCTGACGGGAAGCGTCAGTACCGGCGTTGGGCTCGGTCAGGCCGAAAGCGCCCAGGCACTCGCCGCTGGCCAGGGGGACCAGGTACTTCTGCTTCTGCTCCTCGGTGCCCCAGTCAAAAATGGGGGCGGAACCCAGAGAGGTGTGGGCGGACAGGGTCACGCCGGTGGAGGCGCAGACCTTGGACAGCTCTTCCACGGCGATGACATAGGAGAGGTAGTCGCCCTCAGACCCGCCGTACTCCTCGGGCCAGGGAATGCCCAGCATCTCGTTGTCGGCCATCTTCTGGATGCTCTCCTTGGGGAAGCGCTCGTTCTCATCGATCTCCTCCGCCAGGGGCTTGATCTCCTTCTCAGCGAAGTCTCGATACATCTTCTGTATCATCTTATACTCGTCGTTGAAGCCGAAATCCATGCTAAACCATTCCTTTCCTTTTTCCATCATAATTTCATGTTTCATTTAACGCATTCATGCGTTGGGTGCTTGCCGATCAGGCGGGGTTTTCTGTGATATCTCACAGTTCGCTGTTTCTCTTTCGCCCCGCCTTTTTCATTTGTTACAGATTGTCGGACCTGTCCGGCCCCGCAACCGTGACTAGATTATAGTCCCCCTGTCGTCTTTGAAACGTCTATGAATTTGGGCGTTTTCCGAAAAAGCGCACATGGATTCCCGTTTCCTTGCGTCTAATCTGCACAATTTTTATGAAAACGCCTGATTTTGGCACAAAATACTTGAAATAAATTTTTTAAAAATATTTTTCTCATCGCGGCTGAAACCCCATTTTTCCTTTCTTTTTTAAAGCCTAATTTCAGTTTTCCTCCACTTTCCACCGTGTTTTCCACAGCTTTTGCCCGACTTTGCTTCCATTTCCCAGGGGGGAGGTGTCCCATCAGGCGCACCGTCTGACCGGACCTGAACCCATTTATATAGGGATAGGACAGCCTGTTCAGGACTTCCTATGTGGGAAGGCTTTGAGCGCTTTGCGCAAAAACGGATTGCCACGTCGCTTCGCTCCTCGCAATGACAGGCGGGGCCTATCTTGGCTCCCCCCTTGGGGGAGCTGGCACGGCGTAAGCCGTGACTGAGAGGGCGGGCGGACACGGAGGTCCGCCCATTCGACAGCGTATGCACCCCCGTGGTCCCCCTCATCCGTCATGGCTTCGCCATGCCACCTTCTCCCCTGCGGGGCGAAGGCTATAACTCCTAACTCCTAACTCCTAACTCCTAACTCCTAACTCCTAACGCTCCCCCCAATCTAAAGGAAATCTTAAGCCTTTCTTAATTGTATTTCCCGCTTCTCCCGGCTATACTGGATTGTACTAGCAAGACTCATACAGTTCCGGCGGAAGCGCCGGGGAAAGGAGGCAGCTGATGCTGAATCTGGACTATCGGGATGCCCGGCCCATTTACGAGCAGGTGCGGGACGGCCTGCGCCGGCTGATGGTGTCCGGCATCATTCAGGAGGGGGAGCAGCTCCCCACTGTACGGGCCATGGCCACCAGCCTGGCCATCAACCCCAACACCATCCAGCGGGCCTATGAGCTGCTGGAGGCGGAGGGCTATGTCAGCTCCGTCCCCGGCAAGGGCTCCTTCGCTGCGCCCCACCATCAGGTGGACAGCGCCCGGCGGGACGGCCTGCTGCGGGTCTTTGACGACACGGCCACAGAGCTTATGTTCCTGGGCCTGTCCGCCGACACCCTGTCCCAGCGACTGACAAACTTAGGAGGTGTGCGTCCGTGATCAAAGTGAACAACGTGACCAAAAGCTTCGACGGCTTTCGGGCTCTGGACGGCCTGACCATGACGGTGGAGCAGGGCTCGATCTACGGCCTGGTGGGCCCCAACGGTGCGGGCAAGTCCACCATCCTGCGCCACATCATGGGGGTCTATCGCCCCGACTCCGGCTCCATTTTGGTGGACGGCCAGCCGGTGTTTGAAAACCCGGCGGTGAAGGCCAAGATCGCCGTCATCCCCGACGACCTGTACTACTTCCCCTCCGCCTCCACCCGGGACATGGCCCGCTTTTACCGGGGGATGTACCCCGCCTTCGACGGCAAGCGGTACGAGGCCCTGCGGGAGGCCTTTCCCGACGTGGACGACAAGCAGCCCATCCGCCGCCTGTCCAAGGGCATGCAGAAGCAGTCCGCCTTCTGGCTGGCCCTGTGCTGCCAGCCCCAGGTGCTGGTGCTGGACGAGCCGGTGGACGGCCTGGACCCGGTGATGCGCCGCCAGGTGTGGTCTTTGCTCATGGGCGACGTGGCCCAGCGGGGCACCACCGTGCTGGTCAGCTCCCACAACCTGCGGGAGCTGGAGGACGTGTGCGACCATGTGGGCATCCTGTCCCACGGCAAGGTGCTGCTGGAGCGCTCCCTCACCGACCTGCAGGACAACGTGGTCAAGCTGCAGGTGGCCTTCCCCCAGCCGGAGCCCCCCCAGCTGCCCGGCGACCTGAACATCCTCCACACCAGCCAGATCGGCCGGGTGTTCACCTACATCGTCCGGGGCAACCCCGCAGATATCAAGGCCCGCATGGCCGCCTATCAGCCCCTGCTGCTGGAGGCCCTGCCCCTGTCTCTGGAGGAGATCTTTATCTATGAATTGGGAGGTGAGGACTATGCGGTCCGGGACATCGTGCTTTAACGGGACCCTCTATCGCAAGACCATGGCCCGCTTCTGGCCCCTCTGGGCCCTGTACGGCCTGTTTTGGATGTTTGCCATTCCTCTGAATCTGATGAACCGCTATTTCAACTATCTCCGCTGGACCGGCGGGACCGGCACGCCCCAGGACCTGCTGCTGGACCTGGCCCAGTCCATCCCCGAGTATCTGGCCCCCGGCGTCTGGCTGGCCGCCCTGATGGGGCTGCTGTGCGCCATGGCCTGCTTCGGCTACCTTTATAATAACCGCTCCGCCTGCATGATGCACGCCCTGCCCATGCGCCGGGAGACCCTGTTCGTCACCCAGTATCTGGCCGGGCTGTCCTTCCTGCTGCTGCCCGTGGCGGCGGTGGCCCTGTGCGGGGTGCTGGTGGAGCTGGCCCTGCTGCCCCCCAGCATGTGGGCCGACGCCCTGCCCTGTCTGGCCGTGTGGTTTTTGGCCCACAGCGGTGCCTGCCTGTTCTTCTTCTCCTTCGCCGCCTTCTGTGCCATGTTCACCGGGCACATTCTGGCCCTGCCCGTCTTTTATGGGGTGCTCAACGGCCTGGCCCTGGGCGTCTACGCCCTGATCCAAAGTCTGCTGGACCAGTTCTACTACGGCTTCTTCTTCCAGGACCCCTCCGGCGGCCCCGTCTATTACCTCACCCCCCTATACGCCCTTATCGACGCCAACAGCCACATCTATAACCCCCACAGCTGGTCCATCGACGACCCCCTGCTGGTGGCCATCTATGCCGGGGCAGGGGTGGTGCTGGCGGTGCTGGCCCTGCTGATCTACCGGGGCCGCCAGGTGGAGTCCGCCGGAGACGTGGTGTCCATCCCCCTGGTCCGCCCCCTGTTCCAGATCGGCGTGGCCTTCTGCGCCGGGCTGTCCCTGGGCCTGTTCACCGCCCTGTTCTTCGGCTGCTATGAGGACCCCCTGGCCCTGACCCTGTGTGCCCTGATCTGGACGGCGGTGGGCTTCTTCGTGGCGGAGATGCTGCTGAAAAAGTCCTTCCGGGTGCTGGGAGCCTGGAAGCGCTGCCTGGCCATGACGGCGGCCATGGCCGCCCTGTGCCTGGTGTGCTTCCTGGACCCCTTCGGCATCGAGGCCCGCACCCCCCAGGCCGGAGAGGTGGCCTCCGTCCGCCTGTCCCTGGAGTCCGGCTATCCCTATGACAGCGGCCGGCTCTCGGGGCTGGAACTCACCGACCCCCAGCACGTCCAGCAGGTCATCGACCTGCACAAGGCCATCATCCGGGACAAGGACCGACTGGAGGACAACATCGACTCCGCCTATGTCAGCCTGGACTACACCCTGACCGACGGCACCCGCTTGACCCGGCGGTACAGCCAGGTGTTCCTGTACAAGGCCGAGGAGCACACCGAGGGCACCCTCACCTGGCAGGTGGGCCAGCTGATCTCTGACCGCGGCCTCGTCACCCAGGCCTATGGCTTTGACCAGGCGGAACAGGGCACGCTGATGGAAACCTATCTGCGCAGCGTGTACAACACCCGGGAGCAGTCCTATACCGACCTGTCCATGGACGACTATGGCCAGCAGCTGTGGCAGGCCGTGAAGGCGGACTTCGATGCTGGGAACATCGGCAAGCGCTATCTCTTCGACGACGAGGAGCGCAGCGAGAACACCTATATCACCGACCTGTCTTTCACCTGGGGCCGCCTGAATAAAGACGGCGAACAGGAGGACTTCTACCGCAGCGTCACCGTCACCCTCACCCCCCAGGCCGCCAATACTTTGGCCGTGCTGGAGTCCACCGGCCTGCTGGGCAATGACTATCAGCTCCAGCCCCACAGCCGGGACAGCGGCCACGGTGACTATGTGGACGGCGGCTGGGACAGATCCGGTTCGGAGACTGTCTCCATTGAACCGGACGAGCCCGCCATGGATGACCTTGCCTCCAGCTACGGCGTCATCGGCGGAGCGGATGGCCCCACGGTGATCGTGTCGGGTACGGCCATTACGGGCTGAATATTTGCTTTAAGCCTTCCCCCTGCCAGGGGGAAGGCTTTCTCTACCCTCTCCGCCCAGTGTGCGCACTGGGCACCTCCCCCACAGGGGGAGGCAAGGGGGACGAGGAACGGATTGCCGCGTCGCCCTGCGGGCTCCTCGCAATGACGGAGAGGAGAAACTTGGCTCCCCCCGTGGGGGAGCTGGCACGGCGCAGCCGTGACTGAGAGGGCTGGCGGCCACAGGCCGTCCCCTAACTCCCTCTCCGTCAACCTGAGACATAAATTCTCCGGGAAACACCCATTTCCTGCATTGCTTTTTTCCAGCTGTTCCGATATAATAATATTGAATGTAGACTTGAGACATGCGTCTTGAGAAGAGATGCCAAATTTATGTTGGAGGTTTTACATGATGAAGGAAGTTTATGTTGTTAACTGCTGCCGCACTGCCATCGGCTCCTATGGCGGCTCTCTGAAGGATACTCCCGCCGTAGAGCTGGGCGCTCTGGTCATCAAGGAGGCCCTGAAGCGGGCCAACGTGGCCCCCGAGCACGTGGACGAGGTCATGTTCGGCTGCATCCTCACCTCCGCCCTGGGTCAGAACCCCGCCCGTCAGGCCGCTGTGAAGGCCGGCGTGCCCCTGTCCGCCCCCGCCTACACCGTGGGTATGGTGTGCGGCTCCGGCATGAAGTCCGTCATCGAGGGCGGCCGCGCCATCCTCTCCGGCGATGCCGACATCGTGGTGGCCGGCGGCATGGAGAATATGTCCGCTGCCCCCTATGCCCTGCCCGAGGAGCGCTGGGGCGCCCGCATGGGTGACAAGAAGGTCATCGACACCATGATCCGCGACGGTCTGTGGGATGCGTTCAACAACTATCACATGGGCACCACCGCCGAGAACATCTGCGATGTGTGGGGCATCACCCGTGAGGAGCTGGACGCCTTCGGTGCCGCCTCCCAGCAGAAGGCCGAGGCCGCCATCAAGGCCGGCCGCTTCGAGGACGAGATCGTCCCCGTTATGATCAAGAAGAAGAAGGAGACCGTGGAGTTCAAGGTGGACGAGTTCCCCCGCTTCGGCACCACCGCCGAGAGCGTGGCCAAGCTGCGCGGCGCCTTCCCCGTGGGTCCCGAGGGCGTTGAGGACACCATCGAGCACACCTTCCAGCCCACCCAGATCCACGAGGCCGATGCCCACAAGCACGTCCAGCGCGTCACCGCCGCCAACGCCTCCGGCATCAACGACGGCGCTGCCGCCATCATCCTGGCCTCCGGCGAGGCCGTGGAGAAGTATGGCCTGAAGCCCATTGCCAAGCTGGTCTCCTGGGGCCAGGGCGGCGTGGACCCCAAGATCATGGGCGTGGGCCCCGTGCCCGCCTCCCGTCAGGCCATGGCCAAGGCCAACCTGAAGATCGAGGATATGGACCTGATCGAGGCCAACGAGGCCTTTGCCGCCCAGTCCATCGCTGTGGCCCGCGAGCTGCACTTTGACATGAGCAAGGTCAACGTCAACGGCGGTGCCATCGCTCTGGGTCACCCTGTCGGCGCTTCCGGTGCCCGCATCATCGTCACCCTGCTCCACGAGATGCTCAAGCGGGACGAGGCCAAGAAGGGCCTGGCTACCCTGTGCATCGGCGGCGGCCAGGGCGTGGCCACCATCTTCGAGAAGTGCTGAGCTTCTGCCTGAAGAAATAAAGTTGAACCCCGGACCTGCGGAAACGTAGGTCCGGGGTTTTTGCGTTGTTGGAAAGGTTACGATAGCTCTTGTAGGGGCGGACCTCTGTGTCCGCCCGCCCTCTCAGTCACGGCTAACGCCGTGCCAGCTCCCCCACAGGGGGAGCCAAGATAGGCTTGTCATTGCGAGGAGCGCAGCGACGTGGCAATCCGTTCCCCCGTCCCCCTTGCCTCCCCCTTCGGGGGAGGTGCCCCCGCAGGGGCGGAGAGGGCAGACCGTTGCCACAAGTGACTGATGGGTCTCTCAAACTATCTAAATATAGCAAAACCCGGATGCCAGCTCCAAAGCATCCGGGTTTGCCGTTGAAAAAGAGGATTAAAATGAAACGAACTGTCTCTTGCGAAGTCTATGATACGAAAAAGTTATTAACAAATCCAACATTAAATGTTACATAAGTTTTAAATATTTCAAACGCCGTCCTGCATAAGAGAACGGCTGCCGGGTCTCCCCGGCAGCCGTCCCAAAAGATTGGAGGATAGAATGAAAAGATGCTCTTGCCTTGCAAGGATGAGTATAGCCGGATGATATTACAAAAATTCAGAAAAACTGTTACAGAAGCATTAAATCTCCCCGCTCTTTTCTCTTAATCCCCGGAAGAAGTCCTGGAGCTGACTCTCGCACTCCTCTTTCAGCGGCCCCTGGTAGATCCGCGGGTGGTGGTTGAAGCGCTCCTCGAACAAATTCAGCACCGAGCCGCAGCAGCCCGCCTTGTCGTCCCGGGTGCCATAGCGCAGGGTGCGGATGCGGGAATTGATGATGGCCCCGGCGCACATGGGGCAGGGCTCCAGGGTGACATACAGGGTGCAGTCCGTCAGCCGCCAGCTCCCTGTGCGGGCACAGGCATCCCGGATGGCCTCCACCTCCGCATGGGCGGTGGCGTCCCCCCGCTCCTCCCGGCGGTTGCGGCCCCGACCGATGACCCGGTCCTCCTTCACGATGACGCAGCCCACGGGTACGTCCCCGTCCCCCTCCGCCTGGGCCGCCAGCTCCAGCGCCATACGCATATATTTTTCGTGGTCCATGTGGTCGTTCTCCCTTTATGATATGCCTTCCCCTGGGGCCGATTCCCCTTATCAAGGGGAAATGTCCCGCAGGGACAAAAGGGATAGGGCAGGTGGCATGGCGCAGCCATGACGGATGAGGGGAAGGGTGCCGACATCTGAGCGCCTTCAACGAAAACAAGCAAAGCCCTTCGGCGTTCCCCTCATCCGCCCCCTTCGGGGGCACCTTCCCCCAGGGGAAGGCTTTTTTCTTTCAGTGTACCCGATGGGGCCAAAACATGCAAGCTCTGTTTTCTTTCCACATTTTCGCCCGGTTTTGTGGAAAGTTTATTTGCCCTCTCCGCCCCCTGCGGGGGCACCTCCCCCAGAGGGGGAGGCAAGTTGAAACCTTCTGTGAGGAAGCATCCTTGGCTCCCCCCATGGGGGAGCCGGCACGGGGTAAGCCGTGACTGAGAGGGCCTCACCCCTTCTCCCGGGCCAGCAGCGTCCTGGCCACGTTGTCCGCCCACAGGCGGGCGGCATCCACCGCCTCGGTGAGGGTGTTGCCGTGGCCGCCCACCTCCACCAGCAGGGAACCGGGGAGCAGCTGCTGGTTATACCGGCTGTTGCGCAGGACGATGGGCCGGGCCAGCTGGCTATAGCCCCGGGTCAGCCCCTGCTGCAGCAGCACGGCGAAGGCCAGATTGTCCCGCCACTGGGGATGTTCTTTGCCCCCGCCGTCAGAGCCCACCACCAGCATCACCTGGGCGACCTTCTGCCCCGCCTCCCGGGTCACCATTTTATACACCTGGCCGTCCTTGCCCACCAGCGCGTCCCGGTGGACATCCAGCACGATCTTGATCGTCGGGTATTTGGTCAGCCACTGTTCCACCGCCGCCCCGGAGCGGTCATAGGCCCCGGTGTAGGAGGGGTAGTCATACAGGGTGGGGTCGTGGACCACCCCAAAGCCGTGGGCCCGGAACACGGTGGCCATCTCCTCCCCCACCCGCACCACGTTGTGGGTGCAGTCGGTGGTGCGGTAGGGGTCGCTGGGCTCGTAGGTGTCCCCGTCCGTCTGGGCGTAGGCCTCGCTGCCGTGGGTGTGGACGATGAGGATCTGGGGCCCCTCTCCCAGATTTACGTCCACGCTCCCCTGGGTCAGCACCGACTCGTCCAGGTCATAGCCCGTCCGGTTGTAGAGATAGACCCCCTGGCCGAAGAGATACTTCCCGCCGCTCTTCCCTTGGGCGGTCATCTCGATGATGCCGTCGTCCCCCTGGTGAGAGAGCCGGGGTTCCTCCCGGTCCTCCTCGTGCTCTTCGCCGTAGGAGGGCTCCGGGTGCTCCTCCGGGTCGGTCTCTTCGGCGGCAGTGCCGAGTCCCGCCCGCAGCAGGGCGGACTGACTGAGTACCAGCCGGCTCCAGCCGGAGAGCTTGTCTGTCCCCGCACTGTCCCCCAGCTGAGCCGACAGCAGGGCCACCGCCACTGCCGAACGCTCCCCCGCCGCTTTTGCCCGGCCCAGCCAGCCCGTCAGGTCCGCCGCCCAGCTCATACACCAAAGGGCCGCCCCGGTCAATCCCAGGGCCACCCCCCGGCGCACAGCCCGTCCCAGTCCACGTCCTTTGCCCTCCATGCATCCGCCCTCCTTATCCTGCGTGACCCTCTGTATCCAACAGTGTATGAGGGGACAGGCAGGGGTATGACAGGGCATTTTTCAGTACGAAATGTTGAATCAGACGCGAATATTTCAGAATGTATATGGCCTTCCCCTGGGGGAAGGTGGCACGGCGCAGCCGTGACGGATGAGGGGAACGCCATCGACATTTGAGCACTCCCGACAGAGCGGTCATAGCCTTCGCCCCGCAGGGGAGAAGGTGGCATGGCCGCAGGCCATGCCGGATGAGGGGGACCACGGGGGTGCAGCCGTTATCGACGGGCCGCTGGGGACAGCGGCCCCTACGAAATCTATCGTAACCCTGCGTAGGGGCGGATGTCCCCATCC
>PPYF01027510.1_pt1 | contig 21834 bp, 19 predicted proteins | sample 1559871 | NCBI WGS metagenome assembly PPYF01 (sample SAMN08240021, study PRJNA423297) | Human gut metagenome, whole genome shotgun sequencing project.
GCTATGCCGACTGCCCGGGCTTCCTGATCGACCGCATGCTGTTTCGGACACCGGCATTTGCATGGACGGTAAAAGATGAGCATGTATATAACCGGACACGGAAAAAATTCGACGCGGCGATCTTTGAACATTTCCATCCCAAGGACGGCTTTCAGAAACCGAAACGGCATCACCGCAGCGGAAAAATGCAGGCGCAGAAGGTTATTGTAAAAAAAGAAAAGAACAGGTTAGAAACCGATGAATTGTTTCTTAAAAAATAATAAAGCTTATTGACTTCGGTTTTCGGTGTGCTATAATTTCAGCAGGTTGAAGAGAAAAACCTCGTCAGAAAAGTGGAGGGAAACTATGAAGACAATAAAAAAATATAAGCATTTTCTTCCGGTAGTGGTTTATGGTATTTTCTATCTGAAATGTTTTCAATATCTGGAAACGCACATTACGAAAGGTTATCATCTGATTCATACTCCGTTTGATGATATGATTCCGTTCTGTGAGTTTTTTGTGATTCCTTATTTTATGTGGTTTGGATATATTGCATGGTCTGTCCTTTATTTCGGCTTCTGCAACAAGAACCGCAGAGAATATTATCAGCTGATTATCAACCTGGGAATCGGAATGACGGCGTTCCTCGTGATCTCCTATCTGTACCCGAACGGCCAGAACCTGCGCCCGACGGTATTCCCACGGGAGAACATTTTCACGGATCTGGTCAGAGGCCTTTACCTGACAGACACACCGACCAACGTATTCCCAAGTATTCACGTATATAATTCCGTAGCCGTAGCTGTTGCCGTAGAACACAGCGAGCAGCTCAAAAACCGCCCGGTATTCCGAAACGTCTGCCTGGGCCTGACGGTGCTGATTGTGTTTTCGACCATGTTTTTAAAACAGCACTCCGTATCGGATGTGTGCTGTGCGCTTGTTATGAATGCGGGAACCTGTATGCTGCTGTACCGGCCGGCAAAGGCGGGGAATGCACTGCGGACACGGGAGAAAAAAGCGAAATATAGAATGTAAAAACGGAAACGGACGGCCCGCGCACCAGAAGGTGCGCGGGCCTGACGGTTTAGGACGGGAGAGAATGGGTGATGAGTGGGATGGTAGTGCAGGAAAAATGGAATGCGTCCGTCTATTAAGAAACAAAACTTATAAAACATATAAGATATATTAATTTCATTTATAAAGATAAATATGCTATTCTGTAAGTAACGAAAGATTGTCCCGTTTTTGGGGGACTATGATTCAGACAAATGGAGGATAAAAATGAGTACAGTCAGACGCGTTTATGTGGAGAAAAAGCCGGAATTTGCGATTAAGGCGAAAGATCTGAAGCATGAAATCAAGCACTATCTGAACATCCAGACCGTAACCAACGTACGGGAGCTGATCCGGTACGATGTAGAAAATATCAGTGATGAGACATATGAGAAAGCATGTAAAGTAGTCTTTGCAGAGCCGCCGGTTGATATCTGCTATCAGGAAGATTTCCCGCGTGCAGAAGGTGCGAGAGTATTTTCCGTAGAATTCCTTCCGGGACAGTTTGATCAGAGAGCCGATTCTGCCGTACAGTGCGTGCAGTTCTTAAAAGAAGACGAGCAGCCGATCATCCGCTCCGCCGTTACGTATGTTATCGAAGGAGAGATGACTGATGAGCAGTTTGACGCAGTCAAAGCACACTGCATCAATCCGGTAGACTCCAGAGAGACAGGACTTGAAAAACCGGAAACCCTCGTGACAAAATTTGAAGAGCCGGCAGACGTCAAAATCTTCGACGGATTCATCGACATGCCGGAGGCAGAATTAAAAGCCCTGTATGATTCCCTCGGCCTTGCCATGACCTTCAAAGACTTCCTGCATATCCAGAACTACTTCCGCGGCGAAGAAAAACGAAATCCATCCATGACCGAGATCCGCGTACTCGATACCTACTGGTCCGATCACTGCCGCCATACCACCTTCTCCACCGAGCTTACCAACGTGACCTTCGGCGAAGGCGACTACTACGAGCCGATGAAAAAAAGCTACGACCGCTACTTAAGCGACCGTGAGGTACTCTACAAAGGCCGTGACGACAAATTCATCTGCCTTATGGACCTTGCCCTTCTGGCAATGAAAAAACTGAAATCCGAAGGAAAACTCGCAGATCAGGAAGAGTCTGATGAAATCAACGCATGCTCCATCGTCGTACCGGTAGATGTAGACGGAAAAGACGAAGAGTGGCTGATCAACTTCAAAAACGAGACCCACAACCACCCGACCGAGATCGAGCCGTTCGGTGGTGCAGCAACCTGCCTTGGCGGTGCAATCCGTGACCCGCTTTCCGGCAGAACCTATGTATATCAGGCAATGCGTGTGACCGGAGCCGCAGATCCGACCCGTCCGCAGAGCGAGACACTCGAAGGAAAACTTCCGCAGAAAAAACTCGTAAGAGAAGCAGCACACGGCTACAGCTCCTATGGAAACCAGATCGGTCTTGCAACCGGCTATGTCAAAGAAGTTTACCATCCGGACTACGTGGCAAAACGTATGGAGATCGGAGCCGTCCTTGGAGCAGCACCGCGCCGTGCCGTTGTCCGTGAAAATTCCGATCCGGGCGATATCATCATCCTGCTCGGCGGCCGTACTGGAAGAGACGGCTGCGGCGGTGCAACCGGTTCCTCCAAAGTACATACGACAGAATCCATCGAGACCTGCGGTGCAGAGGTACAGAAAGGAAACGCACCGACTGAGCGTAAACTGCAGAGACTGTTCCGCCGCGAGGAAGTCAGCCTTCTGATTAAAAAATGCAACGACTTCGGTGCAGGCGGAGTTTCCGTTGCCATCGGCGAGCTGGCACCGGGCCTTAAGATCAATCTGGACAAAGTACCGAAAAAATATGCCGGCCTCGACGGAACCGAGATCGCCATCTCCGAGTCCCAGGAGCGTATGGCCGTTGTCATCGACCCGAAAGACCGTGAGCAGTTCCTGAAATATGCCGCAGAAGAGAACCTGGAGGCAACCGAAGTTGCAGTCGTAACCGAGGACCCGCGTCTGGTACTCTCCTGGAGAGGAAAAGAGATCGTCAATATTTCCCGTGCATTCCTGGATACCAACGGAGCACATCAGGAGAATGATGTCTTCGTAGAGATTCCAAAAGCAGAGGACACCCCGTTAAAAAGAAGCGGTGACATTGCCGACGTGAAAGAAAAATGGCTGTCCACCCTGTCAGACCTCAACGCATGCTCCCAGAAAGGTCTTGTCGAGATGTTTGACTCCTCCATCGGAGCAGCCAGCGTGCTGATGCCGTACGGTGGAAAATATCAGCTGACTGAAACTCAGGCCATGGTTGCAAAAGTGCCGGTTCCGGATGGAAAAACCAACACCGTTACCATGATGAGCTACGGCTTTGATCCATACGTATCGAGCTGGAGCCCGTATCACGGAGCAGTCTATGCCGTAACCGAGTCCCTGTCCCGCATCGTGGCAGTCGGCGGCGATTACAGCAAAGTCCGCTTCACCTTCCAGGAATATTTCCGCAGAATGACTGAGGATCCGCACCGCTGGAGCCAGCCGTTCGCAGCACTTCTTGGTGCATACGACGCACAGATTGGCTACGGCCTGCCGTCTATCGGAGGAAAAGACAGTATGTCCGGTACCTTCAACCATATCGATGTACCGCCGACACTCGTATCCTTCGCGGTTGACGTTGCAAAATTAAAAGATGTAGTATCTCCGGAGCTGAAAAACACAGGAGACAAACTCGTGTGGATCCACCTTCCAGTCGACGCACATCTGCTTCCAGAGTACGAAGGCGTCATGGAAACCTACAGAAAACTGCATGAGGATATGCAGAACGGCCGTGTGAAAGCCGCTTATGTCGTAGACCGTCAGGGTATCGCAGCAGCCGTATCCAAGATGGCATTCGGTAATGCTCTCGGCGTAACCATCGAGCACAATGTAGACGAGAGAGATCTCTTTACTCCATATATTGCAGATCTGATCTGCGAAGTTCCGGCTGAAAAAGTCGGAGAGCTGGCAAGCACCTACACCGTCATCGGTGCAGTGACAGACAAACCGGTTCTTTCCTATAAAGACACCGAAATCACCATCCGCGAGGCTGTTTCCGCATGGAACAAACCGCTGGAAAAAGTATTCAAGACCGTATCCGGTGCAGAGCTTCCGGAGGTAGATGCCCTGAATGTGGCAGCAGCAGACGAAAACGGAATTGTTGCAGACAGCTGCTATCAGGCAAAGAGCATCCACGTATGCTCCCACAAGCTGGCACAGCCGACCGTATTCATTCCGGTCTTCCCGGGAACGAACTGTGAGTATGACAGCACCAGAGCTTTCGAGCGTGCCGGTGCAAAAGTTATCACTCAGGTATTCAGCAACCTTTCCGCAGAAGACATCCGCGGTTCTGTCGATGCCTTTGAAAAAGCCATCAACCAGGCGCAGATCATCATGTTCCCTGGCGGATTCTCCGCAGGTGATGAGCCGGATGGATCAGCAAAATTCTTTGCAACCGCATTCCAGAATGCGAAGATCAAAGAAGCTGTTACCAAACTGCTGAATGAGAGAGACGGACTTGCCCTTGGTATCTGCAACGGATTCCAGGCACTGATCAAACTGGGACTCGTTCCGTACGGTGAGATTCTCGGACAGACGGAGGATTCCCCGACTCTGACCTTCAACACCATCGGACGCCATATTTCCAAGATGGTTTACACGAAGGTTGTGACCAACAAATCCCCGTGGCTGGCAGGCGCCGAGCTTGGCGGTGTTTACACCAACCCGGCATCCCACGGAGAGGGACGTTTCGTAGCATCGAAAGAGTGGATCGACAAGCTGATGGCAAACGGCCAGATTGCAACCCGCTACTGCGATGTCAACGGAAACCTGACCAACGACGAGTACTGGAATGTCAACGGTTCCTACTGCGGAATCGAGGGTATCACCAGCCCGGACGGCCGTGTCTTTGGTAAGATGGCACACGCAGAGCGCCGCGACAACGGCGTAGCAGTCAACATCTACGGAGAGCAGGATCTGAAGATCTTTGAGTCCGGTGTTGCTTACTTTAAATAAAATAAAACCAAAATAGAAGATTCCCGCAGAGAGGAAGAAAGCTCCTTTCTGCGGGAATTTTTTTGTCAGAACAGTAATTTCTGGTTTCGAAAGAAAAAATTTGATTATGCGCCGCGGTGCAGTTATAACGCAATATTTTGCTTTATTAACAAAAGTAATAAGGTCAAATAGTAGAAATATTCTGAAAAAACGAAAGATTTCGATAGTCTCAACACATTACATATATGACGGACCCGGAAGAGAAGGACAGCGAAATAACAGGAGGGAGAAAGAAGTGTATGAGACAAGAGGAGGAACGATTTTTTCAGATCATATTCGAGGAAAACAGTCATGTGCTGTTCCGTTATATCTGCGGTCAGTTGAACAATGACCGGGAGACGGCGAAGGATGTGCTGAACGATGTATGGGAGGTATTGGTGGTAAAATTTGAAACCGTTGCCGATCTCGAAGGAGAAGAGATGACGAAATGGCTGTTCTGTGTGGCAAAAAACAAGATCAAGAATCAGCGCAGAAAACATTATTATCAGAATGAAGTTTCCTATACACAGTATCAGAAAGAGAACAGAAATGAAGGGGAGGCGGCCGCGACAGCCGAGATTGAGGAACGAATGGTGATGCAGAACTGCATCCAGAACCTGAATCCGATGGATCAGCGCATTTTCTGGGGGAGAGCATATGGATTCAGCTACAAAGAGCTCAGCGGATTCTGCAAGAAAAGCGAGCAGGCGCTGCAGTGCCAGTACAGCCGCGCAATCAAGAAACTGCAGGGAATGATGAGTCAGGAAATCAGTCTGACGAGAGCGTAGAAAATGGAAATGGTATGCAGCGGAAACCTCAACTCTTACAATCTAAAAACAATAGAAATATCTAAAAAATTCTCTGCAGGAGAATATCCTGTGTCTAAAAATAAAGTGTTACCGTTTACATATCAAAAATCCGTTTTCCTCGTTGTCGTGGCGCGGAAATTGTGTTAAAATATTTTTAGAAAATTCACACGATGTGCGAGAAGGCAGAAAGGATGAAAACAACATGAAGGATGAGTACGTAGCCTATGTAGGCACTTATACCCATGGAAGCAGCATTGGTATTCATTTATATGATGTAAATGTAGAAGAAGGCACTCTGACAGAGCGAAAAGTCATACCGGTCAACAACTCTTCCCACATTGCCCGTTCCTTAAACGGCAAATACCTGTATTCGATTGCAGATGAAGGCGTTGCAGTGTTTGCAGTGGAGGATGACGGAGACCTGACCCCGATCAACAAAGTAGACATCGACGGCATGCGCGGCTGCTATCTGTCGGTGGACAAAACCGGAAGATACCTGTTCGTGGCAGGCTATCATGACGGAAAAGTAACCGTTGTACATACCCATAAGGACGGCCGCCTCGGAAGTCTGATGGACGGCGTGTTCCACAAGGGCCTTGGCAGTGTGGCAGAGCGTAACTTCCGCCCGCATGTCAGCTGTGTCGTTCCTACACCGGACAACAAATATGTCTGCGCAGTCGACAACGGCATTGACCAGATCAAAATGTACAAGCTGAACACACAGCGTGACCGCCTGAAACTGGTGGATATCCTGCGCTGTGAGCGTGAATCCGGTCCGAGAGAGATCGTTTTCAGTGAATCCGGAAAATACGCGTATGTCATTTACGAGCTGATGAACAAAGTCGATGTATTCAGCTACCGTGATACGGGAAACGGACCGGAATTTGAAAAACTGCAGTCGATCAGCACCACATCCGCGAACGTGGACCAGGCGCACGACGCTGCATCCGGCATGTGCCTTTCCCCGGATCACCACTACCTGTTTACTTCTACAGCCGGAGACAATACCGTAGCAATGTTCCATATCGACCCGGAGACCGGCTGCCTGGAGAAGAAGTTTGCACTTCCGATCAGCGGCGAATATCCAAAGGATATTGCAATGTTCCCAGACGGAAAACATATCGCAGTGGCAAACCATGAGTCCAACACGATCACAACATTTACCGTTGATTATGAGAAAAACGTGCTGGTTCAGAAAGGCCGCCCGATGAAAGTGGAGACGCCGAACTGTATTCTGATTACGAAAAAAGGCGTTCACTAAAAAAATAACGCAAAAATGCCTGCAGGAAGAACTGTATCCCGCAGGCATTTTTTGTGTTGAAGCCAGAAAGAAGCAGTCCGGCCTTTATTTCTCGTCCAGAGCCCAGACTTTCTTTACATTGTCCAGTTTGGCGCTCATGCCGACGAGCAGTGCGTCCGCCAGGACAAGAGCGGTCATGCATTCCACGACAACAACGGCGCGTGCAACGACGATCGGGTCGTGGCGGCCTTTGATTTCGATGGAATGTTTTCACCATCTTTGTTGATGGTCTGCTGGGAAGCAGCAACGGACGGGGTCGGTTTGAAACCAGCCCGGACAACGATATCGCTTCCGTCGCTGATACCGCCTAAAATACCGCCGGCGTGGTTGGTCAGCTTGACAATGGAGCCGTCCGCATTTACATGGAAGGCATCGTTATTGGTAAGCCCGGTAGCTGTGCAGACCGAGAAACCGTCTCCGATTTCCACGCCTTTTACGGCGCCGATGGAGACGAGTGCTTTTGCAAGGTTGGCATCGAGCTTTTCAAACACCGGATCGCCGACACCGGCCGGCATATGGTGAACGACACATTCGACCACACCGCCGACGGAATTTTTTTCCGCCATGGCTTTTGTTAAAAGCTCGGAAGCCTTTTCGGCAGCCTCTGCATCCGGCATATTCAGGGCGTTATTCGCGATTTCAGCGGCATCAAAAGACTGGATTTCCACGTCACCGATGGAGCGGGTGTAGGCGGAAACGGTGATGCCAAGCTCAGAGAGCATTTTTAAGGCAATGGCACCTGCAGCCACGCGTGCGATCGTCTCGCGTCCTGAGGAGCGTCCGCCGCCGCGGTAGTCGCGGAAACCGTATTTTGCATCAAACGTATAGTCGGCGTGGCCCGGTCTGTAATAGGAAGCAATGTCGCTGTAATCTTTGGAATGCTGATCCTCATTCCATACCACCATGGAAATCGGGGTACCGGTCGTTTTTCCTTCGAAAGTGCCGGATAAAATCTGAACGGTATCGGATTCTTTCCGTTTTGTGGTAAAGCGGTTCTGTCCCGGCTTCCTGCGGTCGAGGTAAACCTGAATATCCTCCTCGGAAAGCGAAAGGCCGGCCGGCACTCCGTCCACAACAACGCCCACGCCTTTTCCATGAGATTCTCCCCAGGTGGTCAGTCTGAAGATGGTACCAAATGATGATCCTGCCATATATAAAGTCCTCCTGAATTTTTTCGTATATTTATAAAATAACTGGAAAAGATTTCTAATAAATTATACCGGAAAGTAAAACATTCGTAAAGCTCTTTTTCAGAGACGAAATTCACCGTTATACCGTTTGACAAACGAAAAGGCAGCACGTATAATGAGAATGTATTTTCGGGCAGTGAAAGCCGGTGAAATAAAACAAACAAAAAGGAAGAGTGTGCATGAATTTTTTAGACAAAATGGAGCGAAAATATGGGAGATATGCGTTAAGCCATCTGACGATGTACATTATCGTAACGTACATTGCGGGATATATCATTGCGCTTGCGGCTCCCATCATGAGACAGTATCTGACGCTGGAACCATACTATATTCTGCATGGCCAGATCTGGCGTCTGGTGAGCTGGATTCTGATTCCGCCGAGCAGTCTCGACATCTTTACGATTATTATGCTGTTTTTCTACTACTCAATCGGAACGAGTCTTGAAAGAGCCTGGGGAGATTTCAAATATAACGTTTATATCTTTTCGGGTATTCTGATGACGATCCTCGGTTCCTTCCTGCTGTATGGAATCGAGTACGCAGTGAAGGGGTATCCGGCGCTGATGGGAACTGCATTCAGCACCTATTATATCAGCCTTTCTATTTTTCTTGGCTTTGCGATCAGTTTTCCGGATATGCAGGTGCTTTTGTACTTTATTATCCCGATCAAGATCAAATGGCTGGCGTATCTTGACGTAGCACTTCTTGCTTATAGCATGATTACCAGCATTCTGAGCGGAAACTGGGCAGGATGTGTTGTTATTTTGTGTTCCCTGGCAAACGTCCTGGTGTTTTTCCTGATGACAAGAAAGGGAAAACATAACTCTTTCCGGCAGAACAGACGCAGGAAAGAATTTAAAAAAGCCGTATCAAGAGGAGAAGCCGAATACCGCAATCCAAATGGAATCACAAAACACAAATGTGCGATTTGCGGGCGGACTGAAAAGGATGATCCGAATCTGGAGTTCCGTTTCTGCTCCAGATGCAACGGAAATTATGAATACTGCCAGGATCACCTGTTTACGCATGAACATGTAAAATAAAGAAGGAGAGAAAGTATGAGAAGAACGAAAATTGTCTGCACCATGGGGCCAAATACCAACTCCCGTGACCTGATGAAAAAACTGATTGAAACCGGAATGGATGTTGCTCGTTTTAATTTTTCTCATGGAGACCACGATGAGCAGAAAATGCGTATGGATATGCTGAAAGAGCTTCGAAAAGAGCTGAAAACTCCTGTGGCAATCCTTCTGGATACCAAAGGACCGGAAATCCGTACCGGCGTTTTGAAAGATGGCAAAAAAGTAAATCTGGTAACCGGACAGACCTTCACCCTGACAACCGTTCAGGAGACCGGAGATGAAAATCACTGTTCTGTCAGCTACACAGGCCTTACGGAAGATATCAAAGAGGGAGACACAATACTGATCGATGATGGTCTGATCGGCCTGCGCGTAGAAAAAGTAAATGCACCGGAAATTGTCTGTACCGTAGTAAACGGCGGCGAGCTCGGAGAAAAAAAGGGTGTGAATGTACCAAACGTTTCGATCAATCTTCCGAACCTCACGGAGAAAGACAAAGGAGATCTTCTCTTTGGTATTGAACAGGATATTGATTTTGTAGCGGCTTCTTTTATCCGAAATGCAGAGGCAATTAACGAAATCCGTGAGTTTCTTGTGGCAAACGGAGGAGAGCATATTGATATCATTGCCAAAATCGAAAATGCGGAGGGTGTGCAGAACATCGACAGCATCATCGATGCGGCAGATGGTGTGATGGTTGCAAGGGGAGACCTTGGTGTAGAGATTCCGGCGTGCCAGGTACCGCATGTACAGAAAATCATCATTGAAAAATGCAATCATAAATACAAACCGGTTATCACAGCAACCCAGATGCTGGATTCCATGATCCGGAACCCGCGTCCGACCCGTGCAGAGGTAGCCGATGTTGCGAATGCAATTTATGATGGAACGGATGCGATCATGCTCTCCGGCGAAACAGCAGCCGGAAAATATCCGATCGAGGCAGTTACCATGATGGGAGAGATTGCCGAGCAGACGGAGCGTTATCTGAAATTCGAAGATTACCGCGATGGAAAAGCGCTGGAAGGAAAGCTGAATGTTTCCGCGGCAGTCGGAAGCGCAGCCGTTTCTATGGTAGAACACATCAAAGCAGCCTGCATTGTGACCCCGACGATGTCCGGTCAGACCGCAAGACTGATCTCCAACCTTCGTCCGAGCGTACCGATTTACGGCGTTACCCCATATGAATGGGCAAGAAGAAAAATGCAGCTCTACTGGGGCGTTCGTCCGGTGACCGGATACGAGGAAGATTCTACGGAGAACATCATTTCCCATGCTATGTATATGGTGCGCCGTGAGGAGCTTGTAGAACGCGGTGATATGGTTATTTTTACGGCCGGAGACCCTGCCACCAACGAGGTGACGGGTGAAGGATATATGACAAACATGCTTCACATTATTCAGGCAAAATAAGCAGAAGAAGGAGACAAAAGAGAATGACGAAGAAGCCTTTTGTAACAAAAGAAAAACTGGAAGAAATCGCAGCAGCAGTACCAACTCCGTTTCACATTTACGATGAAAAAGGAATTCGTGAGAATGCGAAAGCGGTAAAGGAAGCTTTTTCCTGGAATCCGGGATTTCGTGAGTATTTTGCTGTGAAAGCGAACCCAAACCCGACACTGATCAAAATGCTGGGTGAATATGACTGCGGATGCGACTGCTCTTCTTACACGGAGCTGATGCTTTCCGATGCGATGGGATTTGAGAAAGATAAAATCATGTTTTCATCCAACGTAACACCGGCTGCAGAGTATCAACTGGCTGCAGAGCTTGGTGCGATCATTAACCTTGATGATATTACACATATTGATTTCCTTGAGAAAACATTAGGCTACATTCCGAAGAAAATCTGCTGCCGTTATAACCCGGGCGGACTGTTTAAAATCAGCACCGATATTATGGACAATCCGGGAGATGCCAAATACGGTATGACAACCGAGCAGATTTTTGAGGCATTCCGCATTCTGAAGGCAAAAGGGGCAGAAGAGTTCGGCATCCATTCCTTCCTTGCAAGTAATACCGTAACCAACGATTACTACCCGGTTCTGGCAAAAACACTGTTTGAGCTGGCTGTAAAGCTGCAGAAAGAGACAGGCGTAAAAATCAAATTCATCAATCTTTCCGGCGGTGTCGGAATCCCGTACAAACCAGGTCAGGAAGGCAATGACATCCGCGTGATTGGTGAGGGTGTACATAAAGTGTACGATGAAGTCCTCGTTCCGGCCGGCATGGGCGATGTTGCAATTTATACGGAAATGGGCCGTTTCATGATGGGACCGTACGGCGGACTCGTTACGCGCGCAATCCATCAGAAACACATTTACAAAGAGTATATCGGCTGTGATGCATGCGCGGTCAATCTGATGCGGCCGGCAATGTACGGCGCTTACCACCACATCACGGTGATGGGAAAAGAAGATCAGCCGTGCGACCACAAATATGACGTAACAGGTTCCCTGTGCGAAAACAACGATAAATTCGCGATCGACCGCATGCTTCCGGAAGTGGAAGTCGGAGACCTCCTCTTCATCCACGACACCGGCGCACATGGATTTTCCATGGGATACAACTACAACGGAAAATTAAAATCTGCAGAGGTTCTGTTAAAAGAGGACGGCAGCTTTGAAGTCATCCGCCGCGCAGAAACCCCGAAGGATTACTTCGCTACACTGGATGGAACACCGGAATATGAAAAGATGTTTGGAAATAAATAAGAGATAACAACAGTAAAACCCCTTTCAAAAAGAACCATGCGGCAGATGGCCGGTTCTTCGAAAGGGGTTTTCTTTCTTTCAAAAGCTGTTTTTTGAAGGGAAGACAATAAAAAAAGATCTGCATCAACGTTCGTTCTTGCAGATCTTTTTTAGCTATGCCGCTGGCCGGACTCGAACCGGCACGGTTATTCACCGCTTGATTTTGAGTCAAGTGCGTCTACCAATTCCGCCACAGCGGCAGTGTTCGTAATCAGAACAAGATATATTTTACCATAAAAACAAGAAGGACGCAAGAGAAAAAAATGGAATAATTATCATAAAAACTTTCTAAAAAAGATTGACGAAAGGAAAAAATAGAAGTATAGTGTAGATAGTTTAGTACCATACTAAATTTTACATCATAAGTTCAAATAACGATTTATCGAAAACGCCATCGTTAGATGGTCCACAGTGTGTGGAACGAAAACTGTTGTCTTCATAGACAGCAGTTTTTTTGTTGTCTAAAATTAGAAATGAAACATGGTTATGATTCAGTACTGTGAGAACAGCAAGAACCAGGAAGTAGAATTGTTGAAAATAGGAAAGAAAAGATGTAAAAAATCAAAATATATGGTAAAATTAGATAAAATGTAGAAAATGGAGGAAAGAACAGATGAAAGGGGAATATTATCTCGGACTTGATATGGGAAGCAGTTCGGTTGGATGGGCTGTGACAAATGAGAAGTACGAAATTTTGCGCGCACATGGAAAAACACTTTGGGGTGTACGGCTATTTGACAGTGCACAGACTGCAGAAGAGAGAAGAGGGTTTCGGACAGCAAAACGAAGATTGGATCGTCGTAATTGGAGAATAGAATTGCTGCAGAAAATTTTTGCGGAAGAAGTAGAAAAGATAGATGATGGATTTTTTCGCAGAATGAAAGAGAGTCGTTACTGGCCAGAGGATAAGCGTGACAGGCAGGGAAAGTGTCCGGAACTTCCCTATGCATTGTTTGCGGATGATGATTACACAGACAAAGAATATCATAAACAGTTTCCAACCATCTATCATCTGAGAAAATGGTTAATGGAAACTGACGAAACGCTTGATATTCGCCTGATATATCTTGCTCTGCATCATATGATGAAACACAGAGGCCATTTTCTATTAAACGGAAATATCGAACAGGTAAGAGAATTTCAGACAACATTTGAACAGTTCCTTGAAGCAGTGAGGGCAGAAGAACTTGGCTTTTCTTCCGAGATTGGAGTGGAAAGAAGCAAGGAAATAGAGGCAATTTTAAAAGACCGAACATTGACCAAATCTGCGAAAAAGACAAAAGCAGTAAAAGCAATGCGGGCAGAAACATCCTGTGAAAAAGAGTGGCTGGGATTGATTACCGGTGGAACAGCAAAACTGGGAAATTTGTTTGGGGAAAAACAGATGGATACACTGGAACGGCCAAAACTTTGCTTCGCAGATGCAGGTTATGAAGAATACGCTGGAGAGATCGAAGCAGAGCTGGGAGAAAAATATGTATTAATTGAACACGCAAAAGCAGTGTACGATTGGGCTGTTCTGGCTGATATTTTGCAGAACTATTCTTCTCTTTCAGAGGCAAAAGTGGCACTTTATGAAAAGCATAAAAAAGATCTGAAAGATCTGAAAAAGCTGGTCAGAGAGAATCTTTCAAGGGAAGAATATCAGAGACTGTTTGCAAAAAAGGATGAAAAAGCTAATTATTATGCGTATATCAAGGCACCAAAACAATGTAGTCAGGAAGACTTTTACGGTTATCTGAAAAAGAATATTCTGGGCAAGATATCAGATGTGACGAAAGTATCCTGTATGCAGAAGGAAATGGAAATGGGAACGTTTCTTCCGAAACAGACTGTAAAAGACAACAGTGTCATTCCGTATCAGATTCATTTATATGAATTAAATGCAATCCTGAAAAATCTGGAAGATAAAGTTCCGCTACTGAAAGAGAATGGAGAGAAGATTCAAAAGATTTTCACATTCCGCATTCCGTACTACGTAGGACCCTTAAACGGAATTCGAAAAAAAGGGGAGAAGAGTAACTGGGCGGTACGAAAAGAAGGCAAAATATATCCATGGAACTTCGATGAGATGGTAGATTTGGAAGCAAGTGCAGAGCAGTTTATTCGAAGAATGACGAATAAATGTACTTATCTGCCAAGTGAAGATGTTTTACCAAAGTATTCTCTGCTGTACAGCAAATACGAAGTTTTAAATGAATTAAATAATCTGCGTTTGGATGGAGAAAAGATATCTGTAGAGCAGAAACAGAAAATATATGAAGAAGTATTCCAGAAAAGCAGAAAAGTTACACAGAAAAAACTGAAAAACTATTTAGTGAAAGAAGGAATTACCGGAAAAGAAGTTGAAATTACCGGAATTGATGGTGATTTCAAGAGTTCTCTTACGGCATACCATGACTTTAAAGAGAAATTAACAAATTTGTCACTGAACCAGGCGGAAAAAGAATGCATCATCCTGAACGTAACGCTGTTTGGAGATGATAAAGCGATACTGAAACAGAGATTAAAGAAACTGTTTCCGGAGTTGACAGAAAAACAAAGAGACAGCATAAGTAAACTGCCGTATCGTGGTTGGGGAAGACTCTCAAAAGTGTTTTTGGAAGAGACGGAAGCACCGGCACCGGAAACGGGAGAGGCATGGTCTATTATTCGGGCTTTGTGGGAGACGAATGACAATCTGATGCAACTGCTTAGCGAAAAATATTTGTTTGCATCGGCAATCGAAGAAAAGAATGGAAACGAACAGAAAAAACGGGATATTTCGTATGAATTAGTCGAGGAACTTTACGTATCACCGGCAGTGAAGCGGCAGATTTGGCAGAGCCTTTTGATTGTAAAGGAAATCTGTAAAGTGATGGGAAACCCACCGAAACGTGTTTTTATAGAAATGGCAAGAGAGAAAACCGATCAGGGAAGAACCACTTCAAGAAAAAAGAAACTGCTGGAACTCTATAAAAAATGTAAAGCGGAAGAAAAAGACTGGATAGATGAGATTGAAAAGCGTTCCGATGCGGAAATGAGAAGAGACAAGCTGTATTTGTATTATACGCAAAAAGGAAAATGCATGTATTCCGGTGAAACAATTGAACTGGAGGAATTGTGGGATAATCAGAAGTATGACATTGATCATATTTTTCCACAGTCCAAAGTGATGGATGATAGCCTGGATAACCGGGTACTTGTAAAGAAAAAGTGTAATCAGATGAAAGAGGATAAATATCCGATCGATGAAACAGTTCGGAAAAAAATGCAGCCATTCTGGAAATCTTTAGTGGATGCCGGATTGATCAGTGAAGAAAAATATAAACGGCTGATAAGAGGAAATGGATTTGAACCGTCTGAATTGGCTGGATTTATTTCCAGGCAGCTGGTGGAAACTCGTCAGAGTACAAAAGCGGCAGCAAGTATTCTGCAGCAGGTGATCCCGGATACACAGATTGTTTATGTGAAAGCGCCAACCGTTTCAAAGTTCCGTAAGGATTTTAAATTTCTGAAGGTACGGGAGATGAATGATTATCATCATGCGAAGGATGCTTATTTGAATATTGTCGTTGGCAACGCATATTTTGTAAAATTCACATCAAATCCGATTCACTTCATTAAGGAAAATCCGGGAAGAAGTTATAACCTGAAGAAGATGTTTGAACAGGAAAGAATTGAACGAAACGGAGAAATTGCCTGGGAAGGCGGGAACGGAACCATTGTGACAGTCCGAAAATTTATGGAGAAGAACAACATTCTTGTGACGCGAAGATCGTATGAGGCAACAGGTGCATTGTTTGACCAGCAGATTGTCAAAAAAGGAAAAGGTCAGGTTCCGATCAAGAGCAGTGATGAACGGCTTTGTGATATACAGAAGTATGGAGGATATAACAAAGAGGCGGGAGCTTACTTTGTACTGGCAGAATCGGAGGGCAAAAAGGGAAAGAAAATACGAACAATCGAGTATGTGCCGATTCGTCTGAAAAAGGAAATTCAGAAGTCAGAAGAAAATATAATTCGGTATCTGGAAGAGGAAAGACAGTTAAAGAATCCGCGAGTGCTGGTGCCGGAAATCAAAATAGATACTCTGTTTTGTGTGGACGGATTTTATATGTGGGTTTCCGGAAGATCAGGAGATCAGCTATTGATGCAAGGTGCAAATCAGCTGGTACTTTCCCAGGAAGAAATGGAAATACTGAAAAAAATAGTACAGTACGTGGAACGTAAAAAACAGAATAAAGAACTGAAAATTTACGATTCCGACCATTTAGAAGAAAAGAAGGTGGTGATGCTGTATGAAACCTTTTTAAATAAATTAACAAATACGGTATATGCAAAAAAACTTGGAGCACAGGCAAAGACATTAACGGAAAAAAGAGAAAAATTTAAAGAATTATGCATAGAAGAAAAGTGTATCGTTTTGTATGAAATTTTACATTTTTTCCAGTGCCAGAGTGTTACCGCTGATTTGAAATTAATTGGAGGATCTGGAAGAGCAGGAATTTTGTATCTCAACAAAAATATAACCGATTGCAGTCGAATCGAAATGATTCATCAATCGCCAACCGGTATTTACGAGCAGGCAGTAGACCTGAATGCATTATGAGCTGGCGGATTGTGGTTATTTCCAAACGGGCAAAGCTGGACTATCAGCTTGGTTATCTTGTGGTGCGAAATGAGGAAGTAACAAAAATACATTTAAGTGAAATATCAACCATTCTGATTGAGTCAACAGCAGCAACAGTCACAACAAGTCTGCTGGCAGAGCTGACAAAAAAGAAAATAAAAGTGATTTTTTGCGATGAAAAGAGAAATCCATCGTCGGAACTGGTTGGGTATTACGGAAGTCATGATACCAGCAATAAGGTCAGAAAGCAGATTCAGTGGAGCCGGCACAGTAAAGAAGCGATCTGGACAGAGATTGTGACGGAAAAAATACGAAAACAGAAGGAACTGTTAAAAAATCTGGGAAAGGAAGAAGCGGGTCTGTTAGAAGCATATTTACAGGAGATTGGCTGGAACGATGAGACAAACCGGGAAGGGCATGCGGCAAAGGTATATTTTAATGCGTTGTTCGGCATGACATTTACCAGAACTGCGGATTGTCCGGAAAATGCAGCGCTGAATTACGGATATAGCATTTTGTTGTCTGCGTTTGCGAGAGAAATTGTAGCGAGCGGTTATATTACACAGCTCGGACTCTTTCATGATAATATGTTTAATCAGTTTAATCTGGCGTCCGATTTGATGGAACCGTTCCGTGTCCTGATTGACCGGGAAGTAATCCAAATGCAGAGGAAAGAATTTACGCATGAGGAAAAAATACAGTTGGTCAATGTATTAAACAACGAAGTCATGATAGACGGGAAAACACAGTATGTGAATAATGCCATAAAAATTTACTGTAAAAGTGTATTTGATGCCTTAAATGAGAATGACAGTGCATTGATCCGGTTTTACGGCCTATGAGTTATCGTTTTATGAGAGTATTGGTACTGTTTGATCTTCCAGTGCTGACGGGCGATCAGAGAAGAGAATATGCGAGATTTCGAAAGTTTTTATTGAAAAGCGGATTCCTGATGCTCCAGGAATCCGTATACTGTAAGCTTGCGTTAAATACAACTGCAGTGAATGGAATCGTGGATCAGATTCATAAAAATAAGCCGGAAGAAGGCCTGGTACAGCTTTTAACGGTGACTGAGAAGCAGTATGCGAAAATGGATCTGATTGTTGGGAACGTAAAGAGTGAAGTGTTGAATACGGATGAAAGGCTGGTGATTTTATGAAACTGGTACATGTGGACTTGGAAAAACCTATTGCGATTCATCGGAACTGTCCCACAGAATGGATTATAGAATCACCGGAGCTGTTTTTAAAATATGTGGAGCAGCTGCAAAAACAAAATCAGGGAGAGGAGGGAAATTTCGTACTTTCTAAAGCTGACACAGAGCTGAATATGAAAAGAGATGTGGAATTGGTATTAACGCCCTTTTCTCTTGATTTTGCGGATCACAGAATACAAAAACGGTTATTTACAGAGCTGGTCAAAAGTGCGCAAAATGAAGAAATGTTTCTGGAAACACAGAGAATTATTGCGAAACTGAAGAAATACATCTATCAATTGGAAGCTGCCAGTGGGTACGAATTGGAACAAAATGAGGAAATCGATTTGAGCGCACTCCTAAAATTGATGGGAGTTCAGACAGAAACCGAAAAAGAGATGGGACTTCTGGAAAAATTAACGCAATATATCAAAGTTATGGCCGAACTTCTCCAAAAAGAACTGGTGATTCTGATAAATATTCGGTCCTATCTGAACGAAACACAAATAAACAAACTCTCCCAAATGGCATGCTACTATGAAATATCCTTGCTTTTCATAGAAAATATACAAAGAGACTTTTCGAATCAGAGAGAATATTATATAATTGACAAAGATGGATGTGATGTCTATTAATATCCATCGGATGTTTGAGTACCTGTTTTGTGCAGATGAAAGCAGTTCATTTTTAAATTTGAGGTTTGAGAATGATGTAAAAATGTATGGTACTCAAACCATAGAAAGGAGAGAAAAAATGTACATTTCGTTTGAGAATGATGTAAAAATGTATGGTACTCAAACAAAAGAGGTTAATAAGAATGGCTGATTTAAGTTTGAGAATGATGTAAAAATGTATGGTACTCAAACCTTTCCTCTTACACCTAATAAACATAACTCGTTTGAGAATGATGTAAAAATGTATGGTACTCAAACGGAAGTTTTTAGGTGTGAAAGCACCACGGAGTTTGAGAATGATGTAAAAATGTATGGTACTCAAACTTCTCGATTCGCATCTTATCTACGGCTCGCGTTTGAGAATGATGTAAAAATGTATGGTACTCAAACCGCCAGGGTTTCAATGCAAAGCAGGCAGGAGTTTGAGAATGATGTAAAAATGTATGGTACTCAAACAAGGGCAGGGTGTGACAGAGGTCGTATATAGTTTGAGAATGATGTAAAAATGTATGGTACTCAAACTTCTGCCGCCTCCATCGCCGCATAGGTAAGTTTGAGAATGATGTAAAAATGTATGGTACTCAAACTGATAGATTGCCATACCTAATACCTCCATGGTTTGAGAATGATGTAAAAATGTATGGTACTCAAACTGAGGACGATTTCTATTCTGCAGGCATGAAGTTTGAGAATGATGTAAAAATGTATGGTACTCAAACACCCTGTCCAGAAAAGCCTTCATCGACGATGTTTGAGAATGATGTAAAAATGTATGGTACTCAAACATCAGGAACAAACGTGAAAGTCGAAAACCAGTTTGAGAATGATGTAAAAATGTATGGTACTCAAACCTGAAAACGTCATATGACGGCGTAAAAGACGTTTGAGAATGATGTAAAAATGTATGGTACTCAAACACGATTTGAGCGCGTAAATGACAGTTTCTAGTTTGAGAATGATGTAAAAATGTATGGTACTCAAACCGCTCGCTGCTCACTATCCATCACCGCCTGTTTGAGAATGATGTAAAAATGTATGGTACTCAAACTTTCCACCTCCCCTAAATCTGTAAGTAATGGTTTGAGAATGATGTAAAAATGTATAGTACTCAAACATTTTCAGGGCAAATTCTGCTAAATCGTACGTTTGAGAATGATGTAAAATTTATTTTTGTGAACAACAAGAATAGATAATTCAAAATGAAATATTCAGAAGACAGTATGAAATCGACTTAATTGTCTTTTTCTTGCTGTCTTTTTCCTTGTCTCAAAGCGCCGCACCATGTATAATAAAACCACAAGAATTTCATAGTTTTTACAGGAGGAACCTGAATCATGATCCTTGCAATAGACATCGGCAACACGAACATCGTCCTTGGGTGTGTGGAAGGGAAAAAAACATACTTTATCGAAAGACTCTCCACGGACAAGGCAAAAACAGAGCTGGAATACGCAGTCAGCCTGAAAAATGTACTGGAACTGTATGAGATTCCGGTGGAGCAGATCGAAGGAGGTATCATCTCTTCCGTTGTTCCGCAGGTGACAGAGCTCTGCCGGAGTGCGGCAGAAAAAGTGATTAAAAAGCCGGTCAAAGTTGTCGGCCCCGGTGTGAAGACCGGACTTAATATCAAACTGGACGACCCCGCAACGGCAGGAAGCGATCTTGTTGTTGTAGCAGTAGCAGCGCTGAATGAATACACATGTCCGCAGATTGTTATCGATATGGGAACTGCCACGACGATGAGTGTACTTGATCAGAAAGGAAGCTTCATCGGAGGCGTGATTCTTCCGGGACTTCGTACTTCGCTGGATGCTCTCGTATCAAATGCCGCGCAGCTTAGCCAGACCAGTCTGACAGCACCGAAAAAAGTCATTGGCAAAAATACGCTGGACTGTATGAAAGGCGGTATGATTTATGGAAACGCTGCCAGCATCGACGGCATGATCGAACGGATGGAAGAAGAACTTGGCTGCAAATGCACGATTGTGGCTACCGGAGGTCTGGCGAAAGCTGTGATTCCGCACTGCAGACATGACATCATCATCGATGAGAATCTGCTCCTGAAAGGTCTTCAGATCATCTACGAGAAAAACAGGTAGGGAAACCGTTTGTTGACAAAGTTTGCGAATTGTTATAACATATGTATAACAAAACGATACGAGAAAGCAGGGTGTAACTATGTATTATGAGACAATACAGATCGATTTCAACAGCGATGAAGCGATCTATATCCAGCTGAGAAATCAGATTATTCTGGGTATTGCCACTTCCAGAATTCAGGAAGGAGATACTCTACCTTCGGTAAGACAGCTCGCAGACAATATCGGAATCAACATGCATACCGTAAATAAGGCCTACAGCGTACTCCGGCAGGAGGGGCTTCTTTCGATTGACCGAAGAAAAGGAGCCGTTATCTCTATCGATGCGGATAAACTGTATGCCATGCAGGAACTGCGCGAAGATCTGCAGGTGATTCTTGCAAAAGCCGTCTGCAAAAATATATCAAAAGAAGAAGTACATCAGCTTGTAGATGAAATTTACAGCAATTACGCAGACGAAACATGAAGGAGACAATAGTATTATGAGAGAAGGATATACCAGTCAGGCAAAAAAAGCACTGGCATATGCGGTTAGGACAGCTGAAAAATGTGGACATAATTACGTAGGAACCGAACACCTTCTGATCGGACTTCTGAACGTGGAGGATGGCACAGCAGGCATGGTGCTTTCTGAGTTTCACGTAGATGCCGGACAGCTTACCGAACTGATTGACCGTCTGATTGCACCAGGCGGAAACACCGTGACCGAATCCCGACCGGGCTATACTCCGCGGGTACGCAGAGTGCTTGAAAATGCAGAAGCGGAGGCAGCGCGTTTTAAGAGCAGAGCTGTGGGAACCGAGCATTTGCTGATCGCAATCTTAAAAGAAAGTGACTGTGTTGCTACCCGTTTGCTTTTTACCATGGGGATCAACATTCAGAAACTATATGGAGCAATCCTTACTGCCATGGGCGAGGCACCGCTGCAGGGCGGTGCAAGCGGAAATGCAAATACCGGCCGCGGACCGCAGACAAGAGGTGGAGCGCAGACCAGCGAAACGCCGGCACTGGACCAGTACAGCCGGGATCTGACTGAGCTTG
>PPYF01370509.1_pt1 | contig 21804 bp, 20 predicted proteins | sample 1559871 | NCBI WGS metagenome assembly PPYF01 (sample SAMN08240021, study PRJNA423297) | Human gut metagenome, whole genome shotgun sequencing project.
GCCTTGATAGACGGATCCGGTTCATAACCCGGCAGCGCAATGCGTGGGATCTCTTTCTTCAGCAGACGTTCGATATCGCGCAGCAGTTTAATTTCATCGACGCACACCAGCGACAGCGCTTCGCCGGTTGCCGCCGCACGGCCGGTACGCCCAATGCGGTGTACGTAATCTTCCGGTACGTTTGGCAGCTCAAAGTTCACGACGTGCGGCAGCTCTTCGATATCCAGGCCACGTGCCGCAATGTCGGTCGCCACCAGCACACGAATATCGCCAGATTTAAAATCAGCCAGCGCGCGGGTACGCGCACCCTGCGATTTGTTGCCATGAATGGCAGCGCTGCGAATGCCGTCTTTATTCAACTGCTCTGCCAGATGGTTAGCCCCGTGTTTAGTACGGGTGAAGACCAACACCTGCTGCCAGTTACCTTCGCCAATCATCTGCGACAACAGCTCGCGTTTGCGCTTTTTGTCCACCATGTGAACATGCTGGGTCACCTGCTCAGAGGCAGTGTTACGACGCGCAACTTCAATTTCCAGCGGATTGGTCAGCAGTTTTTCTGCCAGTGCTTTGATGTCGTCAGAGAAAGTGGCGGAGAACAGCAGGTTCTGGCGTTTCGCCGGCAGCTTGGTCAGCACGCGACGAATATCATGGATGAAGCCCATATCCAGCATACGGTCAGCTTCATCAAGCACCAGAATCTCAACCTGATCGAGCTTCACGGCGTTTTGATGTTCCAGATCCAGCAGACGGCCTGGGGTTGCCACCAGTACGTCAACGCCGCTGCGCAGCTTCATCATCTGCGGGTTAATGCTAACGCCGCCGAAAACCACCAGCGAGCGAATGTTCAGGTAGCGGCTGTATTCGCGAACGTTTTCACCAATCTGTGCTGCCAGCTCGCGGGTTGGCGTCAGGATCAGCGCACGTACCGGACGGCGGCCTTTAACGTGTGGATCGCGGGAGACCAGCGTCTGCAGCAGCGGCAGAGTAAAACCTGCGGTTTTACCGGTACCCGTTTGCGCGCTCGCCATCAGATCGCGGCCCTGCAGTACAGCAGGGATCGCCTGCTGCTGAATGGGGGTGGGTTCCTGGTAGCCTTGCTCAGCAACGGCACGCAGAATATCGGGGTTCAATCCGAGGGAATCAAAAGACATAATTACTCCACACCCACCCCGACCGCATGCGGTGTAGTTTTCGAGGGGATAAAAAACGAGGAAATGACAAAAACCACAATGTCATGAAGGGGCGGAGTGTAGCAGTTTTTGTGATACACCGCATAAATTATCCCCTTAACGGTGGAAAACAAGATTATTCACCAGACTGGACAAGATTAAAAACCCGGCATAAAGTTAATCAATCGATTGATTAACTTTGAGTGGCAACGATGAACGTGACGCCAATCACCAGTAAAGGTGAGCAGGCCAAAAGCCAGCTTATCGCCGCCGCCCTCGCCCAATTCGGCGAATACGGCCTACACGCCACGACCCGCGATATTGCCGCCCAGGCTGGGCAGAATATTGCCGCCATTACCTATTATTTTGGCTCAAAAGAAGATTTATACCAGGCTTGTGCGCAGTGGATTGCCGATTTCATCGGCGAAAATTTCCGCGCCCACGCGCAGGCTGCCGAACAGCTTTTTGCCGAGCCGCAGCCCGATCGCGAAGCCATGCGCACGCTGATTTTTCAGGCCTGTCGCAATATGATCTTGCTGCTCACCCAGGACGATACGCTGAGCCTCAGCAAGTTCATCTCTCGCGAACAGCTATCGCCGACCGCCGCCTATCAGCGCATCCACGATCAGGTTATCGCCCCGTTGCATGCCCACTTCACCCGCTTAATTGCCGCCTACACCGGCTGCGACGCCAACAGCACGCAGATGATCCTGCATACCCACGCCCTGCTGGGTGAAGTGCTGGCGTTTCGCCTCGGGCGAGAAACTATTTTGATGCGTACCGGCTGGTCACAGTTTGATACCGACAAGACCGAACAGATCTTCCAGGTCGTGACCTGTCATATCGATCTTATCTTGCAAGGATTAACTCAAAGGAGCCTGAAGTGATGAAAAAACCGGTCGCCATTATCCTGGCCGTTGCCATCATCGTCGCAGCGATAGGCGGCGGGACGTGGTGGTATCAAAGTCTGCAAAATAACGGGCTGACGCTTTACGGCAACGTTGATATTCGTACCGTCAATATGAGCTTCCGCGTCGGCGGACGCCTGCAATCGCTGAACGTTGATGAAGGCGATGCCATTAAGCAGGGCCAGACGCTGGGGCAACTCGACAAAGCGCCGTATGAAAACGCCTTAATGCAGGCTAAAGCTAACGTCGCGACCGCGCAGGCGCAGTACGACCTGATGATGGCCGGCTACCGGGCGGAAGAGATAGCCCAAGCCGCCGCCGCGGTCAAACAGGCCCAGGCGGCTTATGATTATGCGCAAAGCTTCCTGCAGCGCCAACAGGGGCTATGGAATAGCCGCTTGTTATCCGCGAACGACCTGGCAAATGCCCGTTCCTCACGTGACCAGGCGCTTGCATCGCTGAAATCAGCGCAGGATAAGTTAAGCCAGTACCGCGCGGGTAACCGTCCACAGGAAATCGCCCAGGCCAAAGCCAATCTTGAACAGGCTCAGGCACAGCTGGCGCAGTCAACCCTCGATTTACAGGATACCGTACTAACCGCACCGTCTGACGGCACGTTATTAACCCGCGCAGTAGAGCCCGGCAGCATGCTCACCGCCGGCAGCACGGTCCTGACGCTGTCGTTAACCCATCCGGTGTGGGTTCGTGCTTATGTTGACGAGAAAAACCTTAATCAGGCGCAGCCGGGACGGGAAATTCTGCTCTATACCGACGGCCGCCCGGATAAACCTTATCACGGCAAAATTGGCTTCGTTTCACCCACCGCTGAATTTACGCCAAAAACGGTTGAAACGCCGGATCTGCGAACCGATCTGGTCTATCGTCTGCGCATTATCGTTACCGATGCCGACGACAGTCTGCGTCAGGGAATGCCGGTGACGCTGAAGTTTAGCGATGAGCCACGCCATGAGTGAGCATCAGATCCAGCTTCAAGGGCTGGTCAAACAGTTCGCCGACATGAAAAAACCGGCGGTCGCCCGGCTGGACTGTACCATTCAATCGGGCTACGTCACCGGGCTTGTCGGGCCTGACGGCGCGGGAAAAACCACGCTGATGCGGATGCTCGCCGGATTACTCAAACCCGACGAAGGCAGTGCAACGGTGCTGGGGCTCGATCCTATTCGTGACGACAGCGCGCTCCACGCGGTGCTCGGCTATATGCCGCAAAAATTCGGCCTGTATGAAGATCTGACGGTGATGGAGAACCTCAATCTCTACGCCGATCTGCGCAGCGTCACCGGTGAAATCCGCGAGAAGACCTTCGCGCGTCTGCTGGAGTTTACTTCGCTAGGGCCGTTTACTTCACGGCTGGCGGGCAAGCTTTCCGGTGGTATGAAGCAAAAACTGGGGCTCGCCTGTACGTTAGTGGGTGAACCCAAAGTCCTGCTGCTGGATGAACCCGGCGTCGGCGTTGACCCCATTTCCCGTCGCGAGCTGTGGCAAATGGTCCATGAGCTGGCGGGCGACGGCATGCTGATCCTCTGGAGCACCTCGTATCTCGATGAAGCCGAGCAGTGCCAGGACGTGCTGCTGATGAATGAAGGCGAGCTGCTGTATCAGGGCGAACCGACCGCCCTCACCCGCACCATGGCCGGGCGCAGCTTCCTGATGCACAGCCCGGCGGAGAACAACCGCAAGCTGTTACAGCGGGCGCTGAAGCAGGAGATGGTCAGCGACGGCATGATTCAGGGCCGCTCGGTGCGCACGATCCTGAAAAAATCTGCCACCGCGGATGACCTGAGAAATGCGCCGGGAATGCCGGCACTGGAAATTGAAGAAACCACGCCGCGCTTTGAAGATGCATTTATCGATCTGCTGGGCGGTGCGGGGACATCAGAATCGCCGCTGGGCGCTATTTTGCATACGGTGGAAGGCTCGGCTGAGGAAACGGTTATCGAAGCGAAAGAACTGACCAAAAAATTTGGTGATTTCGCCGCCACCGACCACGTCAACTTTGCCGTTAAACGCGGGGAGATTTTTGGCCTGCTGGGGCCAAACGGCGCGGGCAAGTCCACCACGTTTAAGATGATGTGCGGTTTGTTAGTCCCCACTTCCGGCAACGCGCTGGTGCTGAATATGGACCTCAAAACCGGTTCCGGTAAGGCACGCCAGCATTTAGGTTATATGGCGCAGAAATTTTCCCTCTACGGTAACCTGACCGTGGAACAAAATCTGCGCTTCTTCTCAGGCGTGTATGGCCTGCGCGGAAAAGCGCAAAACGACAAAATCCGCAGCATGAGCGAAGCCTTTGGCCTCGATGAAATTGCTCATCACACTACCGATGCGCTGCCGTTAGGCTTTAAGCAGCGTCTGGCGCTGGCCTGTTCGCTGATGCACGAGCCGGACATTCTGTTTCTTGATGAACCGACTTCGGGCGTTGACCCGATCACCCGCCGCGAATTCTGGCTGCACATCAACAGCATGGTTGAGAAAGGCGTCACCGTGATGGTGACCACCCACTTTATGGATGAGGCCGAGTACTGCGACCGCATTGGGCTGGTCTATCGCGGGAAGCTGATTGCCAGCGGCACGCCGGACGATTTAAAGGCGCAGGCGGCCGATGAGCAGCAGCCGGACCCGACCATGGAGCAGGCGTTTATCACCCTCATTAATGATTGGGATAAGGAGCATGCCGATGAGCGTTAAAAGCTTGTCGTGGCGGCGCGTCCGCGCGCTGTGCGTGAAAGAGACGCGGCAGATTATCCGCGATCCCAGCAGTTGGCTGATTGCGGTGGTGATCCCGCTGCTGCTGCTGTTTATCTTTGGCTACGGCATTAACCTCGACTCCAGCAAGCTCAGAGTCGGCGTGCTGCTGGAGCAGCAGAGCAAAGAGGCGCTGGATTTTACCCATACGCTTACCGGCTCGCCCTACATTGATGCCACCATCAGCGATAATCGCGGCCAACTGATTGAGATGATGCAGGCCGGGCGCATACGCGGTTTAATTGTCGTCCCGGTGGATTTCGATAAAAAGATGGCCCGCGTCGGCGACGATGCGCCGATTCAGGTCATCACCGACGGCAGCGAACCGAACACCGCGAACTTCGTGCAGGGCTATGTCGAGGGCATCTGGCAAATCTGGCAACAGCAGCGCGCCGAAGATAATGGCCAGCACTTCGAGCCGCTGATTGATGTGCAGACTCGCTACTGGTTTAACCCGGCTGCCATCAGCCAGCACTTTATTATTCCCGGCGCGATAACCATCATTATGACGGTCATCGGGGCGATTCTGACCTCGCTGGTCATCGCCCGTGAGTGGGAGCGCGGCACTATGGAGGCGCTGCTGTCCACTGAAGTCACCCGCGTTGAACTGCTGTTGTGTAAGCTTATCCCCTACTATTTCCTCGGCATGCTCGCCATGCTGCTGTGTATGCTGGTCTCGGTATTTATTCTCGGCGTGCCGTATCGCGGATCGCTCATTATCCTGTTTTTCATCACCAGCCTGTTTTTACTCAGTACCCTCGGGATGGGGCTGTTGATTTCGACCATTACCCGCAATCAGTTTAACGCCGCGCAGGTTGCGCTAAATGCCGCCTTTTTGCCGTCGATTATGCTATCCGGGTTTATTTTCCAGATAGACAGCATGCCGGCAGCCATTCGCCTCGTGACCTACATCATCCCGGCGCGCTATTTCGTCAGTACCCTGCAAAGCCTGTTTCTGGCGGGCAACATTCCGGTGGTGTTGATTGTTAACACGCTGTTTTTAATCGCCTCAGCGGTGATGTTTATTGGCCTGACGTGGATGAAAACCAAACGTCGGTTGGATTAACTCTGGCGCTCGTTTGCGTCCCGGTGGCATGCTGCCTATCGGGTCGACGAGCCTTGTCGGTCGGGAAAGTCACGCGTTACCCGCTATAAGGACGACACTATGTTTTATCGCTTATGGACTCTGATCCGCAAAGAGCTGCAATCATTGCTACGCGAACCGCAGACCCGCGCTATTTTGATAGCGCCGGTGCTGATTCAGGTTCTGTTGTTCCCCTTTGCGGCCACCCTGGAAGTGACCAACGCAACTATCGCCGTCTATAACGAAGACAACGGCAAACACGCCGTTGAGCTGACCCAGCGCTTTGCCCGCGCCAAAGCGTTTACGCATGTGCTGCTGCTGAAAAGCCCGCAGGAGATCCAACCGACTATCGACACGCAAAAAGCGCTGCTGCTGGTGCGCTTCCCGGCCGATTTCTCCCGCAATCTCGATACCTTCCAGACCGCGCCGATGCAGCTTTTACTGGACGGACGCAACTCTAACAGCGCGCAGATTGCCGCTAACTATCTGCAGCAAATCGTCAAAAATTATCAGCAGGAATTGCTGGAGGGGAAAGCGAAACCGAATAACAGCGAGCTGGTGGTGCGTAACTGGTATAACCCGAATCTCGACTACAAATGGTTTGTCGTCCCATCGCTCATCGCCATGATCACCACCATCGGCGTGATGATTGTGACTTCGCTGTCGGTGGCCCGTGAACGTGAACAAGGCACTCTCGATCAGCTGTTAGTCTCGCCGCTCGCCACCTGGCAAATTTTTGTCGGTAAAGCGGTTCCGGCGCTGATCGTCGCCACCGCGCAGGCCAGCATCGTGCTGGCAGTCGGCATTTGGGCGTATCAAATTCCGTTTGCCGGATCGCTGGCGCTGTTCTACTTCACGATGGTGATTTATGGCCTCTCGTTGGTGGGGTTCGGTCTGTTGATTTCATCGCTGTGCTCCACGCAGCAGCAGGCGTTTATCGGCGTCTTTGTCTTTATGATGCCGGCGATTTTACTGTCAGGGTACGTCTCGCCGGTGGAGAACATGCCGGTATGGTTACAGCACCTGACGTGGATAAACCCGATTCGCCACTTCACGGATATCACCAAGCAGATCTATCTAAAGGATGCGAGTTTATCGATTATCTGGGGGAGTTTGTGGCCGCTACTGTTCATAGCGGCCACGACGGGCTCAGTGGCGTACGCGATGTTTCGCCGCAAGATCGCCTGAGGATTTATCTTTCACCAGCAGCGAGAACACGGCTGGCCCCGCGAGGATCGCCAGCCCAGCCAGCGCCAGCAGAAAGTGGTTTTGCAGTACGCGCGACAGCAGCCAGACGGCGATCATCGCGGCGCCAAAATACCAGGTGGTCGTCAGCTCTTCGAACACATCGGCGACATCTCGCCAACGTTTATCGGGGTGGCGCTGCAGCGCCAGCATCAGCAGTACGCTTACGGCATACAGCACGCACAGGCCTAATCCAACGCGCACTAAGGTGCCGCTCATCCAGCCCATAACCAACACGGCGACGACCAGTAAATGCAACATAATCTGCCAGCAACCTAGCCCGGTTGCGACACGAATTCGTTGTTGCCACTTCATGGCTTCTCTCCTGAAGAATTTTATTTGCTTATTCAGAGTACTCAAGTCTACGGAAAATTCCGTAAAGGTGCTTCTTTTTGTGACAGTGGTGTCACATTTTCATCCGTATTGTGTAAAACAGCGTCTAAACATTCACCGAACGGAGGGATTAACGCGGGAAATGCGGCGAGGAAACCCGGTGCTGCCAGACAGCACCGGATGAAACGAACGACTTAACGACGATTGCCGAAGATACGCAGCAGCATCAGGAACAGGTTAATGAAGTCGAGATACAGGGTCAGCGCACCGAGAATGGCGTATTTGCGCAGATTTGATGAATCACGCACGTCAATCTGTTCGCCAATGTTTTTCAACTTCTGAGTGTCATAGGCGGTAAGGCCGACGAACACAATCACCCCGATATAGGTCACTGCCCACATTAGCGCTTCGCTTTTCAGCCAGAAGTTCACCAGCGACGCCAGCACGATACCAATCAGCGCCATAAACAGCATGTTGCCTAAACCGCTCAGGTCACGCTTGGTGGTGTACCCATACAGGCTCATGATGCCAAACATCCCGCCGGTCACCACGAAAGTACTGGCGATAGATGAGTAGGTATAGACGATAAAAATGCTGGAGAGCGTCAGCCCGGTCAGCGCCGAATAGAGCATAAACAGCGTCGTCGCCATCCCGGCGCTCAATCGCTGTACCATGCCGGAGAGGACAAATACCAGCGCCAGTTGGGCGATAATCAGCCCAAAGAAGGTGATCTTACTGGAAAAAACGAACTCCATGACTGCCGGGGTATTTGCCGCATACCACGCAATAAACGCGGTCAGCAGCAGACCGCAGGTCATCCAGCCATACACCTGAGCCATATAGGTTTGCAGGCCGCTACGCGCCTGCACGATAGAATCTGAGCGCGGGAATCGTTCCATGACGTTCTCCTGAAGTTAGTATGAACCTAAAATATTCGCCGTTATTCAGGCTGCCAGCGCATCAGCGACAACCTGAACTCCATGAATTTAAGTGTACTCTACCAGCGCTCGGCTGCCTGTTTATCGCTGTCGCGCGCTTCCACCCAACGCTCCCCTTCCGGAGTCGCTTCACGCTTCCAAAACGGTGCGCGGGTCTTTAGATAGTCCATGATAAATTCGCCTGCGTCAAAGGCGCTGCTGCGATGCGCGCTGGTCACGCCGACAAAAACGATCTCTTCGCCCGGCCATAGCTCGCCAATACGGTGAATCACCGTGACGCGGCCCAGCGGCCAGCGTTCGCGCGCGGCATCAACAATCTCCGCCAGCGCTTTTTCGGTCATACCGGGATAATGCTCAAGACTCAGCGCTTTCACGCTATCGCCCAGGTTATGATTGCGGACTTTACCGGTGAAGGTCACGACCGCGCCGTCTTCATCGCGGACAGCCAGCCACGGATATTCATCGCCTACGCTGAACGGCTCATGGCCGACGCGAATACGGGTTTCACTCATCTCAACCTCCCGTAACCGGTGGGAAAAAGGCCACCTCGTCGCCATCGGCCACCGGATGGTCGAAGCTCACCAGCGTTTGGTTCACCGCCGCCAGCAGTTTGCCCTCTTCCAGCGCCAGCGCCCAGCGCCCTTCCTGCGCCACCAGATGCTGGCGCACGGCTTCTACCGTCGAAAACTCAGGTGCCAGGGTCAGCGAGTCGGCGCCGACCAGCTCGCGGACCTGAGCAAAAAACAGCACGTTAATCATGCGCGTCCGCCTTAAAATCTCCTGATTTACCACCGCTTTTCGCCAACAGGCGAACCGGGCCAATGACCATGTCTTTTTGTACCGCTTTGCACATATCGTAGATAGTCAGCGCCGCAACCGACGCGGCGGTGAGCGCCTCCATCTCCACGCCAGTTTTCCCGGTCAAACGGCACAGCGACTCTATCCGCACGCGGTGATGTTCCGGCTCGGCCTGCAGGTTGACTTCAACCTTGCTGAGCATCAGCGGATGGCACAGCGGGATCAGATCCCAGGTGCGTTTTGCCGCTTGGATACCGGCGATACGGGCGGTAGCAAAGACGTCGCCCTTGTGATGGCTGCCGTCGATAATCATCGACAATGTTTCCGGCAGCATGGTGACAAACGCTTCAGCACGCGCTTCGCGAACGGTTTCTGCCTTGGCGGAGACATCCACCATGTGGGCTTCACCCGCGGCGTTGATATGGGTCAGTTGCGACATCGTTTTATTTCTTCAGATGAGGGTGGAAGTTGCATGGGCGGGTGCGAGCATCCAGCTGCGGGGCAATGATGTTGTCCCATGCGGTGCGGCACGCTTTGGTGGAACCCGGCATAGCAAAAATCAACGTGCGGTTAGCCATCCCCGCCACGGCGCGTGATTGCAGCGTCGCCGTGCCAATTTCTTCAAACGAGAGCATGCGGAACACTTCGCCGAAGCCTTCAATCTCTCGGTCAAACAGCGGCAGTAGGGCTTCAGGGGCCTGATCGCCGTCGGTCAAACCGGTCCCCCCGGTGATCAACACCACCTGCACGTCATCGCGGGCAATCCACGCGGAAACCTGGGCGCGGATCTGGTAGCGGTTCTCTTTCACGATCGCTTTATCGACGATCTGATGACCCGCTTCCTGCGCCGAGTCGCGCAGGAAATGGCCGGAGGTATCATCCTCTTCGCCACGACGGTTGGAAATAGTAAGAATAGCAACGCGCGTTGGGATAAATTCAGCGCTCACCTGACTCATTTGATAGCTCCTTGATGACGAATCATCCACCAATATAGGATAAATTCTGGGTAATTCCGGTATTGCCCTGATGCAGGAAGTGGGTCTGTTTTTTATGCGTGAGCGCTTCGGCAATGCGCTCTTCCAGCGCCTGCTGCTGGGCGTCATCCGCCAGCAGTTCGCGCAGGTCAACGCCACCGTCGCCAAACAGGCACAGATGCAGTTTCCCAATGGACGATACGCGCAGACGGTTACAGCTGGCGCAGAAGTCTTTTTCATACGGCATAATTAAGCCGATTTCCCCTTCGTAGTCGGGGTGGCAAAAGACCTGCGCCGGGCCGTCGCTGCGCTGACGGATTTGATGGATCCAGCCGCGCTGAAGCAGTTGTTCACGGAGCACCATGCCTGAGATATGGTGTTGGCGAAACAGCTCGCTACCGTCGCCGGTTTCCATCAGTTCAATAAAGCGGAGTTGAATGCGGCGCGGTTTGATCCACGCCAGAAAGGTGTCGAGCTGGTGATGATTCACATCGCGCATCAGCACGGTGTTCACCTTCACTTTATCAAAGCCCGCGGTAAAGGCGGCGTCGATGCCATCCATCACCTGACGGAACTTATCCTGACCGGTAATCGCGTGAAACTGTCGTGCGTCGAGGCTGTCAACGCTGACGTTTAACGCGGTAAGTCCGGCTTCGCGCCAGGCGGCAACATCGCGCGCCATGCGATAACCGTTAGTGGTCACGGCAATCTGGCGAATTGAGGCGTTCTCTTTCACTGCGGCAATCACGTCGGTAAAGTCACGACGTAGCGACGGCTCTCCGCCGGTTAAACGAACTTTTTCCGTACCCAATGCCGAAAAGGCGCGCGTCACCCGGCGAATTTCGTCCAGCGACAGAAATCCTTTGTTGGCGACCCCATTGGGCTGGTAGCCGTTAGGCAGACAGTAGGTGCAGCGAAAGTTGCATACGTCGGTAATCGACAGGCGCAGATAAAAAAACCTGCGCGCAAACGCATCAGTGAGTTGTGAAGCCATAGACACCTTTCCAAATACGGGAGGCGAGATCATTTCTTCCTTCGCCCTGGCGACAGATTATCTGCCGCGGCCAAAGCACCGTATTTTTCAACTTAGGTGCAGAGGCTAGAGTGTGTTGTTCAGACTATTGTAGAAACAGTACTGAACCAGGTTATGCCGAATAGTAGCGCGAGAATAGCAGTTTCGCCATTCCTGCAATCGTTGTATAAAGTTATACATAACGACCTGATCGTGCACTTTCCCTACAGAATACGTAAAAATCACGCTTTTGCATTGATATACGTCATTTTGACCGGTACAGAGCATCGTCTTTTAGAGGTAGTTAGGCTAATGTAAGCACGTTTTTCACTATAAGGAAGTTGTATGCGCAATCGTACTTTTGCCGATCTCGACCGCGTCGTCGCGCTAGGCGGCGGACATGGCCTTGGACGCGTGATGTCATCCCTTTCATCGCTCGGCTCGCGCCTAACCGGCATCGTCACGACCACCGACAACGGCGGCTCTACCGGACGTATTCGCCGTTCCGAAGGCGGTATTGCCTGGGGAGATATGCGCAACTGCCTTAACCAATTAATTACCGAACCCAGCGTCGCCTCAACGATGTTTGAGTACCGTTTTAGCGGTAATGGAGAACTTTCCGGTCATAACCTCGGAAATTTAATGTTAAAGGCGCTGGATAACCTGAGCGTGCGGCCTTTAGAGGCCATCAATTTAATTAAAAACCTGCTAAAAGTCGAAGCATCACTGATTCCAATGTCCGAACAGCCGGTGGATTTAATGGCGATCGACTGCGAGGGCCATGAAATTTACGGTGAGGTGAACATTGACCAACTTAAGCTGCCGCCGCGTGAGCTCATGTTAACCCCGCAGGTATCCGCAACCCGGGAAGCGGTAGAAGCGATCGCTGACGCGGATTTGATTCTGATCGGCCCTGGCAGTTTCTACACCAGTCTGCTGCCGATTCTGCTGCTGCCGGATATCGCCCAGGCGCTGCGCCGTACGCCTGCGCCAATGGTCTATATCGATAACCTGGGCCGCGAACACAGCTCCGCGGGCGACCTCAGCATTGAAGAACGCATTGCACTGCTGGAGCACTATATCGGTAAAGCGGTTATTGATGCCGTTGTGGTGGGGCCGAAGGTCGATGCCAGCCGCGTGCAGTGTAAAGTGGTGATCCAACAACCGCTGGAAGCCGAAGATATTCCTTACCGCCACGACCGCGTGCTGTTACGTGCAGCACTGGAAGAAGCATTACAGGCCTTCGGCTGAGTTTCCTTAATTTCTTAAGGTTGTCTTAAAATAGCTCGGGCAGCATAGCGTACATCATCATTCCTGAGTCCAACGCTATGCTTTGCCTGTTACGTTACCGCCCTACCGTCAGTCGGCTGACCTATATCATTTTGTTTGCGCTCTATATTGCGCTGCCGCTGAATATCGATTTTTATCGTCAGGCATTTACCCTGCTACCCGTTGATGGCCTGCATAACGCGTTGGTCTTTCTAAGTATGCCGGTGGTGGCGTTCTCGGTCATGGCGATATTACTGACGCTCGCCTCCATTATTCGTCTGGAGAAGGTGCTCGCCTCAATCTTTATTCTCCTTAGCGCCAGCGCCCAGTATTTTATGATGAACTTTGGCGTCATTATTGACCGCTCAATGGTGACCAATATTTTCGACACCACGCCTGCCGAAAGCTACGCCCTGCTTTCAGGACAAATGATTGCTGTGCTTGCCGTTTCCGCCCTGCTGTTCATCGCGCTGGCATGGTGGATTAAAATTAAGCCGGCTGCCAGTCGTTGGCGCGGTGCGATTATGCGTGCGGGGTCGTTGGTTATTTCGGTGGCACTGATTCTGCTGGTTGCCGCACTGTTTTATAAAGATTACGCCTCACTGTTTCGGAATAATAAAGAGCTGGTCAAATCACTAAATCCATCTAACAGTATTGTGGCGGTGAACTCCTGGTATTTTCATCATGAAATGGACAATCTGCCGCTGGTAAAAATTGGTGAAGATGCCACGCAAAAAGCGGTCATGAAAAACGGTCCGCGGAAAAATCTGACCATTTTGGTGCTGGGTGAAACCTCACGCGCGGCGGATTTCTCACTGGGCGGTTACGATCGCCAGACCAACCCATTGCTGGCAAAAGATAACGTCGTCTATTTCCCGAAAACAGCCTCCTGCGGAACTGCTACCGCCGTGTCGGTCCCCTGCATGTTCTCAAACATGCCGCGTGATGCGTACAACGAGTCACTGGCCCATCATCAGGAAGGGCTACTGGACATCATCCAACGCGCCGGGATCCAGGTGCTGTGGAACGATAACGACGGCGGCTGCAAAGGCGCCTGCGATCGGGTGCCTCATCAGGATATGACGGCTTTAAATCTGCCGGGCCAGTGTATTAACGGCGAGTGCTACGATGAAGTGCTGTTCCATGATCTGGAAAAAACCATTGATACGATGCAAGGTGACGGCGTGATTGTGCTGCATACCATCGGTAGCCATGGCCCGACTTATTATAACCGCTATCCGCCGGCGTTCCGTCGCTATACGCCAACGTGCGATACCAGCGAAATTCAATCCTGTTCCCAGGAGCAGCTGAAAAATAGCTACGACAATACCATTTTGTACGTCGACTATATCGTCGATAAAGCGATTAAGTTGTTGCAGTCTAAACAGGATAAATTCACCACCAGCCTGGTTTACCTTTCCGACCACGGTGAATCATTAGGTGAAAATGGCGTCTATTTGCACGGCTTACCCTATTCCATCGCGCCAGAAACCCAAAAACATGTGCCAATGCTGTTATGGTTATCGAATGATTATCAACAACGCTACGGCGTTAATTACGATTGCCTGCAAAAGCACGCCACACAAAATAGCTACTCGCAGGATAATCTGTTCTCTACAATGCTAGGTCTGACCGGCGTAGAGACCCGCGAATATCGGGCAACGGATGATATCTTAGCCACGTGTAAATAGAGGCCAGTAGATGAAAATTTTAGTCGTTGAAGATGATACCTTGCTATTACAAGGACTGATTCTGGCCATGCAGAGTGAAGGGTATGCCTGCGATGGTGTGGCCACCGCACAGCAGGCGGCGCTGAGTCTGGCCAACGGACATTACAGTCTGGTGGTGCTGGATTTAGGTTTGCCGGATGAAGACGGGCTGCATTTTCTCAACCGCATGCGCCAGCAAAAACTCAGCGTCCCGGTACTGATCCTCACCGCCCGCGATACCCTGGAAGATCGCGTTAGCGGTCTTGATACCGGCGCAGATGACTATCTGGTAAAACCCTTCGCGCTGGAAGAGCTCAACGCCCGTATTCGCGCCCTGCTTCGCCGCAACCTGAACCAGGGCGACAACGAAGTCACCGTCGAAAATCTGCGCCTCAACGTCACGCGTCGTCAGGTTTGGCTGGACGGAGAGCTGCTGGAATTGACGCCAAAAGAATACGCCCTGCTTTCGCGCTTGATGCTGAAAGCCGGCAGCCCGGTGCACCGCGAAATCCTCTACAACGATATCTATAACTGGGATAACGAACCGGCAACCAATACGCTGGAAGTGCATATCCATAACCTGCGCGATAAGGTGGGTAAAGCTCGCATCCGCACGGTACGCGGCTTCGGCTATCAGTTAGCAACAACCGCAAAGGCGGAATAAAGCATGGCGCTCTTTTCCGTTCGCAAATGGCCGATGCGTCATCAGCTGCTGCTGGCCATTGGCGTTATTTTGGTGGTGTTCCAGCTTATCAGCGTGTTCTGGCTCTGGCACGAGAGCAAAGAGCAGATTGAGCTGGAAGTGGCAATGCTGATTAACAATCACAACAATGCCAAACACATACGCCACGAAGTGCGAGAGGCGATTGCCAGCCTTTTGGTGCCAAGCCTGGTGATTATCGGTTTGGCGCTGTACTTATGCCTGCAGGCGGTCAAGCGTATTACGCGCCCGCTGGCCGATCTGCAAAAAGAGCTCGATGCCCGTACGCCGGGAAATTTGCAGCCCATCTATTTGCAGCACTCCACGGTTGAAGTCGAAGCAGTCACGACGGCCATCAATCAGTTGGTTGAGAATTTAACCCAAACGCTGGACCGCGAACGCCTGTTTACCGCTGACGTGGCCCACGAACTGCGTACGCCGCTGGCAGGGCTGAAGCTGCATCTGGAGCTACTGGAAAAAACGCAGCATCTGGATCTGTCGGCGCTAGTACAACGCCTCGATCAAATGACCGAGAGCGTTGCGCAACTGCTACTGTTAGCGCGCGTGGGACAGTCGTTCTCCGCTGGTAGCTATCAGCAGGTTAATCTTTACTGCGATGTGGTTGAGCCGCTAACAGGTGAACTGGAAGCCATGCTGAGTGCGCGTGGGCAAAAGCTGGCTATTCGCGGATCCGCCTCAACCCTGACCGTCTCCGGCGATGCCACTTTGCTGCGACTGTTAGTGCGTAATCTGGTGGAAAACGCCCATCGCTACAGCCCTCAAGCATCAACGATCACACTCTCGCTGGAAACCGCATCACACCCAATGCTGGTTGTCGAAGACGAAGGACCGGGGATTGATGAATCGAAAGTCGGTGAGCTGAGTCAAGCGTTCGTCCGGATGGACAGCCGCTACGGTGGGATTGGCCTCGGGCTCAGCATCGTGACGCGTATAGCCCAGTTGCATGAGGCCGCATTCTTCTTACAAAACCGCGATACCGGAACCGGCACGCGGGCTTGGGTAGAGTTTCTGGCACCCAAGCGCTAAGAGGTGTTAGTAGGTCAACAACCAATGGCAGGCAAATCCAGCGACAATCGCGACTGAAACCAGCATGGTGAACAGCTGTTGGAAACTTAACTGAGACATGATGCTACCCCCTGAAATTTTAGGGATAGTATCAGTAGAATTTATTAAGTGAACATTAAGGATTCAGCCCGCAGCGTGATGTTCGCCACAATTCACGCCGATACTGCGCCAGGCTGGCCTCACGCTTGAACTACGGGTGACATCAAAGTCGCCCGACGCGCCGAAAGCGGCCGGGCGAAGGATGCCATCACGACGTTGCAATAAACAGTTCGCGCAGCTTATGCAGCCTGTCGCGAGCCTGTGCCGCCTCTTCGAACTCCAGGTTTTGCGCATGCTTCATCATCTGCGCTTCCAGCGTCTGAATCTGCTGCTGCAACGCTTTCGGCGTCAGTGCCTGTACATCAGGCTCGACGACGGACGATGCGCCGCGCGACTTGCCGCGACCTTTCGCTTTGGTCTTCGCCAGCCCTTCGCCCATCGACAGAATATCGACTACGTCTTTCACCAGCCCCTGCGGCACGATGCCATGCTCTTCGTTGTAGAGCTGCTGTTTCTCACGACGACGCTCGGTCTCGCCAATGGCCTTCGCCATTGAGGCGGTAATTTTATCGCCGTACAGAATCGCCTTACCGTTGATATTACGCGCGGCGCGGCCAATGGTCTGAATCAACGAGCGTTCAGAACGCAGGAAGCCCTCTTTGTCAGCGTCGAGAATTGCCACCAGCGAGACTTCAGGCATATCCAGCCCTTCACGCAGCAGGTTGATGCCCACCAACACATCAAACTCACCGAGGCGCAGGTCGCGAATGATTTCCATACGCTCGACGGTATCGATATCCGAGTGCAGATAGCGAACCCGTTCGCCGTGCTCTTCCAGATAATCGGTCAGGTCTTCCGCCATCCGTTTGGTCAGGGTGGTGACCAGTACGCGTTCGTTAATCACCGAACGTTTACGAATTTCCGACAGCAGATCATCAACCTGAGTCCCCACTGGGCGGACTTCAATAATCGGATCGAGCAGCCCGGTTGGACGCACGACCTGATCGATGACTTCACCGCCGGATTTCTCCAGTTCATAGTTACCCGGCGTCGCCGACACATAAATGGTCTGCGGCGCGAGCGCTTCAAACTCTTCAAATTTTAATGGACGGTTATCCAACGCCGACGGCAGACGGAAACCGTACTCGACCAGCGTCTCTTTACGCGCCCGGTCTCCGCGATACATGCCGCCAATTTGCGGGATGGTGACGTGCGATTCGTCGATGACCAACAGCCCATCGGCCGGCAGGTAGTCAAACAGCGTCGGCGGCGGTTCGCCCGGGCCACGGCCGGAAAGAAAGCGCGAATAGTTTTCAATGCCCGAGCAGTAGCCAAGTTCGTTCATCATCTCGAGATCAAACTGGGTGCGCTGGCTGAGGCGCTGTTCTTCCAGCAGCTTGTTGTTGTCCAGCAGCACTTTGCGTCGTTCCGCCAGCTCAACCTTAATCTCTTCCATCGCCTGGACGATACGTTCGCGCGGCGTCACGTAGTGACTTTTTGGGTAGACCGTATAGCGCTGCAGCGTCGATTCGATATGCCCGGTCAGCGGGTCAAACAACGACAGCCGCTCGACCTCTTCGTCAAACAACTCCACGCGCAGCGCAATGTCATCCGATTCCGCCGGGAAGATGTCGATAACCTCGCCGCGCACGCGGAACGTACCACGCTGGAAGGCTTGGTCGTTGCGGGTGTACTGCAAATCCGCCAGACGACGCAAAATGGCGCGCTGGTCGATAATGGTGCCCACCGTCAGATGCAGCATCATTTTCAGGTACAGATCAGGATCGCCCAAGCCGTAGATAGCCGAAACCGATGCCACGACGATGACGTCACGCCGTTCAAGCAGCGCCTTGGTCGCCGACAGGCGCATCTGGTCAATGTGTTCGTTCACGGCGGAGTCTTTTTCGATAAAGGTATCGGAACTCGGCACGTAGGCTTCTGGCTGGTAGTAATCGTAGTAAGAGACGAAATACTCGACCGCATTCTCCGGAAAGAACGCTTTCATTTCGCCGTACAGCTGCGCTGCCAGCGTTTTGTTTGGCGCCAGCACCATCGTTGGCCGCTGGAGATCGGCAATCACATTTGCCACGGTGAAGGTTTTACCCGATCCGGTTACGCCCAGTAGCGTCTGGTGCGCCAGGCCGTCTTCCAGCCCCTCTTTCAGACGTGAGATGGCAACAGGCTGATCGCCTGAAGGACTAAACGCGGAATGCAACTTAAAGGGTTTACTCATGGGCAACGCTACCTGATGACTGATGGCCGGGCTGGAGATTAATTCTACTCGTCGCCTACGGATTTGCCAATAAAAAAGACTGGATATAAAAACAGTAGTGCATTATCGTATTTCGTGTACGCGTGGCGATAACAAGCAAGAGCGGCTGAAATTTATCCTCGGACCAGATAAAACACTAGCCGGACAGGGTTATCCCCAGAACATTTTCTCTTTTAACATTTGTCAATATAGGTCATGAAAGTTTTATGGCAATTCCCGGCACTTTTTATGACGCCATTGCTTTTATTTATCCTGTTGATAATAAAAAGAAACATGGAAAAGACGCGTTTCGCGCCAATTCAGGCGAAAGCCGCATGTTCTCTCGTTTACCGCTAGTTTTCTAACCCTAATACACAGGGTTATCCACAGGAATAGTGGATAACTACCTCTAGCCCGTATCTCCCGCCACCCGGCGATTTGCGCAACACGAGCCAAAAGCCACGGCAAAAATTTTTTTTCCCGCTGATTTTGATATTTATCAGCGAAAAGGCGTAGCCATTTTAAGGTGATTTTGTTCGATTCTTTTACGTTTTCTGCGGGTTAGCGCTTCCGAATGAAGATAACCCGCAAAAAGGATCAGAGGGCGTTTAGCGAAAGATATTGTCCTAGCGATTGGCTCTCTGCCGCATCGCCCAGCCACGGTATTTCACCTAGCATCGGAGCCGGTAGCATCCGCTGCAGCGTGCTGAGGTATTCAGCGTGCCGGCGGCCCGGTGGCGTTACATCATTGGCAATCCAGCCTGCCAGACGCAGTCCAGCCTGCTGCACCGCCTGAGCAGTTAGCACCGCGTGATTGATGCAGCCCAGCTTCACCCCGACCACCAGAATCACCGGCAGCTGTTCCATCTTCACCCAGTCAGCCAGCGTCAGCGTCGGCGACAGCGGCGTAAACCAGCCACCCGCCCCTTCCACCAGCACCCAATCTGCCTGCGCTTCCAGCCCGCGTAAACCCGCCGAAAGCACGCTGGCTTCAATCGGTCGCTGCTCGTCGGCGCTGACGATATGCGGCGAGGTGGGTTCTGCGAAGGTGTAAGGGTTAACCGCATCGTAGTCGAGTGACACCACGCTGTTGCGTTGCAGCGCCAACGCATCGCTATTGCGCAATCCCTCTGCCGTCATTTCGCTGCCGGAGGCCACCGGCTTATAGCCCGCGGTACGACGCCCCAACAGGCCAGCGGCTTGCAAAAGCGCGGTACTGGCCACGGTTTTTCCTACTTCGGTATCGGTACCGGTTACATAGTAGCGTTCAATCACGCGTGATGACTCCTGTAAAAAGATGGTAAGTCAACGGGCATTCACCCGCCTGCGACGGCCATGCCAACTGGAGCTGCTGGAGCCTACCGCGTGTTAATGGCAGGCTTGCGCGCCCCTCGTGAAGATGGGTCGCACCAATCCCCTTCAGCGAACGCATGGCGCTTAACGCATCGGGAAATGGCAGAGTGATAGAGGTTGACGTCGCCTGATGGCGAAAGCCCGCCAGCGCGTCGCGCAGCGTCTTTTCAGGCAGAAAACGGTTGGCGTGCGGATGGCTGTCAATGCTACGCCAGGCCTGATTAAGTTCAGGCAGTGAACCCGCGGTCAGCGTAGTAAACGCCAGCGTGCCACCGGGACTTAGCTGGCGATAAAGCCCAGCCAGCGCCACGTGGATATCACTGCACCACTGCACCGCCAGATTGCTCCACACCAGTTCAAAGCCCCCTTCCGACAGCGGAATATCCTCGATATCCGCATGAACATAACGGTCCGCAGCCCCCTGGCGTTGCGCCTGCTGCAACATGTCGCCTGAAAGATCCAGCGCGGTGACGTGGCTACCCCGTTCGCGCCAGTAGCGGCTGTAGCTACCCGGCCCGCATCCGGCATCGAGCACTCGTGGGAATGCCTGCGCCGGAAGCTGCGCCAGCAGATGCGTCGCACTCAAACGTTGCAGCGCATCGTGCTGGTGATAGTGAGCCGCCGCACGGCCAAACGCCGCGGCGACCGCCTGTTTATCCACGCTCGCCATGCAGTACCTCCAGCAGATGCGTAATATCCTGCGGTTCATGCGCAGCGGTCAGCGTCAGGCGCAGACGTGCGGTACCGGCGGGAACCGTCGGTGGACGGATTGCCGTCACCCAACAGCCCTGCTCACGCAGCCGTTCTGCCAACGCTAGCGTGTGCTGATTATCCCCCACCACGAGCGGTTGAATGGCACTAAGCGAGTCAGACAAGGGGTAGGACAGCCCGCTGGCGCTGCGGCGAAATTCTGCCACGTGCTGCGCCAGCGTTTCACGACGCTGCTGACCTTCATCGCTACGGATAACCGCCAGCGCCGCCTGCAGCGCCACCGCCTGAGCCGGCGGCATGGCGGTGCTGTAAATCAAATGGCGGGCAAACTGCAGGAAGTAGTCTGCCACCGCGTTGCTGCACAATACCGCTGCGCCACTGAGACCAAAGGCTTTGCCAAAAGTGACAATCAGCAGCTCCGGGTGAATACCCTGCTGCTGACAGCTACCGCGCCCGTTATCACCGTCAACGCCAATACCGTGCGCATCATCAACCATCAGCCAACCGTTGGCCTCTCGCGTGGCGCGGGCAATGTCGGCCAGCGGCGCGCGGTCGCCATCCATACTGAAGACCCCTTCCGTCACCACCAGTTGCTGCCCCTCAACGGGCGCAGCCAGCAAGCGAGCGAGATGCTGGCTGTCGTTGTGCTGAAAGCGCCTGAGCTGTGCGGGGCTCATGGCCGCCGCTTCCAACAGTGAAGCATGGCTGAGGCGATCGGCCACGATACGGTCTTCCCGTCCGGCCAGTGCGGCAATCACCGCCTGATTGGCGGCGAATCCGGAGATAAACAGCAACGCACGGTCATAACCCAGCCAGCCGGCCAACTGTTCTTCCAGCTGCTGGTGAGCCTGATGATAGCCGGTAACGTGACCTGAACCGCCGGAGCCTACGCCGTAGCGCTCGGCGCCCTGCTGCCAGGCCTGAATCACCAGTGGATGCTGGCTTAAGCCCAGATAATCGTTACTGGAAAAATTCAGATAACGGCGATCGCCACGGACCAGCCAGCGTCCCGCACCCTGCGTTAGCGGCTGACGCTGGCGAAATGCCTGGGCCTGGCGGCGCTCGGCGATGGCCTGTTCAATTCGCTGCTGCCAGCTCATACCGCCGCCGCGTTGTAATATTCCTCGGTATCCGGCGTCATCAACGCCTGTTCCAGACGCTGCTGCTGTTCGTTATCGCCGGCAGTGACCATCGTCTGCTGCGGGTTGAGCCCCAGTTTGCGGAACAACTGCAGATCCTTGTCCTCTTCCGGGTTCGGCGTGGTCAGCAGTTTGCAACCGTAGAAAATCGAGTTGGCCCCGGCCATGAAGCACATCGCCTGAGTCTGCTCATTCATCTGCTCACGGCCCGCAGAAAGGCGCACGTGGGACGTTGGCATCATGATGCGCGCTACCGCAATTGTGCGAATAAAATCAAATGCATCGACATCTTCGTTATCCGCAAGTGGAGTGCCTTTCACCTT
>PPYF01114413.1_pt1 | contig 21801 bp, 23 predicted proteins | sample 1559871 | NCBI WGS metagenome assembly PPYF01 (sample SAMN08240021, study PRJNA423297) | Human gut metagenome, whole genome shotgun sequencing project.
TGGCGGCCATCCGGGAGTACGTGGAGTTCGGCTCCGGCTTCAAGATCGCCATGCGGGACCTGGAGATCCGGGGCGCGGGCAACCTGCTGGGCCCCGAGCAGTCCGGCTACCTCATGAGCGTGGGCTATGACCTGTACCTCAAGCTCCTGGAGGAGGCGGTGCTGGAGGAACAGGGTCAGCAGAAGAAGATCGAGACGGAGTGCGCGGCGGACCTCACCGTCAACGCCAACATCCCGGAGCGGTACGTCCCTGCTCCGGAGCAGCGGATGGACCTCTACCGGCGCATTGCCGCCATCCGCACCGACGAGGATGCCTCCGACCTGCTGGACGAGATGATGGACCGCTACGGCGAGGCTCCCAAGTCCGTGCTGGCGCTGCTGGATGTGGCGCTGCTGCGGGCTGCCGCCGCCAAGGCGGGCGTGTCCGACATCTCCCAGAAGGGCAGTTCTCTGCGCTTTACCCTGGCAGTGTTCCGTCCGGAGGCGCTGGTGGCGGTGTGCGGCTTGGGCAAGTACAAGTACCGCCTGACCCTCTCTGCCGGGGAGCAGCCCTCCCTGACCCTCAAGCTCAAGCCCGGCGAGGACGTGCTGGAGACGGCACTGACCCTGGTGGAGGATCTGAAGCTGGCGTCGGAGCAGAAAGAATCCTGAAAAGCCATAAAAGAGACAGATGCGGCCCGGCACTTCAGCCGGGCCGCATATTTTTTACAGCCGTGGAATAGAATGGGGGGACGACCTGCAAAGGAGCCTGAACATGATGAAACGACGCATTTTTGCTCTGCTTGTATGCCTGCCGCTGCTGCTGAGCGCCTGTGGGAAAACCGATGCCGGAGCGGGCGGGCTTTTAAGCCGGGCTTCCGGTATTGCCGACGACGAGGTGCTGCTGACAGTGGATGGCCGGGAGGTGCCCGCCTGGCGGTACCTCTACTGGCTCACCGCCGTGTGCGACCAGATCCGCACTGCCTGGAACGACGCCGGCCGGACCCTGGATTGGCAGCAGACCCTCTCCGGAGAGCCCCTGGCGGATTACGCCCGGCGCAAGGCCCTGGAAAATACCGCCCTCTACGCTACCGTGGAGACCCTGGCGGAGGAAAACGGCGTGACGCTGACAGAGGACGACCAGGCACAGCTGGACGGGGAGTGGCAGGAGAAAGTAGCGGAGTACGGCGGGGAGGAGGCGTATCTCCAGGCCCTAGAGCGCATGGGACTTGGCCGGGAGGAGGCCCAGGCCCTGTCGGAGGATGCGTGTTTGTACCGCAAGCTGCTGGAACGCTCCGGAGACGCATCCAGCGGCCTCTATGTGACGCCGGAGGAGACGGCGGAGTTTGCCGCCGGGCGGGAGTATCTGGCGGCCTCCTGCATTCTGGTATCCACGGCGGGCGTGGCGGCGGAGGACAGCGAAGCCCTGGCTGACAAAAAGAGCCGGGCAGAGAGCATCTTCTCCCAGATCAACAGCGCGGCAGACGGGGCGGCTGAGTTCACCCGTCTGGCCCAGACGGAAAACGATGCCCCGGCCCAGCCCGGTACCTTTGCCGCCGGGGACGGTACGCTGCCCCAGGCGGCGGAAGAAGCTTTGCGGGCCCTGTCGGTGGGCCAGTGGAGCGGCGTGTTGGAGACCGAGGAGGGCTATTATCTGCTGCTGCGCCAGGAGGTGGATGATGCCGCCATCCGGGCCGACTGCTTTGACAGCCGGCTCCTGACGGCAGCCGGAGAGGCGGATACGGAGCCCGGCGCCAAGCTGGAAACCCTGTCGGTTCCGGCTTTCTACGACGCCGTTTGCCGGGAGCGGGAGGCGTTGTGAGCCCCTCACAGCGGTTTTCGTCAAGTTGACGAAAACCACTGCGGTTTTGTCAAAGATTTAACAAATTTGCGTAAAACTGAGAAATTTGCATTGACGGCAGGGGAGGGACCCTCTATAATCGTAAGTGTAGCAAGGCAGTATCCACTGATTTGTCAAAAAATTGTCAATAATGTCACAAACTTGACAATCTCCCGGAACTCCTTGCCGGATCCATATTTGGCAACAGCGGCGGCGGCTCGCACCGCTGCCAATCAAACAAAAAAACAAAACGGAGGAACATCATGAAAGATCTTTATGTCGTGAATTGCTGCAGAACCGCCATTGGCTCTTTCGGCGGCAGCCTGAAGAACACGCCCGCCGCTGAGATGGGCGCCATCGTGGTGAAGGAAGCTCTGAACCGTGCCGGCGTGAAGCCCGAGCAGGTGGACGAGGTTATGTTCGGCTGCATCCTGACCGCTGCCCAGGGCCAGAACGTTGCCCGGCAGGTCTCCATCAAGGCTGGCATCCCCTACTCCGTTCCCGCCTACACCGTGGGCATGGTCTGCGGCTCCGGCATGAAGTCCGTCATCGAGGGCGCCCGTTCCATCCTGGCCGGTGATTCCGACATCGTGGTCTGCGGCGGTACCGAGAACATGAGCGCTGCTCCCTTCGCCTCCATGGATGCCCGCTGGGGCGCCCGCATGGGCGACAAGAAGCTGGTGGACACCATGATCAAGGACGGCCTGTGGGACGCCTACAACAACTATCACATGGGCACCACCGCTGAAAACATCAATGATATCTGGGGCATCACCCGCAAGGAGCAGGACGAGTTCGCCGCTGCTTCCCAGCAGAAGGCCTGCGCTGCCCGGGATGCCGGCCGTTTTGACGACGAGATCGTTCCCGTCCCCGTGAAGGTTAAGAAGGAGATCGTGGAGTTCAAGCGCGACGAGTATCCCAAGGAGGGCGTCACCCCTGAGAGCATCGCCAAGCTGCGCGGCGCGTTCCCCGTGGGCTCCGAGTCCCCCAACCCCCAGGTTGTCCACACCTTCGAGCCCAAGGGCATCCAGGATGCTGAGGACAAGGGCACCCAGCGCGTCACTGCCGCCAACGCCTCCGGCATCAACGACGGCGCTGCCGCCATCATCCTGGCCTCCGGTGAGGCTGTTGAGAAGTACGGCCTCAAGCCCATGGCCAAGCTGATCGGCTGGGGCCAGGGCGGCGTCGATCCCAAGATCATGGGTGTCGGCCCCGTGGTGGCTTCCCGCAACGCTATGGCCAAGGCCGGCGTCACCATCGACGACATCGACCTGGTGGAGGCCAACGAGGCTTTCGCCGCTCAGTCCATCGCCGTTGCCCGTGAGCTGGGCTTCGACATGAGCAAGGTCAACGTCAACGGCGGCGCTATCGCTCTGGGCCACCCCGTTGGTGCTTCCGGCGCCCGGATCATTGTCACCCTGCTCCACGAGATGCAGAAGCGTCCCGAGGCCAAGAAGGGCCTGGCTACCCTGTGCATCGGCGGCGGCATGGGCACTGCCACTGTCTTCGAGAAGTGCTGAGCGCCTGATAACAAGTTATAAAAAGCGGACCGGCTTTTGCCGGTCCGCTTTTTTATGCGTCCTCCCGAGGACGGTAGTAGGGGCAGGCAGGGGTGTCCGCCCGGCGGGGCTTCAGCCGGGGATAGACGCAGTGCCCCTGGGAAATGGGGTCGTACCGCCAGCCCATTTTTACGTAGTGCCGGCGGAAGTGCCGGCAGGTTTGACAGGTCTCAGTCATCATAACCACCTCAGGACCAGTTTAGACTTTTTTTCTCTAAAATGCAATAGCCTGTTTTCGGCTATGCTAAATTGGTCTGGGTGATAAATGATGACGTTTGGACAGCGGATCAAGACTTTGCGGGAGGATCGGGAGCCGCCCCTTTCCCAGGCGCGGCTTGCGGAATCGCTGGGCAGTTCCCAGCGGAAAATATCCCATTTGGAACGGGACGAGGCGGAGCCGAACCTGGAAGATCTGCGGCGGCTGTGCCTGTATTACCACGTGTCGGCAGACTATTTGCTGGGGCTTCCGTCGGATCTGCCCTATCCCAAGCCATGATAAAGCGGGGACCGGTATCACCGGTCCCCGCTTTGCTATGACGGCCAAATGATGCGCGTGGCGGACTGCATCCTTCTCGAAAAAGTGCTTCTGCACTTTTTCAATGTTAAATATCCCGGCGGCCTTCCAGAGCCCGCATCAGCGTGGCGTCGTCGGCAAACTCCAGATGTCCGCCCACGGGGATGCCATAGGCCAAGCGGGTCACCCGGACGCCGAAGGGCTTTAAGAGCCGGGCGATATACATGGCGGTGGCCTCTCCCTCCGTGTCGGGGTTGGTGGCCATGATGACCTCTTCCACGCCGCCCTTGGCCACCCGCTCCACCAGGGATTTGATGGAAAGGTCGTCGGGGCCCACGTGGTTCATGGGGGAGATGACGCCGTGAAGCACGTGGTAACGGCCGTTGAATTCCCGGCTGCGCTCAATGGCGGCTACGTCCCGGGGATCCGCCACCACGCAGATGACGGAGGGGTCCCGTTTCGGGGAGGCGCAGATGGGGCACAGCCCTCCGGCGGTGAAGTTCTGACACTCCGGGCAGCAGGTGACACTTTTCTTGGCGTCCACGATGGCGTCGGCAAACTCCTGGGCCTCCGCCTCCGGCAGGCCCAGCACGTAAAAGGCCAGCCGCTGGGCGGATTTGCCGCCGATGCCCGGCAGCCGGGCGAATTGCTCCACCAGTTTTTCAAGAGGTGCGGGGAAATATTCCATGGTGTACGCTACGCTCCTTTATTTCGATGCTTCCGGCAGATCCATGGCGAAGAGGGCCGCGGCGCCGCCGGTGTGGACAAAGGCCACAGGCGCGTCGCCGGTGAAATAGCCCTCTTTCAGGAGGCGCAGCATTCCCGCCCAGGCCTTGCCGGTGTACACCGGATCCAGCAAAATGCCCTCCGTCCGGGCCAGCTCCTGGATATAGGGGGTGTCCTCCGGATTGGGAATGGCATAGCCGGGGCCTACATGGTACACCATTTCAAAGTCGCCATCCCGGCGGGGCAGATCCCACCCCAGCAGCTCCGCAGCTCCGGCTGCCAGCTCCGGTACGATGTCCTCAAAGGGATCGTCGTCCACGCCGATGCCGGTGACCTTGGCTCCCGGCAGGCAGTGGGCGACGCCCAGCAGGAGCCCTGCGGTGGTGCCCCCGGAGCCGGTAGCGGAGACGATGTGGCCCATCTCCACACCCTGGGGCAGCTGGGCGGCCATCTCCTCTACGCAGTGGACATAGCCCACCGCGCCCAAGGCTGTGGACCCGCCCACGGGGATGGGATAGCATTTGTGGCCCTGGGCCGCCAGCTCCCCACTGAGGCGGTCCATCTCCCGGTAGATGTCCTGATAGTCGTCGGTATCCACCAGGCGCACCTGGGCACCGTAGATGTCGTCCAGCACCAGATTGCCCCGGTGCTCGGTGACGCCCCGCTTTTTCAGCAGCAGGATGGTCTGCATCCCCAGCCGGGCGGCACAGGCGGCGGTGAGCATGGCGTGGTTGGACTGGGCGCCGCCGGTGGTGAACACCGTGTCGCAGCCCTCCGAGCGGGCCTGGGCAAGCAGATACTCCAGCTTGCGGACCTTGTTGCCTCCCAGGGCTACGCCGCACAGGTCGTCCCGCTTGATCCAGATGTCCCGGCCGTACTGGGCGCTGATACGCTCCAATTTATAAAAAGGAGTGGGGTAGACGCCCAGGGAGACCCGGGGCAGCGTGGTATTTGCCATAAAAGTACCTCCTGATTCTCAGCCCCGCAGCTGGGCAATGCGGGCGGGGATATCCTCCGCCTTGTACACGGCGCTGCCGGCCACCAGCACGTTGGCACCGGCCTCAATGCAGGTCTTGCAGGTGTCCGGGGCCACGCCGCCGTCCACCTCCAGCTCGCAGGCGGGATTCTTCTCATCGATCCACTTGCGCAGGGTGGAGACCTTGGGCATCATGTCCGCCATGAACTTCTGGCCGCCAAAGCCCGGCTCCACCGTCATCACCAGGATCAGCTCCACCTTTTCCAGGAAGGGAAGGGCAGCCTCCGCCGGGGTCTTGGGCTTGAGGACGATGCCGGCCTTCTTGCCCTTGGCGTGGATCTTGTCAATGGCGGCGTGAATGTTCTCCTCTGTGTCGGACTCCACATGGACTGTCACCAGATCCGCCCCGGCGTCGCAGAACTGCTCCACGTACCGCACAGGCTCCACGATCATCAGATGCACGTCCAGAGGCAGCTGCGTGGTGGGGCGGATGGATTTCACCACCGGGATGCCGATGGTGATGTTGGGGACGAACATGCCGTCCATCACGTCCACGTGGACATAATCGGCGGTGGAGATCCGCTGAATATCCCGCTCCAGATTCGCAAAATCCGCAGAGAGGATGGAGGGTGCGATTTTGACCATAAAAAACACTCCCTTTTTTGATTTCCGGCGGCCAGGCGCCGGGACATGGGGGCCAGGCCCGGTGACGCAGGAAAACGCCGGCGCATAGGATGGTGCAAGCGGCAGGTGGCCCCCCGGTTGTTTACCTCGCGCAGCGTCCGCCCCCGGCGCGGGGCCCGCCGCTTTTTTGAATAGGGAGCCGGCGGGATCTCCTGCCGGCTCCCAATTTGCTGTTGGTTTCATGATACCAGACTCCCGGCCTAAAAGCAACGGCCCCGCCGGGGCGGCAGGCGGAATTTTTGCCGTGGGACAAGCCCGGAGGAAATTTCTGAAAAAACGGGAAAGTGTTGCATAAACAACTTCTATAATGAGAACATTATGATATTCTAATATCAACAAACAGGGAGGCGGTGAAGCCCATGGAAACGAACATTGATTACGAGGAGCGGGCGGCGCTGCTGAAGGCATTATCCAATCCCGTGCGGCTGCGGATCGTCCACAGCCTGCTGGTGATGGGCTGCCGCAATGTGGGCTGTATGGAGCGGGGGACCGGGATGTCCCAGTCCTGTATCTCCCAGCATCTGCAAAAGCTCCGTTCGGCAGGGATCGTCACCGCCGAGCGGGTGGGAAACGAGGTCTATTACCACGCCGCGTCGGCGGAGGTGGCCGCTCTGGTGGCGGCTTTGATGGGGGAGGAGGTATCCGGCTATGTCCTGTGAGATCCTGGTGATCGGCGGCGGGCCCGCCGGGCTGTCGGCGGCCATCAATGCCCGGGCCCGGGGCCGCAGCGTCCTGGTGGTGTCCAATCCGCTGGAGGAAAATCCCCTGTGGCGGGCGGAAAAGGTGGAAAACTACCTGGGCATGCCCGGCCGCAGCGGTGCGGGGCTCCTGCGGGAGATGCGCTCCCATGCGGAGCGGGACGGGGTGGAATTCCTCTCCGGCAAGGCCCTCACTGCCATGGCGGTGTCCGGCAGCTGGTATGTCAGCGTGGGCAGCGACATGTACAACGCCCGGGCGGTGATCCTGGCGGCAGGCGTTTCCCGGGGGAAGAAATTCCCCGGCGAGACGGAGCATCTGGGCCGGGGCGTCAGCTACTGCGCCACCTGCGACGGCATGCTCTACCGAGGCAAGGCGGTGGCGGTGCTGGGCTATACGGATACCGCCCGGAAGGAGGCGGATTTCCTCCGGGGACTGGGCTGCTCCGTTACCTATTTCAACAATCCCAGAACCTGCGAGATCCGGGGAGACGGACAGGTGAGTTCCGTCACCTGCGACGGCGAAACGGCGCAGGTGGAGGGCGTGTTCATCCTCCGGCCCACGGCAGCGCCGGGAGACCTGTTCCCGGGCCTGACGCTGGAGAACGGCTATGTGGCGGTGGACCGGAAGATGGCCACCAACCTGCCGGGCCTGTTCGCGGCGGGAGACTGCACCGGAGGCCCCCTCCAGGTGTCCAAGGCCGCCGGAGAAGGGCTCATCGCCGGACAGAGCGCCGCGGCCTATGTGGCGGATCTGCTGCGGGCGGAAAAGAAACAGGGTTGAATCGGAGGGATTCCGCATATCCTGTGAGAATCCTATCCATCCTAAATCATATACATTTAATATAAGGAGAATGATCGTTATGGCAATCAAGCATTTGAAGACTTCTGAGTTCCAGGCGGCAGTCAGCGCCGCTCCCGTGGCTATGGTGGACTTCTGGGCCTCCTGGTGCGGCCCCTGCAAGATGCTCTCTCCCGTGGTGGAGGAGATCGCCCAGCAGTTTGAGGGCAAGGCCCTGGTGGGCAAGGTGAATGTGGATGAGGAGCCGGATCTGGCCCGTCAATTCGGCGTCATGAGCATCCCCACCGTGGTGTTCCTGAAAAACGGCGTGGAGTTTGACCGCAAGGTGGGCGTCATGCCCGGCCAGGTCTTTGTGGATATCCTCAACAAGAACCTGTAAGAACTGTAAAAAATGGCCCCCGGGCATCAGCCCGGGGGCCATTCTGCGTTTTCAGGGTTCGGCGAAGACCTCCGACAAAAGATCCATGGCCTCCGGCAGGCGGCTGCCGTCCAGCCCCGCGTAGTTGATCACCAGGGTGTGGGCGTAGGCGGGGTCGGGCACGGCGGCGTACTCCGACAAAAAGCCCAGCCGTACCCCCAGTTCCTCCGCCCGAGCCCGAAGCACCTGGTCGGAGCGGGCGGTGCGCAGGTTCAGGAGAAAGTGGAGCCCCGCTCCCTGCTCGGAGATGGAGATGCGCCCGGCAAAGGGGCTGGAGCGAAAGGCCTCCAGAACGCCTGCGCGGCGGTCCCGGTACTCCTTGCGCATGCGGGAGAGATGCTGCTCATAGTGGCCTCCGGCAAGAAAGCGGCCCAGCACGTGCTGATCCAGGGCCGGGACGGTGCAGGCGTAAAAGTCCAGCTCCCGGCGGTAGCGTTCCAGCAGACGGGGAGGCAGTACCATGAACCCCACCCGCATGGCCGGAGAGATGGTCTGGGAGAAGGTGTTCATGTAAATCACCCGGCCCTCGCCGTCGATGCTCTGAAGGGTGGGGATGGGACGGCCGGAGAAGCGGAACTCGCTGTCGTAGTCGTCCTCAATGATGATACCGCCGGTGTCCGATGCCCAGCGCAGCAGCTCCTGACGCCGTCCGATGGGGGTTACCAGCCCCGTGGGATAGTGGTGGGAAGGAGACAGGTGTACGGCGGTGGCACCGGAGGCGGCCAGGGCACTCATATCCAGCCCCTGGCTGTCCAAAGGTACCGGGCGGCACCGGGCACCGCACTTGCCGTATACCAGGCGGATCTTGGGATAGCCCGGATCCTCCACTGCCAGCACGGTGTCCGGGCCCAGCAGCTGGGCCAGCAGCAAATAGAGATACTCCGCACCGGCGCCCACCACCACCTGCTCTGCCGAGACGGCCATGCCCTTGTAGTCCCGCAGGTCCCGGGCGATGGCCTGCCGCAGGGCGGGCAGGCCCTGGTGGGGCACCGGCCGCAGCAGGGCGCCGCCGTCCTCACTGAGAACCTGCCGGGTGAGCCGGGCCCAGACGGAGACGGGAAACCGGGCGGTGTCCACCCGGTTGCTCTTGAGGTCCAGACGCCAGGTTTTCCCCGCCGTCTCCGGCGCCGCGGCAGGGGCGGAGATGGCCGGGGGAGCCGTCCGCTCCACCGGCAGCACAAAAAATCCCCGGCGGGGGCTGGTGCGGATATAGCCCTCTGCCTCCAGCTGCTGATAGGCGCCCTCCACGGTGATGACGGACAGGTGCAGGTGATCTGCCAGGGCCCGCTTGGAGGGGAGTTTTTCCCCGGCGGCCAGCACGCCGGAGAGAATGTCGTCCCGGATGCACCGGTACAGATATTCGTACAGGGGCGTATTGCCCCGGGCATCCATGGAATAGGTCAGCATGGGAACCCTCCTCTCTGACCATAAAGAATGGCGGTATTTTGCGTGATTTGATCATACCATATGCGGGATGTCCCTGCCATGGTATTTTTGACAGGCGGCTGACGGAAGAGAAAAAAGTCCCGGGCGAGTTCTAAAACCCGTCCGGGACTTGTACGCTGGGAAAAGGGATCACAGGCCGCCCAGGCCGTCGGGACCGTCGTCCCGGTTCCAGCCGCTCCAGGGGGCGGAATCCTGGCCGCCGGTCCAGGTCTGTTTGGCGATCTCATAGTAGCCGATATCCGTGCACTGGTACACCGGCAGGTAGAACAGGGACACCACCAGGCTCCAGATGCCGCACACCAGGGCCGTGACCTCCGTGGAGAGGGCCGCCAGGCCGGTGTAGGCCACCTGGGTATTTGCCAGCAGGGCGAACATGGACTGGGTGGTGACGGAGTAGTTGATGACAAGAGCCGGCAGAGCGGCCAGCACCCCCCAGCCCAGATAGCTCAGATCCAGCAAAAAGAGCTGGCCCTTGTAGCCGTAAGTCTGTTCCTTGCTGCGATCCAGGGCCTCCAGGATGCCCATGTCCGGATTTTCCAGCAGATTATAGAGGGCGAAGCGGTAGCGGTAGGCGGCAATGATGCCGGGAATCACGAAGAGCATGGACCACAGCACGATGAAAAAGCTCATGACGATGTTGAGCCCCAGGATCCGGCCCACGGTGGAGAACCCGTCAAAGAGGGTGATGTACTCCGCCCGCTCTCCCCGGCGGACCGCCATGCAGTAAAGGACGAAGCCGGCACCCAGCACCATGCCCATCATCCAGGTGAGGATGGAGACAAAGAGATTCAGGAATACGGAGGAACCGGCGGTGCGCAGGGGATCCCATGCGGAGACACCCACCACGGTGTCTGCAAAATTCAAAGCCAGCGTAAGTGCCAGATACAGCGCCGTCATGCCCACGGCACTCACCTGGGCGGTGCGCAGCAGATCCTTCATCTGGGCCTTGAGGGCCTTGCGGTCAATGAGTTGTGCCATCATGTCAGGGGAAGACCTCCTTTTCCGGGCACATCCCGGCGGAATCTTTGTTGCGTTTCAGTGTATCATGTTTCAAGTGCCTTGACAAGTGCGGCTCTGGCGGGAAGGAGGCGTTAAGAAGCGTTAAAAAGGAGGAAATATGTGGAAAGCTATAAAAGTTTCCCCGAGAAAGTGCGTTTTTTCCACAAAAACCGTCGTTCACAGTCTGGACATTTTTTAAAGTTGGGTGTAGAATAAAGCGCAGTATGTGGTAGTATCACCCGGGTGCGCCCCACGCCCTTTACGCCGGAACGGAGGCGGCGGCGGCCCGGAACACTATCAGGAGTAAAAATGAGGTGAAGACAATGGCACAAGCTTTCTTTGGCGGCGTTCATCCCCATGATATGAAGGCCGCGACCAATGAAAAGGCCATCGAGCAGCTGGCACCGCCCGCTGTTGTGGTCATTCCCATGTCGATGCACTTTGGCGCGCCCTGCACGCCCCTGGTCAAAGCCGGGGACCACGTGAAGGTGGGCCAGAAGATCGGCGAGTTCCATGGTCTGGGCGCGCCGATCCACGCCAGTGTTTCCGGCACGGTCAAGGCAGTGGAGCCCCGTCCCTATTCCATGGGCGGCAACATGATGTCCGTCGTCATTGAAAACGACTTCAAGGACGAACTGTCTGAGGAAGTCCAGGCCCCCGCCAACCCCGACGCGCTGACGGTGGACGAGATGATCGAGATCGTGAAGAACGCCGGCATCGTCGGTATGGGCGGCGCAACGTTCCCCACCCACGTGAAGATCACCAGCGGCATCGGCAAGGTGGATACCGTCATCATCAACGGTGCCGAGTGCGAGCCCTACATCACCGGTGACCACCGCACCATGCTGGAGCGTCCCGAGGAGATCATCGGCGGCGCCACGTACCTTGCCAAGATGTTCGGCGTGGACAAGGTCATCATCGGCGTGGAAGACAACAAGCAAAACGGCATTGACGCCATGAACAAGGTCATTGCCGAGAAGAAGGCCCCCGTGGTGGTGGAGCCCCTGCGCTGCCGTTACCCCCAGGGCGGTGAGAAGCAGCTCTGCCAGGCCATCACCGGCAAGCAGGTGCCTCCCGGCGGTCTGCCCGCCAACATCGGCTGCGCTGTGTTCAACATCAACACCACCTGCGCCATCTTCCGGGCCATCACCACCGGCATGCCCGTGGTGAAGAAGATCGTCACGGTCTCCGGCTCCGGCGTGGTGGAGCCCAAGAACATCGAGTGCCCCATCGGCACCCCGGTCTCCTGCCTGTTCGATGCCTGCGGCGGCCTGAAGGACGGCACCTATAAGCTGATCTGCGGCGGCCCCATGATGGGCATGGCCCAGTATACCGCGGACATCCCCGTCGCCAAGGGCACCGGCGCCATGCTGGCCTTCTGCGAGGACGAGGAGAAGACCGTGGAGAACCCCCAGTGCATCCGCTGCGGCAAGTGCGTGGCCGCCTGCCCCATGCACCTGGAGCCTCTATTTATGTTCCAGTATGCCTCCAAGGGCATGGTGGAGGAGCTGGAGGCAGCCCACATCATGGACTGCATGGAGTGCGGCGCCTGCTCTTACATCTGCCCCGCCCGTGTGCATCTGACTCATATGTTCAAGACCGGCAAGCAGTTGGTTAAGGATAAGGCCGCTGCTGAGAAGGCCGCCGCGGCCAAGAAGGCCGAGGAAGAGAAGAAGGAGGCCGCTAACAAATGACGGACTACAAGAATCTGAAACTCATTGCCACTTCTTCCCCCCACATCCGTGCTTCTGAGAATACCCGCTCCATCATGCTGGACGTCATCATCGCGATGGTGCCCGCTCTGGCTTGGGCCATCTGGAAGTTCGGCATCGAGGCCCTGCTGCTGACGGCGGTGTCTGTGGTGGGCTGTGTGTTCTGGGAGTGGCTCTATCGCAAGCTCATGAAGAAGCCCCAGTCTGTGGGCGACCTCAGCGCTGTCGTCACCGGCATGCTGCTGGCCTTTGTCTGCCCCGTCTCCACCCCGCTGTGGATGATCGTGGTGGGCGGCTTCTTCTCCATCGTGCTGGTCAAGCAGCTCTTCGGCGGCATCGGCAAGAACTTCGTCAACCCCGCCCTGGCCGGGCGTGCGTTCCTGCTGGGCAGCTACGCCAGCGTCATGACCACCTGGATCGATCCCGCTCAGAGCAAGGCGCCCCTCTTCGGCGGCACCGTGGATGCCGTCACCGCCGCCACCCCGCTGGCCTACATGAAGTCCGGCGATCTGGCCGGCCTGCTGGAGAACTATCAGATCTCCGACCTGTTCCTGGGCAACTGCGGCGGCTCCATGGGTGAGATCTCCGCCCTGATGATCCTCATCGGCGGTGTGTACCTCATCTGGCGCAAGGTCATCAACTGGCAGACCCCCGTTGGGTATCTTGCCACCGTGGCCGTGCTGACCCTCCTGTTCCCCAAGGCCGGTGCCTCCAACGTGGAGTGGATGCTCTGCAGCCTCTTCAGCGGCGGCGTGATGCTGGGTGCCTTCTTCATGGCCACCGACTACGCCACCTCTCCTGTTACCAAGAAGGGCCAGCTGATCTTCGGCATCGGCTGCGGCCTGTTCACCGTGTTTATCCGTTACTTCGGCTCCTATAACGAGGGCGTGTGCTACTCCATCATGGTCATGAACCTCTTCGTGGCTCTGATCGACAAGAGCGTCAAGCCCGCTCGTTTCGGCGTCGTAAAGTCCAACAAGAAGGAGGCGGCTGCGAAATGAGCAACGAAATGAAGACCAAGGAAAAGGTCGATATGGATCCCAAGTACATCACCAAGCTCACCGTTACGCTGCTGGTGACCTGCATCATCGTGGCAGGCCTGCTGGGTCTGGTCAACGGCGTTACCGCGGGCCCCATTGCCCAAATCAATCAGCAGAAGACTGAGCAGGCCATGGCCCAGGTGGTCTCCGATCCCTCCAGCTTCCAGGCTGTGGCGGAGCTGCCCCAGGCGGCTGTGGACGCTGCTACCGCTGCCGGCGGCACCCTCACCGAGCTCTATGACGGCCAGGGCACCGGCTATGTGCTCAAGGTGGTTGCCTCCGGTTCTCAGGGCAACATTGAGATGATGGTGGGCGTGGACGGCGACGGCGTCGTCACCGGCGTGTCCATCGTGGACAACTCCGAGACCGCCGGCATCGGCTCCAAGGTCATGGAGAACGAGCCTCTGGCCAGCGGCACCGGCGTGCTGGATCAGTTTGCCGGCAAGAGCGCCGCTGACGGTACGCTGGCTGTGGGCACCAACGTGGAGGCCATCACCGGCGCCACCGTGTCTACCCGCGGCGTGACCACCGGCGTCAACGCAGCCCTGGCCGCCGTGGCCGCTTTGGGCTGAGAAAGGGGGACACACTACTTATGAATTTGGGTAAACAATTCAAGGAAGGTCTGATTACCAACAACCCCGTGCTGGTGCAGGTGCTGGGCATGTGCTCCACCATGGCAATCACCACCTCGTTTTTCAACGGTTTGGGCATGGGCGTGGCCGTTACGGTGATTTTGACCCTCTCCAATGTCATTATTTCCGCAATCCGCAAGATCGTGCCCGATAAGATCCGTATCGCCATGTTCATCGTGGTCATCGCTGGTTTCGTGACCTGCGTGGACCTGCTGATCCAGGCTTTTGTGCCGGATCTGGCTGCCTCCCTGGGCGTGTTCATCCCCCTGATCGTGGTGAACTGCATCATCCTGGGCCGTGCGGAGTCCTTCTCCTATAAGAACGGCATCGCTGCTTCCTTCTTTGACGGCATCTTCCAGGGCATCGGTTATACCGTGGTTCTGCTGATCATGTGCATCATCCGTGAGTTCCTGGGCGCCGGTACCTTTGGCGGCGGCCTCCTGGGCCCCGACGGCAAGGGCATCCAGATCCTGCCCTCTCAGTTCCCCGCCGGTATGCTGACCCTGCCTGTGGGCGGCTTCCTGGTGCTGGCCTGCCTGATTGCGGCTATGCAGTGGGCGTTGAGCAGATCCAAGAATAAGGAGGAGAGCAAATAATGGACCAGATCTATAATCTTCTTGCCATCACGCTGGGCGCCATTCTCTCCAACAACTTCATCTTCTCCCAGTTCCTGGGCTGCTGCCCCTTCCTGGGCGTTTCCAAGAAGGTGGATACCGCTGTTGGTATGGGCATCGCCGTGACCTTCGTCATGGGCCTGGCGTCCGCCGTGTGTTTCGTCGTCAACAACCTGATCCTGGTGAACCTGGGCCTGGAGTATATGCAGACCGTGGCCTTCATCCTGGTCATCGCCGCTCTGGTGCAGTTCATCGAGATGTTCCTGCAGAAGTCCATGCCCTCCCTGTATACGGCTCTGGGCATCTACCTGCCTCTGATCACCACCAACTGCGCCGTGCTGGGCGTGGTGCTGCTGAACGTGCAGAACAACTACAACTTCATTGAGTCTGTGGTGTACGGCATCACCGGCGGCCTGGGCTTCCTGCTGGCCATCGTGCTCTTCGCCAGCATTCGTGAGCGCCTGGTGTTCGCGGATTATCCCAAGGCCTTCGAGGGCTTCCCCATCGCTCTGGTGACCGCCGGCCTCATGGCTCTGGCGTTCATGGGCTTCTCCGGCCTGAAGGTCTGGTAAGGAGGTCTGAATTATGGATATGATGAATGTTCTGTACGCTGTCCTGGTTCTGGGTATCCTGGGCGGTGTGTTCGGCCTGATCCTGGCCGTGGCCTCCAAGGTTTTCGAGGTCAAGAAGGATCCCCGTGAGGAGCAGATCCTCAGCCACCTGGCCGGCGCCAACTGCGGCGGCTGCGGCTATCCCGGCTGCGCCGGCTGCGCTGCCGCCATCCTGGCCGGTACCGCTCCCGTCAACGCCTGCGCCCCCGCCGGCCCTGAAAATGCTGCGGCCATCGCCGCCATTATGGGCCAGGAGGCTCCCTCCGGCGAGCGGAAGGTTGCTTTCGTCCGCTGCAACGGCGGCACCAACGCCGTCAAGCGCTATGAGTATCGGGGCGTCAAGGACTGCATCTCCGCCACCAAGGTGGCTGCCGGTCCTCTGGAGTGCGCTTTCGGCTGCCTGGGCTTCGGCTCCTGCGTGAAGGCCTGCCAGTTCGGCGCCATGTCTATCGGCCCCAACGGCACCGCCGTGGTGGATCCCGATAAGTGCACCGACTGCATGGCCTGCGCCGCTGCCTGCCCCCGCCACCTGATCGCGGAGGTCCCCGTGTCCAAGAAGGTCCACGTGGCCTGCGCCAACCAGGACAAGGGCAAGGCCGCCATGAGCGTGTGCGCCAACTCCTGCATCGGCTGCGGCCTGTGCCAGAAGGAGTGCAAGAAGGACGCCATCCATGTGGTCAACGGCGTGGCCGTCATCGACTACGAAAAGTGCGTGAATTGCAAGATGTGCACCAAGGTCTGCCCCCGGGATGCCATCCTCCCCATTGCCACCGCCGAGGAGAAGGAGAAGTACAAGGCCATCAAGAAGGCTCAGGCCGAGAAGGCCGCTGCCGCCAAGGCCGCTGCTGCTGCCGCTCCCGCCGAGGACAAGTAATCTTCACCTCATTTTCATTTACACCGCCCCGGAAATTTTTCCGGGGCGGTGGTTTTTTTGCCCTGTCCACTGAAGATTTTTCCACATGGCGGGAGCTGCAAGTGGAAAAGAGCCGGATTTTGGCGATTCTTGTGAGAAGTGCCACTTGCGTTTTTCTGTGCAGGGGCTATAATGGGTGCTGTTCAGGCAGAGTAGGAACACACGTGTGAAAGAGTGCCGGAAAAACGGGGAGTTGTTTTCCGGACGAAAGGGCGAGCGAGCGCCTGCAGTGTGTGTTCCGCATCCCGCTGCCGCATATGGGAATTGTGGAAGCCTTCCTCTGTGCGGCATTTCCGGTTACGGACTGCCAAAACAGAAGGAGGTATTTTTTATGCACAAACACGACCAGCCCCGGCTTTCCCCCCGGGGCGCCAGTGTCTACGCCATGTGCCGGGTAGCGGTGATGGCGGCGCTGTACCTGCCCCTGGCCCGGATGGCCATTGAGATCGGGACGTTGAAGCTGTCCTTCGGTTCCCTGCCGGTGACGGTGCTGGCCATGCTGGCGGGCCCGGTGGAGGCGGTGGCTGCCGCCGCCATCGGAGAGTTTCTCAAGCAGCTGCTCTCCTATGGCTTTACCGCCACCACGCTGCTGTGGGTGATCCCGCCGGCACTGCGGGGCCTTCTCATCGGCTTGGCGGCATCCCGCCTTGCCCGGACCGGACGGCGTCTGGAGGAACGGACGGCAGTGTGCTATGCGGTGGGCGTGGGGGCCGCGTTGGTGACCACCTTGGTCAATTCTCTGATATTGTGGGCAGACAGCGTGCTCTACGGCTACTATTTCCCAGGCTATGTGCTGGGAAATCTGGCGCTGCGGCTGGCAGTAGGTGTCATCACCGCGGTGCTGGTAGCGATGGTGTCGATGCCCATGGTGAAGCTGCTGCGCCGCCAGGTGGCGGTGCGCCGGGCGTGAGAGGGGGGAGGCCCATGACCGGTCAGGAGGCCGTTGCCTATATCGATACCTTTCAGTGGCAGGCCCACGCCCCTGGGCTGGAGCGTATCCGTACCCTGCTGCACGCCCTGGGGGATCCCCAGAAGGAGCTGAAGTTTGTCCATGTGGCGGGCACCAACGGAAAGGGCAGCGTCTGCGCGTATCTGGCCTCCGTCCTGCGGTGCGCCGGATACCGGGTGGGCCTGTGTACCTCTCCTTTTCTGGAGGACTTTCGGGAGCGCATCCAGGTGGATGGAAAGCTGATCCCCCCGGAGACCCTGGGGGAGCTGACGGAGCTGGCCCGCCCTGCGGCGGAGGCCATGGAGGACCACCCCACGGAATTTGAGCTCATCACGGCGGTGGCCATGCTGTATTTCCGGCGCTGCCGCTGCGATATCGTGGTGCTGGAGGTGGGCCTGGGAGGCGCCCTGGACGCTTCCAACGTCATCGATGTGCCGGAGGCGGCGGTGATCACCGCCATGGGCATGGACCACGCCGCTATCCTGGGCCCCACCCTGGGGGATATCGCCGCAGTCAAGGCGGGGATCATTAAGCCCGGCGGGGCTGTGGTGAGCTTTGGCGGCTGCCCGGAGGCGGATGCCGTCATTCGGGAGCGGTGCCGGGAGCAGGGGGCGCAGCTGACGGAAGTTGATTTTTCCCGCTTGCGGGTCGTGGGCACCGGCCTGGACGGCACAGATCTGGAGTTTGCCCCTTATGGAGCCCTCCATGTGCCTCTGGTGGGGCTCTATCAGGCCAAAAACGCCGCCGTGGCCGTCACCACGGTGGAAGTGCTGGAAAAACGGGGCTGGGAGATCTCCCGCCGGGCCCTGGAGCAGGGCCTCGCTTCCGTCTGTTGGCCGGGACGGCTGGAGGTTGTGCGCCGGGCGAGCCCGGTGATCCTCCGGGACGGGGCCCACAATGCCCACGGCATGGCCGCCACGGTGGAGAGCCTCCGGGCGCTGTTCCCCGGGAAAAAGCTCACCATCCTCATGGGTGTCATGGCGGACAAGGACGTGGAAGACATGCTGAAACTGCTGGCCCCCATTGCCGGGCAGGTGTTCACCGTCCGGCCGGAGAGCCCCCGGGCCATGCCGGCGGAGGAGCTGGCGGCCCTGGTGAACCGGTACGGTGTCCCCGCAGTGCCCTGTGCCGGTGTGGCGGCGGGGCTTCAGGCGGCCGCCGAGGCGGCGGGAGCCGACGGGGCAGTGTGCGCCCTGGGTTCGCTGTACCTGGTGGGGGAAGTCCGCCGGGCGGCAGACCTGCTTTGATTGGAAAGGGACCATCCTCGGGATGGTCCCTTTTTTGCGTTGAAAGACGGTCAAAACCCCAACAGGGAGCCTATCCGGCAAAGTTCAAAAAACTGCCGCTTTTTATTTACAAATTGTTTATATCCATCCATTGACAATGGTTTGCACCGGTGGTAAACTCACTTTAGCACTCAGGGATAGCGAGTGCTAAAACTGCGAAATCCCACAGAAGAGGTGCTTTTCTTGGATCTGACCGACCGGAAAAAGCAAATACTGAAAGTGGTGGTGGAGGATTACATCCGCACCGCCGAGCCGGTGGGCTCCAAGGCCATCGCCGCCGATATGGGCGGCAGCGTCAGTTCCGCCACCATCCGCAACGAGCTGGCCGACCTGGTGGAGCTGGGCTATCTGGAACAGCCCCACACCTCTGCCGGCCGAGTCCCCTCCCCCAAGGGCTACCGCCTCTATGTCAACGAGCTCATGGAGCGCCAGCGGCTTTCCGTGGCGGAGACGGAGAAGATCAACGCCTCTCTCCATATGAAGATGGAGGAGCTGGACCGGGTGATCTCCCAGGCGGGGCGGGCGGTATCCGCCTTTGTCAATTATCCCGCCTATGTGGCTGCCGCAGGAAAGCACTCCATCACGGCCCGGCGCTTTGATCTGCTGCCGGTGGATGAGCGCAGCTGCATCGTGGTGATGATGATGGGGGATAACCGGGTAAAAAGCCAGCTGCTGCGGCTGCAGCTGCGGGTGGATCCGGAGCAGATCCCCAATCTGGTGAGCCTGCTGAACACCCACTTTACAGGCGTCTCCACAGATGAGATGAATCAACGGCTCATGACCCTGGCGGACCAGGTGACGCCGCAGCTGTTTTTGCTGCTGAGCCAGACCGTGGCATACGCCGGTGATGTGCTGGAGGAGGCCGGGCAGCGGGAGGTGTTTACCTCCGGCGCCAAGGAGCTTTTGAAGCTGCCGGAATTTCGGGACGCCGACAAGGCCCACGAGCTCATGAGCTTCCTCACCGACAGCAAGGAGAACCTCCCCATGCCGGACGAGGGGCCCATGAAGATCCTCATCGGGCCGGAGAACGTCAGCGAGGCCTTGAAGGATGCCAGCGTGGTGGTGGCCAGCTATGATATCGGAGACGACATGCGGGGCCTCATCGGCGTGGTGGGCCCCACCCGCATGGATTATGCCACAGTGGCCGCACGGCTCACCGGCTTTGCCGAGGGCCTGACGCGGCTGTTCGGAAAACAGGAATTACCCCCGAAGGAGGAACAAGAGCAATGAGCGAGGAAACCAAGCGCCCGGAACCGGAGGAGGCGCAGCCGGAGCAGGAGGCTCCCCAGGAGCAGCCCGCCCAGGAAGAGGCGAAGCCGGAACCGGAAGAGAAGGGCGGCAAGGGAAAGAAGAAAAAGGAAAAGACCTACACCTTGACCCGTGAGCAGATGGAGGCGGCGGAGATGGCCGCCAAGCAGCTGGAGTCCGTGAAGGATCAGTTCGTCCGGCTGACGGCGGAGTATGACAACTACCGCAAGCGCACCGCCAAGGAAAAGGACAACCTGTACCAGGATGCCAAGGCCGACACCATCAAGGCGTTCCTGGGGGTGTACGACAATCTGGAGCGGGCGGTGGCCGCCTGCGCCGGGGAGGATCCGGAGGCCCCCCACAGAAAGGGATTGGAGATGATCTTCCAGCAGTTCAAGGATCTGCTGACCAAGGAGGGTGTCACCGAGATCGAGGCGCTGGGCGCCCAGTTCGATCCGGAAAAGCACAACGCCGTCATGCATGTGGACAGCGAGGACTTCGGGGAGAATGTGGTGGCCCGGGTGTTCCAGACCGGGTTCATGCTGGGTGACAAGGTCATCCGCCACGCCATCGTCCAGGTGGCAAACTGAACAGGAGAGTGAAAAAATGGGAAAGAGTCTGTACCGTGATCCGCAAAATGGAGTCGTAGCCGGTGTCTGTGCCGGAATCGCAGCGTTTTTTGGCTGGGACCGCATGCGGGTACGGGCTGCCTGGATCGCACTTACCCTGCTGGGCATCGGACTTCCGGCCTATTTGATCACCATGACGGTTATGCCAAGGAAATACTAAATAGCAAACAATAAAAATTCAGATAATTTGGAGGCAATCATTATGTCTAAGGTAATCGGCATCGATTTGGGTACTACAAACTCTTGCGTGGCAGTGATGGAGGGCGGCGAAGCCGTCGTCATCCCCAACGCCGAGGGAAACCGCACCACCCCGTCTGTGGTGGCATTTTCCAAGACCGGCGAGCGTATGGTGGGCCAGGTGGCAAAGCGCCAGGCCATCACCAACCCCGACCGCACCATTTCTTCCATCAAGCGTGAGATGGGCTCCGACTACAAGGTCACCGTAGACGGCAAGTCCTACACCCCCCAGGAGATCAGCGCCATGATCCTGCAGAAGCTCAAGGCGGACGCTGAGGCCTATCTGGGCAGCCCCGTCTCCGAGGCCGTCATCACCGTTCCCGCTTACTTCACCGACTCCCAGCGCCAGGCCACCAAGGACGCCGGCAAGATCGCGGGCCTGGATGTCAAGCGGATCATCAACGAGCCCACCGCCGCGGCCCTGGCCTACGGCGTGGATAAGGAGCAGTCCCAGAAGATCATGGTTTACGACCTGGGCGGCGGCACCTTCGATGTCTCCATCCTGGATATTGATGACGGCGTCATCGAGGTTCTGGCTACCGCCGGCAACAACCGTCTGGGCGGCGACGACTTCGACGAGTGCATCATGAAGTACCTGGTGAGCGAGTTCAAGCGCACCGACGGCGTGGACCTGTCTAACGACCGGGTGGCCATGCAGCGGCTGAAGGAGGCCGCCGAGAAGGCCAAGATCGAGCTCTCCGGCGTCACCACCTCCAACATCAACCTGCCCTATATCACCGCCGACGCCAACGGCCCCAAGCACCTGGACGTGACCCTCACCCGGGCCAAGTTCAACGAGCTCACCGCCCATCTGGTGGATGCCACCATGGGCCCCGTGCGCCAGGCCATGTCCGACGCGGGCCTGCAGCCCAGTGACCTCAGCAAGGTGCTGCTGGTGGGCGGCTCCAGCCGGATCCCCGCCGTGCAGGAGGCTGTGAAGAACTTCACCGGCAACGAGCCCTTCAAGGGCATCAACCCCGATGAGTGCGTGGCCATGGGCGCTGCCCTCCAGGCCGGCGTCCTCACCGGCGACGTCAAGGGATTGCTGCTGCTGGACGTCACCCCGCTGTCTCTGGGCATCGAGACCATGGGCGGTGTGTTCACCAAGCTCATCGACCGCAACACCACCATCCCTGTGAAGAAGAGCCAGATCTTCTCCACCGCCGCAGATAACCAGACCAGCGTGGAGGTCAACGTCCTCCAGGGCGAGCGTGAGATGGCCGCCGCCAACAAGTCTCTGGGCCGCTTCCACCTGGACGGCATCGCCCCGGCCCGCCGCGGTGTGCCTCAGAT
>PPYF01158277.1_pt1 | contig 21798 bp, 15 predicted proteins | sample 1559871 | NCBI WGS metagenome assembly PPYF01 (sample SAMN08240021, study PRJNA423297) | Human gut metagenome, whole genome shotgun sequencing project.
TTGCATGCTTTATGACGGTATCAAAGGACGCATAAAAACCCGTAACATCCAGAATAACAGACATTCAGTTGAAAATATTCTTCGCTGGCTCAGGCTTCAACATTGCAGTCCGGAAGATGTTCATGTGGTAATGGAAGCTACCGGTGTTTATCACGAACGGCTGGCCACTGAATTACATGATGCCGGTTTCCGGGTTTCTCTGGCCAACCCTCACCGTAGTCGGGAGTTTGCGCGTGGCATGGGAATCATGACAAAAACGGATAAGGTGGATGCGTATATGCTGGCCTGTTACGCATTCCTTAAGAAGCCACACTGCTGGGAGCCGCCGGCACCCGAAATCAGATATCTCGGTGCACTCCTGCGACGTCGGGATGTTCTGCTGGGTGATGCCCTGCGTGAGGAGAACAGGCTGGAAAAATACCTGTCGACAGACACACCTGCAGATATTATCAGTTCCTGCAGGCGTATGGCGCAGCTTCTGCGCGAGGAGGTAAGTAATATCGAGCGGCAGATAAAAGCACATATCAAAGCCAGCCCTGCACTGAGGCGTGATTATACACTGCTGACCTCAATTAAATCGGTTGGTCCCCAGCTGGGGATGCATATGCTGGTCGTGCTTCGCAGCCATAACTTTGTATCGGCTGAGCAGGCTGCCGCCTTTCTGGGCGTGGTGCCGATCGAGAAACGCTCAGGCACATCGGTCCGGGGAAACTGGTGCACTGGTGTTATAGCGTCCTGAAGACCGGAACCGTTATTAATGACGAAAGCCTGAAACAAGTACTGTCAACCTGACTGGCATTAAACTCAAGGTAATGCTCACAGCAATAAGTGAGCGCAGTCCGCTATGAGCGATCAGAGCAGCTACGCTAAAATCGTGGTCAAATAAATAACTAAGGCTGCTCAAGGAGCGGCAGGCCGGAGAAGCATGTATATTTCCAAACTGACCCTGGTGAATTACAAAAACTTCAAGAACACGTCTCTGCGGTTTCACAAGGGAGTGAACACCATTATCGGGGAAAACGGCTCAGGGAAATCTAACATCCTGCGAGCTATTCGCCTCCTGCTTGACGACAATATGGTGCGTTCTGCTTATCGTCTGGAAGAGGGCGATTTCAGCCGATCACTCGACCAATGGCAGGGGCACTGGATCATCATCAGCATGGAGTTTGACGAGATCACCACTGATGAATCCGTTCAGGCACTCTTTCTCCACGGTACGGCTCCCTTGGACGATGGGCCAATACATAAGGCCACATATAATCTCATTTTCCGACCCAAAAAAGACATCAGGTTGAAGCTGGCAGCCTTAGAATTGTTTGATTTTAAAGAACTCTCGGAGATTCGTGACGCAATCACCATCGATGATTACGAAACGCTTTTCACTGGACGGAGCAGTGCTGATTTCGGAAATCCAGCGGTATACCGAAGTATCGTTGGAGATTTTGATATATGTGATTTCTCATCAGAGACGGAGTTTCCAGAAATTGGGGCAAAGGTGCCGGGCTTCCTTTCAGTTACGAAAGAGGTCTCGCTGACTTTCATCCAGGCCTTGCGCGATGTTGTTTCTGAGTTTCACAACAATCGCACTAACCCTTTACTCACTTTGCTGAAGAGCAAGAGTGGAGATATCAATCCACTAACGATGGAACCAATCTCCGAGATGGTCCGCGGACTTAATGCCTCAATCGAAGGACTTGAGGATGTTCAGTCAGTTCGCAATCATATTCGTGAGACCATTAAGGACGCCGCAGGTGAAACTTACTCCCCTGCTTCACTCTCAATCAAGTCAGATCTCCCTGAAGAAGCAGATAAACTTTTTCAGTCCCTGCGACTATTCGTTGGTGAATCAGAAGAAGGGTACGAAGGTGCAATTCATGAGCTGAGCCTTGGCGGTGCCAACCTAATATACCTGACTCTCAAACTACTGGAGTTCAAGTACCAGCGGGAAAAGCTAGCCATGGCCAATTTCCTTTTGATTGAAGAGCCGGAAGCGCACATCCATACTCATATTCAAAAAACGCTGTTCGATCGCATCGCATATAGCGATGCGCAGATCATTTACACCACGCACTCAACTCACATCTCCGAAGTCAGTAATGTAAGCAATGTAAACATACTGGGCCGTCACGGAGCGTTTTGCGAGGCCTATCAGCCTGCCAGAGGTCTAGATCCCACCCAAATCAATAGCATCCAGCGTTATTTGGACGCGGTGCGTAGTAATCTCCTCTTCGCCAAAAGTGTGATACTCGTTGAGGGTGATGTGGAGGAGATCCTGATACCAATACTGATTAAGCTTGTACTGGGCGTAAGCGTTGACGAGTTGGGCATCAGTGTCATCAACATTCGTAGCACAGGATTCAAGAATGTTGCGGTTCTCTTCCATGACCTACGTATTAAGAAACGATGCGCCATCATCACTGATTTGGATAAGGCCTTCTTTAATATCACCGTACAGGCAACTGATAATGCCATTGTGGCAAAGATAAAGGCAAAAGCTGCGGGATCTCAGAAAGCCGGTTTAGAACGGCAGGCCGATTTGACAGAGTTCACGGCAGAAAATCCATGGATTGAAACCTTTTACGCCAAACACACCTTCGAGGTCGACTTTGTCGCAGCCGGCAACCAAGAGGCTATCGTCCAGACCATTCCGAAAGTTTACAAGGATCAGGTAACCAGGGAAGAGGCGAAGCTGCAACTCAAGTCCGGAGACCTGCAACAAATGGGTAGTCGTACGCTGACAATGGCTCGGCAAGAGGGTAAGGGGTGGTTCGCGCTTTTGCTCGCTGAATACCTCACTCCCCAAGTCCAGATACCTGAATACATCATACAGGCCATCCATTTTGCACATGGCAAATTTCCGCGTTCCCTTATTGTCAGAATTCTCCAGTATCGCACTGAATACCGATATGGAGCAGATGTGGCAAATCTGCCAGCGAAACAATTATTTCTTCAGGAGATAAATCGTTTTGCGCAAGGAGATATTGGCCTGGCTGAGTTCAGGATAACAATTGGACGTTTATTACCGGGAGACCCCATTATTGTATTCTTAGGGAAGTTGCAATGAGGTTCGTTTGGGATCCAAGTGACCTCAATCCTGAACAGGCGGCAGCAGTGACAGAGCCATCGAGCATTTTTCTGATCGCTTGCCCGGGTAGCGGAAAAACGCGCACCCTGACCTACAAAATTGCCTATGAACTCTCTCGTCGAACTGATAAGCGGATGGTTGTTGCCATTACCTACACCCACCGTGCAGCCGATGAGATCCAAGAACGTATTGAGGATTTGGGCGTTGATACTTCTGGGCTATGGATTGGTACCATCCATGCCTTTTGCCTGGAGTGGATCCTTAAGCCATATGGCATTTATTCGCCTGAACTAGCGCGTGGTTACCGCGTTATCGACCCGTACGATCGTGAGCGTCTGCTGGAGAGGCTGTGCGCTCAGTATAAAGGTATCACTCACTGGGATTGTGACTACTACGTTACTGAAACGGGTTATCAACTTGGCTGTGTCGATACGAGAAAACATCCTATTATTCAAAACGTTTTGAAGGAATATTTTAAAGAGCTTTCATCAAGCCGACAGATCGACTTCGAACTTATCCTTTGGTATGCGTACTGCTTGATGCGGGACAGACCTCCTATCGCAGTACTGCTCTCTCGCGTGTTTTCCCACATCCTCGTGGATGAGTATCAGGATACCAAACAGATTCAGTACTCTATTTTGACGTCGATACTTCGCGCTGGAAGGGGGGAGACCAAAATACTCATCGTTGGTGATCCGAATCAAGCAATCTATGGCTCACTGGGTGGCTACGCTATGCCATTAGATGAATTCCGTGCGCAAGCCGGAATCCCGATAAAGGAGTTTGCGCTCAGCCTAAACTATCGCTCCAGTGAGCGAATCATCAGCTATTTTTCGAACTACAGCGTACACGCTAGCAAAATCACCGGTGCTGGCAAAGATGCTAAATTTCCCAGCCGGATTACCTATAATCAAAAGGTTACACGCAGCAATGTTCATGATGAGATTGTAAGGCTGATTCGGAAGAGTCTAGACAACGGCTACTCACCCGAAAACATCTGCGTCCTCGCTCCACAGTGGGTTTTGCTTGCCTCCACGACTCGAAAACTAGTTGCAATGTTGCCTGATCAGCAATTTGATGGCCCAGGCCTCATACCTTTCAGTAATAACTTCGATAATTTCTGGTTCAAGGTTTCCAAGGTTTTACTGACGGATTCTTCCCCAGCATTACTTATCAGGCGACTGCGTTGGGCAAACGAAGTAATAAAAGATCTTGATAGTTTCGGCGTTGATACTAAGACACTGACACCGAGAATCTTGCTGCGGGAGAGTAACGCGCTCACGGTCAATGAGTTGGACGGACTCCGCTACCTGGACCAGGCCTTCACCGAGCTGCTCAAGAGGCTCAATATTTCTCCGGAAATTCATCCTGCGCTCTTGACTCATCGAGAGGCTTTTTTCAGCAGCTCAGCTGCGCGAATAGAGCGTCTGCAAAAGGAAGGGGCGACATACATCAATCAAATATCCGTCTTCAAAAAAGTCTTTCGCGAAAGAAGCGGCATCACTGTCTCCACCATTCATGGTGTCAAGGGTGCCGAGTTCGATGTCGTCATCGCCTTTGGATTATTGGAGGGCATGGTACCGCACTTCAATGAAGTGAATGGACATGTTGCCGCAAGCAAGCTCCTCTATGTATTGAGCTCTCGTGCTCGAAAAAATCTTCATTTAATCTCGGAGTCAGAACGTCAGAGAGGAAGATACAGTAGCTATTCCGCGACCGAATTACTCGCGGCCTGCATCTTTAATTATGACGAGGAGTAAGGCATTAGTAGGATGGGACGCTGAGACTGTCACATTGAGCAGCTCCCGACAAACTAACATAGCACGATGTAACCAACTTCCGCTTATGGCGCAAAGCAGACATTAAAGACTACAGCATCGGGATACTTTCGGATGCCGCGTCAGCCGCATGGAGGCGCCAGATGAGGTTACATGTGTCTGTGGAGTCAAATGGCGCCGAAAGCCCGGCGTAGCCGGTTACCGGGCTATACATATAAACTGGCAAAAGGGTTTTAATACGGAGATGAACAATGTCCCTGCTACATCAGATTCAAGAGTCTGTGGTTCAAGATGGATCAAGCTTGGGTCCAATACTGCTCAAACTCCGACTCTTGGCAGCAAGATTAGGAAGTAACGATTTAGAAGAATGGGTCAAACATGAGTCGGAAGGCTATCCTCAGGATGCTGTGCTTCCCGATTACAGAATAGTAGGAGTAACTTATAAAGGCACGTTTTCTGGCCCTTTTGGCTCTGGTATAAAAAATGCGCCTATCCCACCAATATTAATAAAAACGTTTGCAAATGATAGCTGGAATAACTACTCCGTCAGAGAAAGCATTGCTGCTGTTGACGAACTTGTTAAAGTTAGTACAAAAGGTGGTTCTTTGGGGATTAATGCGTCAAATTTAATCCTTCTTCTACAAGGGAAGATATATAAAGGTTATGCTTGTAATGATATCTCTGGAGATATTTCAGTAGTATCACTATCAGAAATTTCACAAGCCGTTCGTAATAGAGTTCTTGAATTAACAATTGAATTTGAAAAATCAATTCCCTCAGCAGCACACATCACTTTTGGTACTCAAGGCATGGATAAAGATAATGCATCAAAAGCCCAACAAATAACACAACAAATAATCTATGGAAACGTTGGTAATGCCATCTCTGGTGGCAGCGAATCAACTATTAACGTAAATATACAATCACACAATAAAGAATCGGTAGCAAACTACCTGAAAGATTCAGGTATTTCTGAAGAAGATGCTCGTGATTTTTCACTGATTGTAGCGTCTGAAACACCATCAAGTTCTGAAGAACCTTTTGGGGAAGGTGCAAAAAATTGGATTGCATCAAATATAAGAAAAGCTGCCGATGGGACTTGGAAAGTCGGGATGGCAGTTGCAACCAAAGTTCTGACGGAGGCTGCACTGAAATACTATGGTTTGCAGTAAATCATGGGCCGCATTTCGCGGCCATATTAATATGTACAGTAAAGCTAAATGTTCATTCAAAAGTAGTTAGTGCCCATTTGTGAAAATTTATTCGTGTGATTTTATCTTACTCGGTAAGCATGTTCCAACACCAATCTTGCTAAATCAGTTTGTTGATTTGATAAATCGACCTCATACGTAAAACATAGTAAAGATAATACTCTTGCAAATTTAACTCGTACTTTTTGCAAAGATTTATAAAAAAGTACTTCATCTATCGAATTTTGATGCTTATATAATAACATTAAATTTTGGCTTAGAGTGTGGATTAAATCTAATAATAAATGTTGCGCTTGCTTGGATTTAATGTCTAATCTTAGCTGCTCTGTTTTCTCTTTTATTGATTCTAAACTTTTGATTACTGCGTGGGAAACCTCTGAATCGAATGGTGCAATTAAAACCTTTTTACCTTCAAGGTAACTGAAATATTTTTCAAACAGTTTCTTATCCGGATCAGATATAAATGGAATCAACTCTTTAGCTGTGATGCCCGAGATGGATGCGACACTTGCTAAACCACCTATTATTTCTAAAAACAATTTCGGTCTCCTGATGATAATTTAGATAATTAGACTATTTTTTTAATTTCTAAGTCTCGAAAAGTAGATGTGTCCATTTGAGTTAGGATGCTATAGATAATACTACGATCGTTTGGAATGCACTACTACCAGATTTGCCACATTACGAAAATTTAGCTTTCTAGATCAAACGGCTATAATCACTCAGTAATAATTTCAATACTAAGCATCCCCATGTTGCACGACCAGATTGTGATTATCACAATTCTTGATATTAGGCTTTATTCCATTCATGAATAAAGTCCCGCTCACAGCACAAAGCAGACATAAAAGACTACAGCATCGGATGCCGCGTTAGCGGTATGGAGGCGCCAGACGAAGTTACATGTGTCTGTAGAGTCAAATGGCGCCGAAAGCCCGGCGTAGCCGGTTACGGGCTCATAAATTCTGCCTGTCTGCCCCCTGCCCTGGTTAGCTTTAACGCGCTATCAGGGGTCAGTTTGGAGATCGGAAATTTTTGTACGTTAAGCGCATTATTTAACCAATCTTGGTTCGTAAGGGGTTGATTTTGCGTCAGTGGCTATCGCTTTTAAGTTGTCGCTCTTGCAGTATCGCATTTAGGTTATCCGATTAAGGTCAAACCTCTGAAAATGCCGTATAGCGCGGGAGTACACCCTATTGCTATAGGTAAGTCTGTTCAAAAAACAGGCTTACCGTACAATAATTCTCTATATCCAAACTGACCCCAAGAAGACGATGGAAGTTGAGATACTCAAAGAAGCCGTGGAGTACGGTCAGTCGCGAAAATGGATAGCGCACGCGCCCTTGTTGCCAAAGGACGGGGAATAGCCATGGTCTGCCGGACCATGGGCGTGTCGCGTGCGCAACTGTCACTGCGGATTAACCGTTCTGCCGACTGGCAGGACAGGCGCTGTAACCGGCGTAATGAAGAAGCAGACGCAGAAATACTGTCGGCTATCCTCAACATTATCAGCGATATGCCGAGTTATGGTTATCGACGCGTGTGGGGCATCCTGCGCAAGCAACGTCGCACAGAGGGACAGCCACATGCTGAGGTCGGTGGAAAAGCGCTTCGGTGACAGGTTACCGGACACACCGGTGCAGTGGCTGACGGACAACGGTTCAGCGTATACGGCGTATGAAACGCGGAGGTTCGCCGTAGAGCTGAATCTGGAGCCCTGCACAACAGCGGTGAGCAGCCCACAGAGCAATGGTATGGCTGAACGGTTCGTGAAAACGATGAAGGAAGATTACATCGCTTTCATGCCCAAACCGGATGTGAGAACAGCGCTACAGAGCCTTGCAGCGGCGTTCAATCACTATAATGAAAACCACCCGCATAGTGCGCTGGGATACCACTCTCCGAGGGAATACCGGCGGCAGCGGGCATCGTTAACTTAAGATACAAAAGCTGTCCGGAAATGGAGGGGCAAGATCATCGCACCCTCCCGCACCAGCACCTTCTCATGCCGACGCCCCAGTCTGCGGCGGTGCTTTCGGCGGCACCGCGCCCCGCTGGTAGGTCGCATCGAACACTGTGTCCGTCAGCCAGCGCTTGAAGTTGGAGTTGTCGCTGAACTGCTTGAACAACTCGGTGTGGTCGGAAAGCAGCTCAAGCACCACGCGGTTGAGCGCCTTGTCGTGCTCCAACTTGGCGTTCTGCTTGTCGGAGTTCGCCTGCGCATTCTGGTAAGCCTTGTCCTGCGCTACTCGCGCAGGGATTTCCTCGGTGATGACCTTGCGGATTTTGTCCTCGTCCTTCCACTCGATGTTGCCGAACAGGTCGTTGAAGGTCTTGATGATCGCGGAAAGTTTGTCGATGTCTGCCTCGCCCTTGCCGCCACCGCCGCCCGGCGGCACTGGCTCGACCGTGGCGTCGGCGTCGGCCATTGCCATCTTCAGCGCCGCTTTGGCCTCCACCCTGTAGCTGTCCATGTCGATAGTCTCCAGCACCCCCCTGGAGAGATCTTCCTCTTTGGGTGCTGGCAGCTTGGGGATGAGGAAATTCAGGAAGATCGAGAGCTTCTCCCACGTCGGGTGGCCGTAGCTCAGAATCGCAGCAAGAAAGCCGTAGCTGCGCACGAAGGCCTTGGCTTTACCCTTAAACTTGACCTGATCGTCCTCGCCGAGCTTGTCGGTGTATTCGGCCACGCACACATCGAGGATGGGGTCGAGTTTGTCCCTGTCTTCGCCACTCAAGTACAAGGTCACCAATTCTTCCACCTGTTGCCAGCTATACACCTGCTGCCCGTCGAGTTCAGCCTTTAGGTCGTGCAGTTTGTTGGCGTCGGTTTCTCCAGTCTGGATGGTAGCGCGATAATAGTCCTGGAACGCTGCCTTCACCGCCTCGGCGTTGTCAGCAAAGTCGAGCACGAAAGTGTCGTGCTTTTGCGGATGAGCCCGGTTCAGACGTGACAGGGTCTGCACCGCCAGAACGCCCGCCAGTGGCTTGTCCACATACATAGTGTGCAGCAAGGGCTCATCGAAGCCGGTGACAAACTTGTTAGCAACGATGAGGAAGCGATACGGGTCTTGCTTGAGATTTGCCGGAATGTCCTTACTTGGAAACCCATTGAGATCGGCCTCGGTCTTCTTCTGACCACCAATCTCGAAATCACCCGAATATGCCACGATAGCTTTGTACGGGCTCTTGATCTGTGTGAGGTAATCCGACACCTCGCGCCAGTAGTCGATGGCCCGCTCAACGCCGTTGCACACGATCATGGCCCGCGCTTTGCCGCCAATTTTCTGCTTACCCACAACCTGTGCGATGAAGTGATCGACCATGATCTCGGCCTTGCGGCGGATGGCCTTGTCGTGCGACTCGACGTAGTGGCGGATCTTCTTCAGCGCCTTCACCTTATCGAACTCCGGATCGTCCGCCACTGTCTTAGCCACTTGATAGAAGCTGTCGTAGGTGGTGTAGTTCTCCACCACGTCGAGGATGAACTTCTCCTGGATCGCCTGCTTGGTGGTGTAGGTCAGTTCTTCGGGCGAGCGGGACTGCACCTTGTCACCGACCAGGGTCTTCTCGCCGAACAACTCCAACGTCTTGTTCTTAGGTGTGGCAGTGAACGCGAAGTAGCTGGCGTTGGCCAACAGTTTGCGCGAGGCAATACGCTTCTCGATTTCCGCGTTGACTGCATCCTGCGTGCTGTCCTCCTCGAACTCCTCCGCAGCAACCTTGCCGCCGAGGGCTTCGTGCATCCGCGCCGTAGTCTTGCCGCCTTGGCTGGAATGCGCCTCGTCGATCAACAGCGCGAAGCTCTTGCCTGAGAGGTCGCCCAGCTCATCGAGGATGAACGGGAATTTCTGCACCGTGGTGACGATGATCTTCTTGCCCCGGCGCAGATACTCGCGCAGCTCCTGCGCGTTGTCGGAGTGGCCGAAGATCGCCGCCACATGGTCATAACCCTTGATGGTGCGGGCGATCTGTGTGTCCAACGCACGCCGGTCGGTGATGACGATGATGGAGTCGAACTGCACCGTCAGCGGATCGTCCTTGCGGCGCAGCTCCACCAACTGGTGCGCCAGCCAGGCAATGGTGTTGCTCTTGCCGCTTCCTGCCGAATGCTGGATTAGGTAACGATTACCCACCCCATCCGCATGGGCGAGGCGCAGAAGGGCTCGCACCGTGCGCAACTGATGGAAGCGTGGGAAGATCTGCTTGCGCTTCTTGCGTTTCTTGCCGCCAGCGTCCACTTCTTCCTCTTCTACCACCTGCGCGTAGCTCTCGATGATGTTGGCCAGCGACTCGCGAGTCAGCACCTGCTTCCATAGGTAATCAGTCTTCAGACCATCCGGATTGGGTGGGTTGCCAGCGCCGCTGTTCCAGCCCTGGTTAAATGGCAGGAACCACGAGGCCTTGCCCTTCAGCTCGGTACAGAACGCAGCCTCCACATCATCCACTGCAATGTGCGCCACACAACGCCCCAACTGGAACAGCAGCTCCTGCGGGCTGCGCGTGGTCTGGTACTGGACGATGGCGTCGGCCAGGGTCTGCTTGGTCAGCGAGTTCTTCAACTCGAAAGTCAGCACCGGCAGACCGTTGATGAAGATGGCCAAGTCTAACTCGTTGCCGGATTCGTTGCTGTAGCGTACCTGTCGGGTAACGCTGAAGATGTTCTTGCCGAAGGCGTCTGCTGCTGCTGCGTTGCCCGGCGTGGGTAGCAGCTTGTAGAGATCGACGTGTACGGGGCCGTGGCTAACCCCCTTGCGAAGCACATCCACCACACCGCGCTTGGTGATCTCACCTTGCAATCGGTGCAGGAACTGAGTGCGCTTGATGCCGTCCGCCGCCAGTTCCAGCGTGTCTACTGCCTTGGGCTGGGTGGATTGCAAGAAGGCGAGCAGCTGTGTCACATCCAGCGCCACGTCGCGGTTGTAGTCGGTGGGCTTGCCCTGCACGTAGCCGTTGTGGGTGGCGGCGAAGTCCGTGGGAGCCAGCTCATGGCTGTACTCGGGCTGCGGCACACCGGTCAAGCTGCGTACCACGCGCGCCTCGAACCAGCGCTCACTGGTGTCAGTTTTCGCCATCGCCATCCTCCTCCTCGGTCACATCATCTGGGTCATCGCCGAGCGCAGCCAGCGCCGTGTCGTCCACCACGTCGTCCGGGCCGGGCTGCCAGCCCCGCACGTCCACTTGGCCTGTGACCACATCGGCAATCAGGCGGTCGCGGTATTCGCGGATCAGCTTGATTTCTTCTTCGGTACGGGCGATGGCGTCGTCCAGCGGCTGGCATTCGTCGCTGATCCACCGGCAGATGGCTTTTTGTTCTTCGATGGGAGGGACGGTGAACGGAATCGTCACGAGCTTTTCGCGCGTCAGGTGCGCGATGCTGACGCGGTTCACGATGGCATTGAAACGGCCACGCTTGCCATAGGTGAAAAACTGGTGAAACAGGAATTCCGGCAGCATCATCGGCTTGGCCGCAACCCGATGCACAGAGTTCTGGATGTAGCACTCCGGCAGTTCATCGTTCCACATGCAGGCCCGACCAACTTCTCCGCCTTCGCTGACCAGCAAGTCACCCTTGCGGACGCGGAGCTGCGCCATCTCAGCTTTGGCTACCCACATTTCCTTTACGTCGCGCACATCGGGCTTAATCCACTGCACATTCGTGGAGCGCAGGTAGGGCTTGAAATCCCCATCGCCAGCCTTGGCTTCCGTGGTCAGCATCTTGCCCAAGACCACGTTGGCCACGTTCTTCAGCCTTTGCACTTCCCAGTGCTCCGGTACCTCACCCAGCCATTCGATGCCGGACGGCTTCAGAGCCACCGATGAATCAAGGCCGCGCGTGACAGCGTGGTCGATAATTCGCAGCTTCTGTTCGGTGAGCAGCTTGATCAGATCGCGCTTGGTCTTGATGAAGCGGGCCATGTGCGCATCCTGAGCGCGCAGGTAAGCGACGATTTGGTCCTGCTCAGGGCGCGGAGGGACAGGAATTGGAATTTGCCCAAACTGGTCAAAATACAGCCGAAGGCGCATATCCATTATGCCCCTCGACCTTATTTTGAACTGCTGAAGATATTTCTTCGTTCTGAATAGAAAATGATAATAGTCAGTGTTGCATGACTTGATTGGCCTCAAAATATCATAAGCTGGGCTGGTAACGCCTTGATAATGGGAGGCGCCAATAGCACCCATCCAAGCAAGGAGCTTGTTGCAAATTATGTCACCCTCTTTTACAACCCAGTATCCATCGGTTGAAGAAGCTTTATTGCCGCGTTGCTCAAGGCTTTTTCTCGGCCTGACGCCAATATGAGTGTAAACAGATAGCAACTCCATCTGGTTATTTGCTGGAGCTTTTTCAATGACCAAGCGGAACATTTGCTTGGTACGCAGAATGGCCCACGACTCAGGTAAATATTCAAACCATTGCAAACCAGTTCGCCAGTAATCCGGATAAGGGCCAAACATTATTTTTCTACCCCCACTATCTTGTGCAGCAACCCCTCGCTTTGCTGCTCCAGAGCGAGGATGTCGGCGCGGATTTCGGCCAGCGTGCGCAGTGGTGTGGGCTTGTAGAAGTAGCGGGCAAACGATATCTCATAACCGATCTGGGTCTTGTCGGTAGCGATCCAGGCGTCCGGTACATGCGGCAGCACTTCCCGCTCGAAAAACGCATCGATACCACCCGACTCCTTCAGCGGTACCTGCTCGGTATCGCGCAGCTCACTGTCGGGTTCGTACTCGACCATGAACCGATCCTTGCCCACTGTCTCCAGGTACGCGCCATCGAAGCCGGGCTCAAAGAAGTCGCTCGCCTTGAGTTTGCTGCGTTTGGCAATGACTGGCGGGGCCGTTTCGTCACGCCAGCTCACAGCTTTGTAGATGGCCTTCTTCTCGGGTGCGCTGAGCTTGTCACCCTGAGCTTTCAGGGCAGTATCGAAGCGGGTACGGAATTCATTGTGGTCATCGAACACGGCGCTACCTAGAGCTTTTTGCACCCGTTGCGCCACCACCATCAGCGCCTTGTCGCGCAGCCACGTCGATGCGTCGAGCAGCTTCTTGCGGCGCTTGGCGGGCACGGCCTTACGCGCGGCGGGAGTCTCGCTGTCATCGCCGCTGTCTTCGTTCTCGTCCTCTTCGTTCTCGTCCTCGCCTTTCAGCCATGCCTCGATGGTCGGCTTGAGCTTGGCGAAATCGGTATAGAGCGCCTCGCCGTGGGTGGCGTAGATCTCGGCGCGTATCGCCTCGTCGCCGGTGGCAAAACGCAGGAGTTCGATTCGCTCGTCGGAGAGCTGGCTTTTCAGGCGCAGCGGGCGCTCGACAGTGATCTTCCAGTAGCCGAAGTCCTGAGTGTCGAACCATTTCGACTCGGCGGTTTCTTGCGCCTCGCCGAGGTAGATGTCGATGATTCGCTGGATGTCTCCATCCGAGAGTTCACAATTCTTCTTGCCGAGATTGCGGCGCAGCGGCTGGAACCAGCCACTTGCATCGATCAACTGCACTTTGTCACGACGCGCTTCGGCTTTCTTGTTGGCCAACACCCAGATATAGGTGGCGATGCCGGTGTTGTAGAAAATGTTGAGCGGCAGGGCGATGATGGCCTCCAGCCAGTCGTTCTCCAGCACCCAACGGCGGATGTTACTCTCGCCCTGGCCTGCATCGCCGGTGAACAGCGCGGAGCCATTATGAACCAGTGCGATGCGGCTGCCCAACGGCGTGTGGTGTTTCATCTTTTGCAGCTTATTCACCAGGAACATGAGCTGTCCGTCGCTGGAGCGGGTGATAAGCTTGAACTCAGCATTGCCCGCGTGGCTGACGATGAAGCGCTGGTCATTGAATTCCTTCTTGCCGCCCATGCGCTCCAGATCGGTCTTCCAACTCTTGCCGTAGGGCGGGTTGGAGATCATGAAATCAAATTCGCGCGAACGGAACTGGTCAGCGGACAGAGTGGACTTATCAGCGCCACCGACGATGTTCTCGGCCTCCTCGCCTTCGCCCTTCAAGAGCAGATCGGCCTTGCAGATGGCGTAGGTTTCGTCGCTAATTTCTTGCCCGAACAGGTGGATGGAGACTTCCTTGCCATGCTGCCCGGCAAGCTCGTGTAGCGATTCCTCGGCCACGGTGAGCATGCCGCCGGTGCCGCAGGAGCCGTCGTAGAGCGAATAGGTGCTAGACTCGATGCGCTCGGCCACAGGAAGGAACAGCAGCTTGGCCATGAGCTGCACCACGTCGCGCGGGGTGAAGTGCTCGCCTGCCTCTTCATTGTTATCTTCGTTAAAGCGGCGGATCAGCTCTTCGAACACAGTGCCTATGCCATGGTTGTCCAGCGGCGGCAGCTTGATGCGGCCGTCGGCATCCTTCACCGGCAACGGCGAGAGATTGACCTCCGGGTCGAGGAAATCTTCAATCAAGTAGCCCAGAACGTGGGAATCCACCAACTTCTGGATCTGGTTGTGGAAACTGAACTTGGCGAGGATTTCCTGGACGTTGGGCGAAAATCCATCCAGATACGCAATAAAATCATCACGCAGCCGCTGGCCTGCGGCACTGGCCTTGAGCTTGGCCAGAGTAAATTCCGATACGTTGTAGAAGGCTTGGCCTGCTGCCATACGCAGAGCGCCGTCTTGCTCGACCACTTTATGGGCATCAAGGAGCTTCTTGCGCTCTAGCACAGCATCCTTCGTCGCCTCTAGCACGGCATCAAGCCGTCGCAGTACGGTGAAGGGCAGGATCACGTCGCGGTACTTGCCGCGTACATAGACGTCGCGCAAGCGGTCATCGGCAATGTTCCAGATGAAATCGGAAATCCACTTGATCTGGCTTTGGTCTTGTTGTTGCTTCTTATGCATCGATACTTACCTTAATTCGCCGCTGAGGCGCTGGCATTGTCTGTGGTGACGGCGAGTTTCCAATGATTTTTGAGTTCGCCCATCAGGCGTTTCTGACGCTCAGCCAGAAGGTTGGGTGTCCACTCGTTTTCTGACCTGACTTCCTGCGTTAGCACGAAGGGCGACGCCTTGCCCTTACCCCTGAAGTAGGCATCCTTCTTCTTGGAAAAGTCGTAGTTGCTGGCAGATGAGTTCTTGTTCCTATCCAGCGGAACTAGATTGGCCAAACGGTGCGTCCAGCAATCTCGCTCGTCTTCATCCGGGAACCACTTGATCCAGTCCGAACCGTCAGGCGGGTTTTGCGGCAGCACATGCTCCAGCGACACGGCGTTTTGCAGCTGCACTCCAGGGGCTCGAACCAGAGATTCGAGACGTAAAACCAGTGCCATGCGGGCTTTGGGCAGGTTGCGGTAGATATCTCCGTCGAGAGCAGCCACGAAATCTCGCTTCTGTTTGTCTGTAAGTGCCAGAGTGCCCAAGGTGACTAGATCGCCGTCGAAGGCCGTGGACTCGATGTCTTTAATGAGCGCAGCGTAGGTTTCGATGCGTTCGTTGATACCCACCTTTGTAACCAACATGAAATAGGTAAGGCGTTCTAGTGATTGGAAGAATTCTGCGAGCAATTTTGGTTTTTGCCGGAATCGCTTGAAATACACCAGTGCCGGGGGTACCCAGTCCTTGAAGTCCACGCGGTTGAGCCAGAACAGGTGCTCGTTGATCGTCTCTGCGTGCTCGGTCGCCTCAAAGTCAGCGTCGCGCACGAAGTCCCATACTTCTGCGTAAGGTTTGATGACGGAGTCGATCAGGGCGATAGGGTTATTGTACTCGGTGACGTGCTCTTGGAATTCTTTGACCAAAATGTACTTCTGCTTCTTCTTCGCATAGATGCTACGGATGTGACCGAACAGATCACCAAAGGCGTCACGGCCCAGTGAGGTTTCGATGCGACTCCACTCCTTGGCATAGACCCGACTCTTAATGTCGCCTGCCGTGGTGCGGATTAGGCCCAGAACCTGCGCCTTGATGATGTCGATAGGCGCGAGGTCAAGCCCCCGATTATTGAGCACGGAAAAGATGCGGTAGGCAGCTTCAAGATCGGGCGTGGAGATAACAACCAGCGAGCAGTCGTTGGCCAGGAACTGCCACAGTGCGCTCAGATCGGCGGGCGGTAGCGCCTTGGCTTTGGCAAGCAGCAGCGTGGCGTTTTCGCGGTATCGAAGTCGGCTGTCTTCCAGCTTGTCGGTGCTAGTGACCAACTGTGCGATGCCGCCCGGCTCTTGAATGTTGGTGCGAAAGAAGTCGGCATCCTCCTCGCGGGCGGTCAGGCGGTATTCATTTTTCTCGCCGAGGCTGACCTTGCCCTTCTTGTAGAGGAAATCGGTGATGTCGTCGGCTGCGTGCGGCATGGCCTCGCGCAGCACTGCAAACAGCATCGTCAGCGTCGACAGGCGCTGCTGGCCATCGACCACCGACGATTTGGGCTCTCGGTCGTTCTTGATCAGAACGATACTGCCGAGGAAGTATTGGCTGGTTGCACCGGAGACACGCGCATCCAGCATCGCCGAGTGCAGATCATCGAACAGCTCTGTGGCCTGCTCGGTTGTCCAGGCATAGGGACGCTGGTAGTCCGGAATCTCGAACTGGTAGCTGCCTTCGAAGATCTCGCGGATCAGTTTGTCGTGGGCTTCAAGTGTCTTGGCCATTGTTTTCCTCTTTCCTATGATTCCTTGGAACTGCTCAGGGCTTGGTATCCTGGAGCCAGCTTGGCGCTCTCGACTCCGTACAGCACCAGCGGATCGCTAAGCCATAGGCGATACTGTTCTTCTTTGAGGCGATGGTCAGGCGAGCAGTCCACGCTCCAGTGCAGCAGCATGTAGCCCGCAACAGCAGCCCGCACGCGCATCTTGATCGACCCGTTGGTCATCCCGTAGTCCATCTTGATGACCTCGGGACGCGCAAAGCGCGGATGAGGCACTAAGTCCAACTCCACGATCCGAGTCCACTGAATGTCGTTGTCCGAACGCTCGTTAGCCTTGGGTTCTTCATCAAGCAGGATAGGCGCTTCAATGCGGGTGACAACGAAGTCGCGGAACTCGCCACTCTTGCGATCAAAAGCTCGGACGTGCCAGCACAGGCCGGTATCGACCAGCGCAAAGGGCACAATGATCCGCTCGGTCTCACCGCTGCTCATTGAGTGGTAGCGGATGGCTACTGGCCGCTTGGCGTGGATAGCCCGGCAGATTGGGGCCAGCACATCCATCCGTGGGCAGCTCAAAGCCACTGGAGACTCGCATGGCAGCAGCGGCCGCGAGTCGACGTTCACACCATCTCCAAACCCAAGCGCGAGTGTCGACAAAACACGTTGCGTCGAGTGCTCGAAAATTGGAACAAACGCCTTGCCTATGCGGTAGATCTTGTTGCTACCATCGAATTCAATGTTCTGCGGTGCGATTTCCCGGTAAAGAGCCAGATCGCGAGTTGCCCCTGCCGGCGCCACACCGAAGCGCTCAATCAGGTCTGGGCGCCCAATATCACCGAAGAAGTAGAGCTGGAAGTCGATGTAGGCCAGCCGCTCGCGCTGGGCAAGGCTCAAATCCTCGACCCGTTTAGAGGGTGAACTAATCATGTGCCACAGCTATGAAATGAAAGGAGAATGTAGTGATGTGATCCATATAGCGCTATTGTTATCATCAAATTGATTACAATCATGCACCATCTTTACTATAACAACAAGATATAAAGCCTCAAACGTAGACATAGTTCGTCTTGTATTAAATCTCTTCAATACGTTAGATTGATGTCATCCAACTGTGAAATCTTGCCGCCCAGTGCTCTATCGACTCCTCATGCAACTTGCCCTTATCCACGGATTTGGTCTGCGGGTGAGGAATGCCGGAATAGCCATCCTTGCCGCAGAGCATTTTTAACCGCTGATTTGGCCAGTGCAGTGATTTCTGGGTTAACTCTTCTGCCAACAGCGTAAGCTGCTTGGGCCAATCCAGAGGCGACTTCAGCCGTAATAGCAAAGTTGATAGAGAACAAACACCGTCAGATGTATCGACTTCTAGGATATAGAAGGTGCGGCCCTGCAACTCCACCTCAACAACGGCCAGGCACCTTTAACCTGCTCCCCGTATTTTCACACAGACTGCTGTTAGCTACTTCCGCTTTTGGCACAAAGCAGACGTTAAGACTTACAGCATCGGGAAACTTCTGGATGCCGCGTCAGCGGCATGGAGGCGCCAGATGACAGGCGTATCTCCGCGTTAGCGGGCCGCAGGGCCGCTTACGAGCGTGTACCAGATAACTGACCGCAGCTCCACCCACCGCGATGAAGAAGAGTAGTTACAACACCCATCATTAAAAGCGATGGTGTTCCCCGGCCTTCGGCCGGGGGCGGCGGCGCTTTTCAGTGGTGGGGAGGGGCTCCTGGCCGGCAAACCGGCACCGGTTTTATGATGATTTTCCTTTTGAATGCTGTAACTAATGTAGTTCTCCGGTCGGGGCCCGTCGCGAAGCGATGGGCGCTACTTTTATCTGAGCGACGCGGACGCCTGCGGCCGCTGTAAGCGAAGGCCTCACTGAGTTATTCACAGAGCCGGCAAAGACAAAAGATCTCCCTGCTGCTTGCAATGCAGGGGATTAAAAAAGGGGGGGTAAGACTGTTTTGCAGGTTTGCTGTTTCCCTTTTGCTAAATTCCCTGTTTATTCATTTGCGGTTTTTTGTGGATAAGTGAAAACCTGGTGCGAACGTCACAGGGTATACGTGCTCAAACCAGCGATGGTCCGACGGCCGGAACGTCAGATGGATAAAAACCAGGCAATTTCATGAATCCGGACAAACGCCAAAAGCCCCGGGCAGGGGCATAGAAAAAATAGCTAAATGATATCCGTCAGGACGGCGGAGCCAGGGCCAGCTCCAGCTGATACAGGTTCTGAATGGCCAGCTGCTGCAGCCGCTCCGTTGTACACCAGTAAGCCTCGTCTGCCGGCATTGTCTTCAGGATATGAAGCGACATTTCGTGAATCTGGCGCTCACGAGAATATCTGGCCAGGCGGTTAGCTCGTTTACGTTCGGCTCCACGCTGCCGACGGAACCTCAGTGCATCGAGAGTTTTTTGACGGTACCAGCGCTCACGTGCTGCACGGGGGGAGATCTCCTCATCTTCACGCAGAATCCCCTCCTCGATAAGACGACGACGCTCTTCGTTTTGCCGGAGCTTTTTTTGTTGTTCCGCATCAAGTTTTTCCAGATCCACTCCCAGCATCTGAAACCCTAACGCGGTGATATAGACGTATTTAGGTAGCCAGGTACGGGATTCCCTGTCCCAGCTATTTTCTTCAGATACAGTCAGGACACCAAAACGAACCTGTTCGTCAATCAACCGGGACAGACGTGATACTGTTACCTCTGTTTCCGGAATAACTTTTCCATGACTGTCTTTCTGGCTGAGTTCTTTTGCCAGACGAGAAATACACATACCGACCGTCAGCTTGCCGGCGTCACAGAAGCTGATCAGCACTGGCCAGATAGCATCCAGCAGACGTTGCTTTTCCGGCCGGAAGCCATACCGGCGGCCAGCGCGACGGCGTTCCCTGACGTACAGCGGATGAAGCGATACGTGCATACGCAGTCGCACCTCACCAGTGGTGGGATCTTTTTGAACAAGACGGTTATAGGCGTGTCCCAGCTGGCCACCCAGTTTTTTGTAATGCTCCGGTCGAAACCAGGTCGGGTTTTCACATTTGGGTTTTGTGGAGTGCTCGCCGCGCCGGCGACGGGTAGATTTCTTCTCCGGGGAAACCAGAAAAGATGCCACATGGCCGTCCTCTACCCCCTGCCAGAAACGGATCTGTTCTTCCGTATCCAGCTGACTCCAGTGTTGCGGATTGTGCGCATTACTCATCTGCACTCTCCCTGCAGCTGTTTTTGGCGCCCAGACACTTCAGTCTGGCTTCGCTCAGAGAGAGTGGAAATACGCCAAGAAATTCGAACAGCTTAGGGGTGAAAAAAATCTCAGCAGTTAAATAGCGATCCGATGAGCAGGCAACAAATTCAAAATCTTTCTCCAGCGATTCCAGTGCCCTGATTGCTCGTGTAATGGACACTTCGTCAGAAAGAGATTTAGTTGCAAGTCCGCACTCCAGGGCAATCTCTCTGAGTGAGCGCAGAACTTTATTTGACAGGGGATCGTAATAAAAACACATTGCCATGAGCAACGCATTCATCGCTCTGCGGCGCAAAAATGGGGGGTTACGTTTTCGTATTCCGTCCCTACGCGACATCGCTGATGCGATATCGAAACTGAAGCTTTCAGTGAAACCATTGGCTTTTACCATAAGTTTCAGCGAGAAAGGCCAGGGAGTGTAGTCCTGGGGAACCGTGAAAACAGGTTCAGGATTGTTTACCTGAACATACTTGCGTGAGCTTTGTTGGTTATGATCAGTCACCGCTTCCTGCGCTTATGTTGCGCGGAAGGAGTGAGCACAGAAGGTCTTGAACTTTTCTGAGCATAAATCTATACTCCCTGCATAGAGCAACAATCTCTATGCAGTTTTAAGTGAGCCCCGGTAATCTTCTCCAGTCGCCAAACTTAGTGAGGATTATCGGGGTTTTTGCTTTCTGATTCCGGGGTTATACCTCAGCAGAACCAGTTCCCTGCCACTTTAAGGCGTGGCCAACCAGCAATGTCTAAACGATCAGTAATCTAGCACTCATAGCCAACCGGATCAAGAATGTGAATTTTTACACATCATTTCCACGGCGCTCTGCTTCAAGTTTAATCAGTTTTTCAATCATTTGAGCCTGCGTAATTCCTTCCTCCTCAGCAAACTGAGCCAGTTTCTCTTTTAACGGAATCTGAATGAGCGCATGTATGGATTTATGGGTATTACTACGCCTCGCCAGAGAAGCCTTCTGGCGTTCGTTCGCTGATACCGGGTTTCCTTTCCGATATGGACGTTTAGGTTTTTGTGAGGAAGTAATTACGTTTACGACCTGTGACATCTCTGCCTCCTCAAGCATCTGACTGAATACTTGAACAAAGATACTACAGGAACCGTAGGTCGGCGAAGACTAAATTACAAAATGAAAGATATCGTTGTTGGCGCAGCGGTATCTTTCAGGAGATTGAAATGTTGATTTAGAAGAAAAACTTAATAGGAGACCGACCAGTCCCTCCCCATCTCCCACCGGGACTGCCAGTGCTTCAGATAGGTATCAGCCAGCGCAGGGTAATCCCGGATGACCAGGGCATTTTCGGAGTTGCTGTTCGCCGCAGCGCGGGAATAGTTGAACGACCCCGTTTCCACGTTTCGGCCGTCGGTGATAATCACCTTGTCGTGCATGATTTTAAACTGGCTGACGGTTCGTACAGGAATACCGGCATTGGCCAGCAGATTCATTGCCGCCACACCTGCACTCCCTTTCGCGCTGTTGGCTTTCCAGTCAAGTAACACTCTGACATCGATACCCCGCTGTTTCGCCTGGATCAGTGCTCGCGTTACTTCCGGTGAAGTGAAGCTGTAGCCCATCAAGCGAATACTTTGCTGCGCAGTCACGATCGTATTCAGTACCAGCTGCAGCGCCGAACCTTCTGGAGAAAAACCCGCCTCGATGCTGGCGGCATACACGGCCGGAACAGGTGCACACAAAGTCAGGCTGATCAGCCCCGACAGACAACATTTGCGGAGTGTACGGTTAATTATTTTCACAGTATTTCCTTAACGGGTGTTTTAAGAAACGCCGGGAGCGGGGGAAACTGGTTTTTCCCCGTTCCCGGGGTTGGACAACGACGCCATGCGGAGGCGTCAGGATTTTGTGGTATGCCGAAACCAGTAGCAGA